>Ga0208626_1000030_pt1 | contig 101081 bp, 98 predicted proteins | sample LakWasMet10_HOW4_2_FD_183860 | JGI IMG/M metagenome (GOLD analysis project Ga0208626, IMG submission 183860) | Freshwater sediment methanotrophic microbial communities from Lake Washington under simulated oxygen tension - Sediment Metagenome... | ecosystem: Environmental > Aquatic > Freshwater... | reverse complement strand
AGAACAAAATGGCATGATCGAGCCATTCGAGCCGAATCAGGTCAAGATGTCACCAGATGGCCAACGCATGGTGTCTTACGGCACATCCAGCTACGGCTACGATATTCGCTGCTCAAAAGAATTCAAGTTATTTACAAACCTTAACAGCACGATTGTAGATCCGAAAAACTTTGACCCGAATTCATTCGTTGAAGTAAACGCAGATTACTGCATTATTCCGCCAAACTCATTCGCGCTGGCACGTACCGTTGAATACTTCCGCATTCCGCGTAACGTACTGACAATCTGCCTGGGGAAATCCACCTATGCACGCTGCGGCATCATTGTGAACGTAACGCCGTTTGAACCAGAATGGGAAGGCTATGTCACACTAGAGTTCAGCAACACGACACCGCTGCCGGCAAAAATCTATGCCAATGAAGGCTGCGCGCAAGTGCTGTTCTTTGAAGCCGACGAAGATGATGTCTGCGAAACCAGTTATAAAGACCGCGGCGGTAAATACCAGGGCCAGGTCGGTGTAACGTTACCTAAAATCTAAAAACAACAAACGCCTATCAGAAATTTATTTTTGAGGGATAAAGCGAGAGAGGCCTCTAGCATATTGATGCAGGCATCTCACATGGATAGACAATGAGTAAGCAAAAATGTGATTTGCCCTCAAAATGAATTAACAAAGGTATTTGAATGAAATTTCGCTTTCCCGTCGTCATCATTGACGAAGACTTCCGCTCTGAAAACTCATCAGGTTTGGGTATTCGCGTGCTGGCACGTGCCATTGAAGAAGAAGGCACCGAGGTGCTGGGTGTAACCAGCTACGGTGACCTGACCTCATTTGCACAGCAGCAGAGCCGCGCATCGGCATTTATTCTCTCTATCGATGATGAAGAGTTTATTGAAGAAAAACCTGAGGCCATCGAACAGCTGCGTAACTTTGTCGCCGAGATTCGTCACCGCAACGAAGAAATACCTATTTTCCTGCATGGTGAAACACGTACTTCACGCCATATTCCGAACGACGTGTTGCGCGAACTGCACGGCTTCATTCACATGAATGAAGATACGCCGGAATTTGTAGCACGCCTGATTATCCGCGAAGCAAAAGCCTATCTGGACAGCCTGCCGCCACCGTTTTTTAAGGCACTGACGCATTATGCGGCTGACGGCTCCTATTCATGGCACTGCCCTGGCCACTCCGGTGGCGTGGCGTTCCTGAAGTCACCGGTTGGCCAGATGTTCCACCAGTTTTTCGGCGAGAACATGCTGCGTGCCGACGTGTGTAACGCCGTAGATGAGCTAGGACAGCTGCTGGACCACACAGGGCCGGTTGCCGCGTCTGAGCGCAATGCAGCGCGCATCTACAACTGTGACCACCTGTATTTTGTCACCAACGGCACTTCAACTTCCAACAAGATTGTATGGAACAGTACGGTTGCCCCTGGGGATGTTGTAGTAGTGGATCGTAACTGCCACAAATCCGTGCTGCACTCAATCATCATGACCGGCGCAATTCCTGTGTTCTTGATGCCGACGCGTAACCATTTCGGCATTATCGGCCCTATCCCTAAAAGCGAATTCGCCTGGGAAAACATTAAGAAAAAGATTGAGCGCAACCCGTTTGCGACCGACAAGAATGCAAAACCACGTGTACTCACCATCACGCAGTCCACTTATGACGGCGTGCTGTACAACGTGGAAGAAATCAAGGAAATGCTGGATGGCAAGATCGACACCCTGCACTTTGATGAAGCCTGGTTACCGCATGCTACCTTCCATGACTTCTATGGTGACTACCATGCAATCGGCGCTGACCGTCCGCGCTGCAAAGAGAGCATGGTGTTCTCTACGCAGTCAACGCACAAACTGCTTGCAGGCCTGAGCCAGGCTTCACAGATTCTGGTACAGGATGCCGAACAGAACAACCTGGATCGCGATGTCTTCAATGAAGCCTATTTAATGCACACCTCTACCAGCCCGCAATATTCGATTATCGCGAGTTGTGACGTAGCAGCAGCCATGATGGAAGCGCCTGGCGGTACAGCATTGGTAGAAGAATCCATCATGGAGGCACTCGACTTCCGCCGCGCGATGCGCAAGGTAGATGAAGAATGGGGTACCGACTGGTGGTTCAAGGTCTGGGGCCCGAATGACCTTTCTGAAGAAGGTATTGAAGAACGTGAAGCCTGGATGCTGAAAGCCAACGAAAGCTGGCACGGTTTCGGCAATCTGGCTGAAGGCTTCAACATGCTGGATCCAATCAAAGCGACCATCATCACTCCGGGGCTGGATATCGATGGCGACTTTTCTGATGAGTTCGGGATTCCGGCCGCGATCGTGACGAAATACCTGGCGGAACACGGTGTGATTGTTGAAAAAACCGGCCTGTATTCATTCTTCATCATGTTCACCATCGGCATTACCAAAGGCCGCTGGAACACGATGGTGGCGGCATTGCAGCAATTTAAGGATGACTACGACAAGAACCAGCCATTATGGAAAGTATTGCCTGAGTTTGTGCAGAAACAGCCGCGTTACGAGCGTATGGGCCTGCGCGACCTGTGTACACAGATCCATGAAGTTTACAAAGCAAATGACGTAGCACGCCTGACTACCGAAATGTACCTGTCAGATATGATACCGGCCATGAAACCGACCGATGCATTTGCAAAAATGGCGCATCGCAAGATTGACCGCGTATCCATTGACGAACTGGAAGGCCGCATCACTGCTGTATTGCTGACACCCTACCCTCCGGGCATTCCGCTGCTGATTCCCGGCGAACAGTTCAACAAGATTATCGTGAACTACCTGAAGTTCGCACGTGAGTTCAATGAACGCTTCCCAGGCTTTGAAACCGATGTGCATGGTCTGGTAAAACGTGTGGAAGACGGAAAAGCAATCTACTACGTAGACTGCGTAGAGCTATAACACTGGCTTGATGCTGCGCTTGCGTTGGTAAGTGACGTAGCTGAAAGCCAGGCCTTGCTCTGAAGTATGCGTTTCACGCGAAACCTGCTGCCATTCCTCAGCGGGGTATTGCGGAAAGTGCGCATCGCCATCTACCTGCAGATCCAGCTCTGTAATATAAAGCTTGCCTGAAAGCCTGAGCCCGTCCTGATACAGCTCGGCTCCGCCAATCAGGAACACCTCATCGTCATCTTTACATAAGCTCATTGCGGATTCCAGCGAGTTCGCAATAAGCGCACCTTCAACTTTATAGTCCTTATTGCGCGTCACAATGACAGTGGTACGGCCTGGCAGCAGCCGTCCCAGGGACTCGTAGGTTTTACGCCCCATGATAATGTGATGTCCCATGGTAAGGGCTCTGAAACGTTTTAAATCTTCCGGCAGATGCCAAGGTAATGTATTGTTGATTCCAATCACCCTGTTTTTAGCAACAGCCACAATAATAGATAATTTAGTCATCTATCAATTATACTGGATGTTTGCAAAGATTGACCCCGACTAGTCTATGAGCATTCACTATCCAGGCTCGTTTTTGAAGCTGCTGTTAATTGGCTTCGCATTCGCCATATTTCCTTTGTTATGGGCTTTTACAAATGCCAATATTGCATTTGATAAACTTGCCGAACAAAGTGAGATCACCATCTATAACGCCGTCAAAACGACACGTGCAGCCCGAACACTGCAGGAGCAGGTGTATTTGATGGAGCGCAGCATCAGGCAATACTATGTGCTGCAGGATGATGTGCTGTTCAGGAACTACAAACAGGCTGGCAGCAAATTCGACTCAGCTATCGTGGAGCTGCAGCAGCTGACAACCTACCCCCCGCAACTGGAAAAAATCCATTCATTGCGCCGGCAAACTCAGCAGTTGAATCAGCTGATTTCGAATTCCATAGGCACTCAAACTACGCAATTGGACTTTCTGGATACCTTCAGCCAGCTTACGCAGCAGATCGAAGTGATTATTGAAGAGAACAATGAGGCGATAGACAACACATCATCTCAACTTACCCTTGCTGCAAAAAAAACGCAAAGGACTTTATTTATACAAAGCCTGGTATTAATCCCGCTGGCACTGTTAGTAGCCGGCTGCATAGCATTCATGCTCGCACGCCCGATCCGCCGCATGGACAAAGCAATAAAAGAACTTGGGGAAGGCCGTTATGATCAGGAGATTTCCATAGATGGCCCTGGAAATTTACGGCTTTTAGGTCAGCGCCTCGATTGGCTGCGAGCTGAACTCAAAGAGCTTAACGAGCAGAAACAGCAGTTCCTGCGCCATATTTCACACGAACTTAAAACGCCGTTAACAGCAATAAGGGAGGCTACCGAGTTACTGAATGATGGAATAGGCGGCACATTAACGGTACAGCAAGCAGAAATCACCCATATATTAAAAGACAATACGATCCGCCTGCAGCGCATGATTGAAAACCTGCTTAATTACACCAAGCTGGAATCCATACAGCTTAAGCTCAATTTGCAGCAAATAAGCTTGGTCGATTTGACTGCCAAGGTTATTGGCGCACACGAGTTAAGTATCCGTAACAAGCAACTGGTCATCGAAACCATTTTCAATATCGATCAAGTCACTGCTGACCACGAAAAACTGACGATTATCATGGACAATCTTATTTCTAATGCCGTGCGATACAGCCCTGAACTTGGACATATTAAAATATGCGCTGGTGAAGACAGGAACAGGTTCATTATCGAAGTGATTGATAACGGACCAGGGCTGGATAAAGCTGACCAAGGTAAGCTGTTTTCGCCCTTTTACAGAAGCACGCATTTACACAAGAGCTTAATTAGCGGCAGCGGCCTTGGTCTGGCTATTACAAAAGATCTCGTTGAAGCACACAACGGCAGCATTGAACTCGCCCCTTCGAATCAAGGAGCGCACTTTATCGTGACTTTACCTAGAATAATAAAACCATAAAACTGAGGTTTAAATGAACAGAAAAAATTTCACAATATTACTTTGCAGCCTTATTTTCAGCTGCGCATGCACTAACAAGGCTATCGTCAGCAACACAGCGACCAATGGCAAAATTAACACACCGAAAACCAGTGCGTTTAAACAAAATAACGTGATGGAGCTGCTTGCTTTCATTGATAGCTACTCAAACCTTACGCCGGAAATGCAAAAAAAGGTATTTACGGAAACCAACCAGGCGCTGGCAGAAAATAAAAGCAACCTGCTGAACCGCCTCAAGCTGGCATTTATGTTTGCCCTCCCTACCAGCCGCTTACGCGACAACGCAAAGGCACAGAACTTGCTTCAGGACTTATTACAGGAAAATACACTGCATCCTTCAGACTTTTCCCTGATCAGCCTGCTGTATGAATATGCGACAGACTACACAAAGCAGTTGCAGAAGAGCCGGGAAGACATCAAAAAACTGGAGTCTACCCAACAGAAATACGAAACACTGGAACTAAAAAACAGAGTATTGGAACAAAAGCTCAATGAACTGAAAAATATTGAAAAGACCATGAACGATCGTGACTCAAAATCCAGCAACTAGGCATGACAGATGCATAAACCATACATACTCATCGTAGATGATGATCAGGACATACTGAGGCTGATCAGCATACGCCTGCGTGCCGCCGGCTACGACACCGCGACTGCCAATAACGGCGTTGAAGCTATGTCAGCCATTGCCTTGCAGCGCCCGGACATTGTCATCAGCGATTTGCGCATGCCGGCCATGGATGGCATGGCCTTGCTCGAATCAGTGCATATCACGCACCCGACTTTACCTGTCATTATATTAACAGCCCATGGCTCTATACCAGACGCGGTACGCGCTACCCAGCGCGGCGTGTTTGGCTTCCTAACCAAGCCCTTCGACAGCAAGGAACTGCTGCACCAGGTAGCCGCAGCGCTTCGTTTAAACGGAACGCATTCGACACAATCCGATACAAACGAAAACAATGATTGGCGTGCGGAGATCATCACACGCAGCCCGCAAATGGAAAGCCTGCTTGGCCAGGCCAAACTTGTTGCCGGCACTGATGCCAGTGTCTTTATCCAGGGCGAGAGCGGCACCGGCAAAGAGCTGCTGGCACGTGCCATTCATCATGCAAGCCCGCGTCATGCCAAACCGTTTGTAGCAATCAACTGTGGCGCTATCCCGGAAAACCTGCTCGAATCTGAACTGTTCGGACATAGCAAGGGCTCATTCACTGGCGCTACAAAATCACATGTTGGTTTGTTCCAAAGTGCGGATGGCGGCACCCTGTTTCTGGATGAAATCGGCGACATGCCGCTGGCGCTCCAGGTTAAGGTGTTAAGAGCGTTGCAGGAACGTACCATTCGTCCTGTAGGCAACACCACTGACGTCAAAATCGATGTGAGGCTGATTTCGGCGACCCACCGCAACTTGGCGATAGAAATGCAGAATGAACGCTTTCGTGAGGATTTATTCTATCGAATCAACGTTGTTGGCCTGGAAATACCTTCGCTGGCTAACCGCCGCGAGGATATCAGCCTGTTAGCAAACCACTTTATTGGCATTTACAATAAAAAATACAAGAAAAAAGTACATGGTTTCGCGCCGGATGCTTTAGAAGTGCTGATTGCAGCACCGTGGCCGGGCAATGTGCGCCAGCTGCAGAACATGGTTGAACAGATGGTAGTGCTTGCAACGACACAGATCGTACCGGCAAGCCTGGTGCAGAAATCCCTGCAGGACGAATCAAATGCGATTATTCCATTGGATTCCGCCCGTCGTAATTTTGAGCAATCGTATCTGATCAACCTGTTAAAACTGACCCAGGGCAATGTGACCCAGGCAGCCAAGTTAGCACAGCGTAACCGTACCGAGTTTTACCGCCTGCTGGAGCGCCACCACATACAGGCAAACACTTTTAAAAATTAAGCTCTGCAGATCGCTGAACAACTCTCTTACGTCTATAACTTAAAGGCAGTGATCTTTCAAACCTGCCATGGTATGAAAGATCACTGCCTTACGCAAATAAAATACAATCAGATTAAGCCATGCGTACTAAGTAAGGGAATACTGCGGTTGGCTATATCTGACTTGGCTATGCTTGCTCATTGCCGATTTGGCAGGGACTACGCGTGCGATTTCCTTACCTGATTTATTAAAAAAGATGACAGCTGGCAATGCGGAATTCGGCAAACCCAGGGCAGCTTTATATCCTGCCATCTTCTCACTTTCCACCGCAAGCAATAACGGCGCATAGCCTTCATTCTGCCTGGTTTGCGCTAATAACAAGTATGCAGCCTCAGCTGCAACATTGCCTCGCTCTGTAAAAACCATAATGACACCCTTTTCACTTTCTGCAGCCTTTGAGACTACACTGGTGTGAATATCAAATGTTGGGCTGCTCTTGGCAAAAACTGTAAGAGTCCCTATTGCCAATACGGCACACACTAACTGCGTTGTTCGTTTTAATAAACTATTCATTACTGACCTCCTGATCATCAAGTTTGATGGTAGTCATGAATATGCATGATCCATGCCAATGAAAATACAGGCCTGAACAACAAGCTTATGCCAATGCAAAATGATGCTGAAACCCAGGCAGGTCATGGCAATCAGGCGATAGATGCTAATCACGTTTATTGCGTGGCAACTGAATGATGTATCCATGCACACGCATATACTGTCGCCAATACCAGACAAATTTAACTTATTAAAATCATACAGTTAAATAACAAGGCTAAATACCAGTCGTGATTTAACGACACGCTGATCGTTATCGAAAATGCGCGATATCACATAACTATATGATTATTAAGAACTAAAAAAAGTGGCACGATATTAGCTATGTATTAACTGTAGTTTAATTGTGCCGTATTAAAATTTTTTAACAAACACTCAGGAGTTGATCAATGAAATTAAATTTATCAAGCTATTCAATGCGCTTAATGGCTGCCGGAACTATGGGCGTATTTTTCAGCAGCGGCCTTGTCACATCTGCATACGCAGAAAACAAGGTTGCAGACGCCAAGAAAGCTGAACCAGCTGCAGCCAAAGCAGTTGATGCTGATTTCAAGAAACTGGACACCAATACAGACGGAAAAATATCGCTTAAAGAAGCGGTTAAAGACAAGGCTTTGGCCAATGTTTTTGATGTGACCGATGCCGACCACGATGGCATGGTATCAACAGACGAGTACGTGAACTATAAATCGGCTTTATCTACAATGAATAAGGAGAGTGCAACCACAACGAACTAATTGTCAGTAGTAATTGTTTTTCTGCATTACTTGTGACTTATCTTTATCCCCTGTAAGTTGCAAGTTTAGGTTGCCTTGTAATTCCCAGACAAGGCAACCATTTTTTTGGCCTTAGACTGCTACCTGGCCTTTAATAGCGGGATATGGATCGTAATTTTCCAGGGTAAAATCTTCATATTTGAAACTGAAGATATCCTTCACATCAGGATTAATATGCATCGTCGGCAAAGCACGCGGAGTGCGCGTAAGCTGCTCATGCACCTGCTCCATGTGGTTAGAGTAAATATGTGCATCACCGAGCGTATGTACAAAGTCACCCAGTTTCAGGTTGCACACCTGTGCCACCATCATCGTAAGCAATGCGTACGAGGCAATATTGAAAGGCACGCCAAGAAATATATCGGCACTGCGCTGATAAAGCTGGCAGCTTAACTTTGACCTTTGATCAGCCTCACCCGGCAAAGCAGGCGCCACGTAGAACTGGAAAAAAGCATGACATGGCGGCAATTTCATCTGGTCCACATCGGCGACATTCCAGGCCGATACAATCAAACGGCGTGAATCAGGATTCTTTTTAATCGCTTCGACAACATTTGCGATCTGGTCGATATGCGACCCATCTGGCTTAGGCCAGTTGCGCCACTGGTAACCGTAGACAGGGCCAAGGTTACCATTCTCGTCAGCCCATTCATCCCAGATACGTACACCATTCTCTTTAAGGTAGGCAATATTGGTACTGCCCTGCAAAAACCACAGCAATTCATGGATGATCGATTTCAAGTGCAGTTTTTTTGTCGTAAGCAAAGGAAAACCATCAGCCAGGTTAAACCGCATCTGGTAGCCGAATACCGATATGGTGCCGGTGCCGGTACGATCTTCTTTCTTGTTGCCATGCTCTAAAACATGGTTCAGCAGCTCATGGTAAACCTGCATAGCATCCTAGCTCGTTTTTTCGACAATAAACTGTTTGATTGCCGCAGCATCTGCGTCCATCACGGTAAAGCGCTGCGGTAAATCCTCGATATTATTCAATGCAGCCGGGCGCTCAGGCGTTGTGCCCAAGGCTTCTACAATCGACTCCTCGAACTTGGCCGCCAATGCAGTTTCCAGCACGACCATCGGTGTCTGCTTATCAAAATACTCAAGCGCGACTTTCAGGCCATCAGCAGTATGCGTATCAATCACTACTCCGTATTTCTGCTGAGCCTCGCGTATCGTCTGTATGCGGTTAGCATGGCTACTGCTGCCGGAAACAAAGCCGTAATCAGCGATTTTTGCGAAATATCCATCTGCGTTCAGATCAAAACTGCCGCCGCTATCCACCTTGCTCCACAAGGCACGCGTCTTATCGCTGTCACGCCCGACCAGATCAAACACAAAGCGCTCGAAGTTGGATGCTTTGCTGATGTCCATCGAAGGGCTTGATGTATGGTAAGTATTGGCCGAACCGCGTGGACTGTAAACGCCGGTTTTAAAGAACTCGTCCAGCACATCATTCTCATTGGTAGCCACAACCAGTTTATCAACCGGCAAGCCCATCATGCGCGCGATATGGCCGGCACATATGTTGCCGAAATTGCCTGAAGGCACTGAGAAGCTGACTTTCTGTGCGTTGTTCTGCGTAACTGCAAAGTAGCCTTTAAAGTAGTAAACCACCTGCGCTACGATACGACCCCAGTTGATAGAGTTTACAGCGCCGATCTTATACTGTGACTTAAACGCGGCATCGTTGGACACCGCCTTTACCATATCCTGGCAATCATCAAACACGCCGTTTACGGCAATATTGTAGATATTGTCATCCTGCAGGCTGAACATCTGCGCAGTCTGAAAACGGCTCATTTTCTTATGCGGCGACAGCATGAAGACACGAATGCCTTTTTTACCGCGCATCGCATACTCTGCCGCCGAACCGGTATCACCAGAGGTCGCGCCAAGAATATTGGTTGTTTTGCCTTCCTTGGTCAGCACGTATTCAAACAGGTTGCCCAGCAGCTGCATCGCCATATCTTTAAATGCCAGTGTCGGGCCGTTTGAAAGGCTCAGCAAATGCAGATTATCTTCCAGCTTCAGGGTCGGCGTGATGTCCGCCGCATTCTGGCCTTTGCGTGTAAAGGCATAAACATCCGCACGGTAAGTTTTATCGATAATCGCTTTCAAGTCATTTGCAGGGATATCATCCACAAAACGCGACAGAATCGCGAATGCAAGATCCGGATAAGACAGGCCGCGCATTGCGGTCAAATCTGCATCGGAAAATTGCGGATAACTTTCAGGCAGGTACAAACCACCGTCCGGCGCCAGGCCACCCAACAGGATTTGGCTAAAACTTTGTGCAGGTGACTGTCCGCGGGTACTGATATATTTCATAATTTGAATACTGATTTCTTAAAAATTGATTTCTTAAGGCCTATTTCGCCAGCTCTTCCATACGGATACGCACCACTTTCCCTGTAATGGCAGGCAGTGCTTCAATAGCGGCGATCGCCGCGTTCATGTTATCTTCAACCGTGATATGCGTCAGGATCACGATATCGGCTTCTGTCTCGTTCTCATCCGGCTCTTTTTGCATCATGGCATCTATAGAAATGTCACGGTCGCCCAGTACTTTTGTAACATCAGCCAATACGCCTGGTTTGTCACTGGCGCGCAAGCGCAAGTAGTAAGCGCTCTTAACCTTATCAATAGGCAAGATAGGCAGGTCCTGCACCTGGTCCGGCTGGAATGCCAGATAAGGCACGCGCTGTGCGCTATTTGCGTCAATCAACCGTGCAACGTCCATCAAATCCGCCACCACAGCACTTGCTGTCGGCTCTGCGCCGGCGCCGGCGCCATAATAAAGTGTAGGGCCTACTGCATCACCCTTCACAACCACCGCATTCATCGCGCCGTTCACATTCGCCACCAGGCGTTTTTCCGGAATCAGGGTTGGATGCACACGCAGCTCGACACCGTCATCAGTACGCTTGGTGATGCCCAGCAATTTAACGCGATAACCTAATTCTTCAGCATATTTGATATCAATTTGCTGCAGTTTGGTAATGCCTTCAGTATAAGCCTGCTCAAATTTCATCGGCATGCCAAAAGCGATCGCAGACATGATTGTCAGTTTATGCGCAGCATCAATGCCTTCCACGTCAAAAGTTGGGTCAGCTTCGGCGTAGCCCAGGCGCTGCGCTTCGCCCAAGACATCAGCGAAATTCAAACCTTTTTCACGCATCTCGGTGAGAATAAAATTAGTCGTGCCGTTGATAATACCAGCCAGCCATTCAATACGATTTGCAGCCAAACCTTCACGCAAGGCTTTAATAATTGGTATACCACCAGCAACCGCAGCTTCAAACGCCACGATCACATTATTCGCCTTTGCTGCTGCGAAAATTTCATTGCCATGCAATGCGATCAGTGCCTTATTGGCAGTAACCACGTGTTTTTTATTGGCAATCGCCTGCAATACCAGATCTTTACTTAAGGTATAGCCGCCAATGAGTTCAACGACAACATCAACATTTGGATTATTGACTACGGCAAAAGCATCATTCGTTACTTCCACCCCGCTGGCAACTGCGGCCTTTGCGTGATCAATGTTTCTATCGGCAACCTGCACCACTTTAATTTCAACGCCGCTGCGTCGGCTGATCTCTGCCGCGTTACGTGTTAAAACTGTATAGGTACCGCCACCTACCGTGCCTAAGCCCAATATGCCTACATTCAACTGTTTCAAGCTTTTGCTCCAATATTGTTCGTATTATGTTTTTTTCTATAGTTTTCCAGAAACCTGGAAATGCGCCTGATCGCCTCAGCCAGATCATCCACATTCGGTAAAAATACCACACGGAAATGGTCAGGGGTCTTCCAGTTAAACCCGGTACCCTGCACCAGCAACACTTTTTCTTCCAGCAGCAGATCCAGAATAAACTGCTGGTCATCCTTAATCGGGTAAATTTCCGGATCCAGCTTAGGAAACAGGTACATCGCTGCCTGCGGCTTGCTACAGCTCACGCCTGGAATCGCATTGAGCATTTCATAAGCAATATCACGCTGCTTGCACAAGCGGCCTTCCGGCGCTACCAGGTCATCAATGCTTTGGTAACCGCCAAGTGCGGTTTGAATTGCCAGTTGCCCGGGCACATTCGCACACAAGCGCATGGATGCCAGCATATTCAGGCCTTCAATGTAATCTTTTGCGTGCTTTTTCTCACCGCTGATTATCAGCCAGCCGGCACGGTAACCGCAGGTACGGTAATTTTTCGACAAGCCGTTGAAAGTAACAAATAAAACATCATTTGCCAGCGATGCGATAGAAGTGTGTACATTGCCATCATATAAAACTTTATCGTAGATCTCGTCGGCAAAAATAACCAAGCCATGATGACGGGCGATTTCAATAATGCCTTCTAAAATCTCACGCGGATACAGCGCACCGGTCGGGTTATTCGGGTTAATCACCACAATGCCGCGCGTATTGGCGGTAATCTTGGATTCGATATCTTTCAGATCCGGCATCCAGCCCGTTGCTTCATCACACAGGTAATGACGTGCGGTACCGCCAGCCAGGTTCACTGCAGCCGTCCATAATGGATAGTCAGGCATAGGCACAAGAATCTGGTCGCCATTATTCAGCAAACCCTGCATTGCCATCACGATCAGTTCCGATACGCCATTGCCGATGATGATGTCATCGACGGTCACACCCTGGATATGCTTGCTTTGGGTGTAATGCATGATGGCTTTGCGCGGCTCGAACAAACCCTTGCTGTCTGTATAACCGCCGGCTTTGGACATATTGCGGATCACATCCTGCTGAATTTCTTCAGGCACTTCAAATCCAAATGCCGCCGGATTGCCGATATTGAGCTTGATAATGCGCTGGCCGTCCTCTTCCATTTCGCGCGCACGCTGCAGTACGGGGCCACGAATGTCGTAGCAGACATTGTTGAGTTTATTAGATTTGAGTATGGGCTGCATAATGCGTGAATTTGCGCTTTAAAAGCAAAATAGTTAAAGGTGCTAGTTTACATTAGAATGCTGTATTCGTTCAATTAAAGCCCAGACAAAGCAGCTTAAAACATCAATGAAACTACATTTAACCACCGCCGAAAACAACAACCTGATTACTGCCTATAGCGCAGAATATATAGAGGTTAACAGACAGCGTTACACTCAAAACCTGATTGTGATGCCTGAATCATTAATCCATGACTGGGCAGCCACTGGCTTCACGGATCTGACCAATGAGCATTTTCGGCAAATTGCGGACTTGAAACCGGAAGTAGTTTTGCTGGGTACGGGTGCCAGCCATCTGTTTTTACACCCGAAACACTATCAACTCCTGACCGATGGCGGCATCTCGCTGGAATGCATGACGACAGCGGCAGCCTGTCGCACCTACAATATCCTGATGAGTGAAGGCCGCAATGTTGCAGCGGCTCTGATTATTTAACTCTCCCCTGAATACAGGGAGAAATCCCGCAAAGAGCATTAGCGTAATCGCGATACACCAGTTCAAGCTACGCTGGGCGGCGTATTGCATTCCCTAATACATCTAGACCGCCAATCTCTGGATTAGAAATGATAATCTTCGAGCAAACAGAAGATTATCCGTGTTAAAACAACTCCACGTACACCCAACCATCACAATACCTTCACACCCTTGTAACAATTCACATTAATAATGTTCTTATTAAATTTATTTGTCATAGCACCAGCGTTATAACTGTGCCTTAAAAAATAATTTACATAAAACCGTTATTCCACATTTAAAAACACGATCCACACTACACAAACTTTATCATTCGGGGAAATTTAGATGGCTAATTTAATCGACATCCTTAACCTCGGAAAGTTTAGCAAATATACTTACAAAGCTGGAACTGGTACAGCCGCGGTCACTGGCTCATCTAATGCAAACAGCAGCACTACAGAGCCATCCGACAGTTCACTAGCCGAAACAATCAAACCTGGTATCGACTTATCTAATGCCGCTCAGTACACGGCTTCAATAGCGGCAGCATCAAACAAAATTCCAACATCCCCAAATTATAATAAAACAATCAAAGGATTAGGCCATGGATTTCAGTTTGCAAACCTTGCTGTTCAAACACCCATATTTATCGATGCCATTAAACATGGCAACACTGACAAAATTATTGAAACATCACTTGCTGAAGCTGCGGCCATCGCGGGAGTTGCCAGCATCTCTCCCACAGCCGCACCAATTGCAACGCCGGCCAACCTTCTTTTAACAGCAGCTACCATTAGCTTTCATTATAAAAAAGAAATCTATTCGTCAGTAAAAGAATCAGCTATCAGTCATGCGTCCAACCAGATAAGCAACCTTATACAGGCAAGTCTACCTGCAAACGCCACACCTGAACAAGTCACCACTAATCATAAGCACTCAGCATTGTTAAAGCACCCTCTTGTAAGAGCGCAAATTGCTGAAAATCTTGAAAAACACACTTCAAAAATAAAACCGTCATACGAGGAGAAAGCTAACTACACTGTTCAACCAAATGACACATTAACAATCATTGGCAAAAAAACCGGACATTCATGGCTGGAAATTCTTGCACTTAACAAAAATACTCTAAAAAATAATCCAGACCTGATTTATCCAGGGCAAGAATTACTCATCCCTGATAACCATGCCGCGCTGATAAACAACCCCGTAGTACAGGCAAGAATCAGAGAAATCATGGCTAGGCAGCAAGTGTCAGGATGCAGCCACTAACAATCACGAACTATTCCATTTACATTACCACCACTCACGCCACCTTATAAAAGGGAAAAATTCCCATATAATTTCATGTTTCATGTATAATTTAATTGCCTGTTTAAATTTAAAACATGACTATAAGGAAATCACCATGGCTAACGGTGTGGATGAAAATGGACTTGCAAAAGCTGCCGTAATCGATCAGCTAATCAGGGAGCATTCCAAGATAATGCCTACAATGTCAGCAACAATACTGGCGTACAGCATTGACCATGCGTTAATGGATGCTGGCTTTGAAAGCCACCTGAGAATAGACTACGAACAGAATCTGCTTGCTAAAGAAAATAAACAGCTAGGTAAGGAATTACACCAATTCTTAGCGGAACAAGGCATACCCGCCGACACAGTAAACAGGGTAGCGGCGATGGAAGCAGAAGGCTTTCGGCAGCTGTTAAAGCAGCTCGATGCTAACTATAGAATTCTGGATAACGCACCCGCTCATACCCCACCTAGACAAACGAGTACGGCACTGGACAGCCACTGTTAAAAAAATGTATAGCAATCATCATAACCTGAGCGCAATAAAAAAAGCGCTCTCGTTGCCAATAAGCAACAAGAGCGCTTTAAATAAGCTTTATGCTAAAACACTATAAATGTTTACGAGATAAAGTCAGCGTCGCGTTAGTACCGCCAAAACCAAAACTATTAGATAACGCCGTTTCGATTTTTACATTTTCTATAGCGGTACGAACGATATTCAAACCTTCAGCCGCAGGATCCAGCGTCTCGATATTTGCAGAAGCTGCAATGAAGTTATTTTCCATCATCAGCAAGGTATAAATCGCTTCATTAACACCTGCAGCGCCCAATGCGTGACCAGATAAAGACTTGGTTGATGCAATAGCCGGGCTTTGTTTCAAACCGTTCTCGCCAAACACCTCACGAATCGCTTCCAGCTCTTTTACATCGCCTACCGGCGTGCTGGTGCCATGGGTATTGATATAATCAATCTTGCCTTCTACGCCTTCCAAAGCCAATCGCATGCAGCGCACAGCACCCTCACCGCTTGGCGCCACCATGTCGTAACCGTCTGAGGTTGCACCGTAACCTACCACTTCAGCGTAGATTTTTGCGCCGCGTGCCTTTGCATGTTCATATTCTTCAAGCACCACAATGCCGCCGCCGCCTGAGATCACAAAACCATCACGATTGGCATCATAAGTACGGGATGCCTTATCAGGCGTTTCATTGTATTTGCTGCTTAATGCGCCCATTGCATCGAACAGGAACGACATGGTCCAGTGTTCTTCTTCTGCACCACCGGCAAATATAACATCCTGCTTGCCGAGCTGAATCTGCTCAACACCGGCGCCGATACAGTGTGCGCTGGTAGAGCAGGCAGAACTGATACCGTAGTTGATACCTTTGATTTTTGCACCGGTCGCAAGACATGCAGCCACGCCGCTGGACATGGTTTTAGTCACCATATACGGACCTACGCGGCGGATGCCTTTTTCGGCCAGCGTGTCGGTAGCTTCCAGCATGCTTTCAGTTGAAGTGCCACCCGCACCGACAATCAATCCAGTGCGTACATTAGACACCTGCTCTTCCGGCAAGGCCGCATCTGCAATCGCTTCCTGCATTGCCAGCCAGGCATAGGCATGGCCTTTCGCCATAAAGCGCAGCAACTTACGGTCTATGAGTTCTTCAATATTCAGGTTTTTAATCGAACCGGCCACGTGGGAACGTAACCCGCGCTCTGCATACTCAGGTTGATAGGTAATCCCTGATCGACCATGACGCAGGCTATCTAAAACTTCGGCTTTATTGTTTCCCAGACTGGAAACAATCCCCATCCCAGTAATAACGACACGACGCATTATCGTGCACTCCTATAAATTAATTAATAACTGTATTTTAACTTAAGCGATTTTAAACTTATTGTAATTGATTAAGTTAAAAGTTATCGGTACGCGTAAACAAACCAACACGCAGGTCAGTTGCTACATAGATTTCACGACCATCAATCTGCATGGTGGCATCAGCGATACCCATTACCAGCTTACGCATAATCACGCGTTTCAAATCTATGGTGTAAGTTGCCAGCTTTGCCGTAGGCAATACCTGGCCGGTAAATTTAACTTCGCCAGCGCCCAAAGCGCGACCTCGGCCGGGACCACCCATCCAGCCCAGATAAAAACCAACTAACTGCCACATGGCATCCAGGCCTAAACAGCCGGGCATCACCGGATCACCGGTAAAATGGCAGTCGAAGAACCACAAATCAGGCTTGATATCGAGTTCGGCAACAATCTGGCCATTGCCATATTTACCACCTTCTTCAGTGATGGAAACAATACGATCAAACATCAGCATAGGTGGCAATGGCAGTTGGGCATTTCCTTCACCGAACATTTCACCACGGCCGCATTTGAGTAGTTCTTCTTTTGTAAAGCTATTTTGTCTTTGCATGATTTTATTTCTTTAATCGTTTTTTTGAACTGGTTTTTGCTTTTATTAAACGCTGCGAAAAACCGATGAACTTGATTCAATCTGTAAATTTAATCTAACTCACGCTATTTTCGCTGGAAATCAATTTTTACGAAAGCATTATTCACACTATGTAAGTGTTTTTATCACTTTTTCAAACAAATTAAAATAAATATGCAATGGGGGTATACAGATCTGTTTACCCCCAGTAAAAAAACGTTTACTATGCACTTAGCTTAATTTTAACTATTTCATAAAGACACGGGAAATTTCAATGAGTGACGCACAACTAGCCGATTGGCGCGATCTCGCGCTAACCTTAGAAACAGAAGTCAATAAAGTAGTAGTGGGTCAGCATACACCCGTGCGCTTGATTACCACTTCAATTTTTGCACGTGGCCACGTATTGCTTGAAGGCGACGTCGGCGTCGGCAAAACAACCCTGCTGCGCGCATTTACCCGCGGCATCGGCGGCGGTTACCAACGTATTGAAGGCACCATCGACCTCATGCCTAACGACCTGGTTTACCACACCTACCTTGGCGAAGACGGCAAACCTCATGTCAGTGCCGGCCCACTGCTGATGTCAGGTGAGAACCTGTCTGTATTCTTCTTCAACGAAATCAACCGCGCACGTCCGCAAGTACACTCCCTGCTACTGCGCGTGATGGCTGAACGTAGCCTTTCTGCATTCAATGCCGAACATTACTTCCCGCACATGATCGTGTTTGCCGACCGCAACCAGGTTGAAAAAGAAGAGACTTTTGAAATTCCATCCGCTGCGCGTGACCGTTTCATGATGGAAATCCCGATTGTGGTACCGAACGATGATGACATTATGGAAGCCCTGGTGTTCGACACCAAGTTCCATAACGTCGACGCACTGGTAGATACCGTTAAACCGGATGTACTCCAGTTTGATGAACTGAATGCATTTTCAGGCATCCTGCAAGGCAGCATTGAAGCCAGCGACACGCTCAAAAAATACGCACTGAATCTGTGGAAAGCGACCAAAGCGCCACTGGACTACGGTGTGAAAGTTTCCGGCGTCGACATGAATCGCCTGGTACTTTCAGGTGCCAGTCCGCGTGGCATGAGCATGATGCTGCGTGCAGCACGTGTAAACGCATGGCTGAACAACCGCAGCGCAGTATTGCCGGATGATATCCACGCGGTGTTCCATTCCACGATTGCACATAGGCTTGTATTCAGCCCTGTATATGAAATGCGCCGTACTGAAATCGCACGTGAAATGCTATCTGGCATTATTAATGCCGTTTCTGCACCTTAATAAAATAAAACATGACCCTACCACTCATCAAGTCTTTTGATTACCACATAGGCTGGCGTTCCCGCGGCCGTAACCCAGGCCGCCATGCCAGTACGCAGCGCGGCATGGGCATGGAATTTCGCGGGCACACCACGCTGCTTTCATACCCAGACCCGCGCCGCATCGATATTCGCCAAACAATCCGCGACCCGATGGAACAAGTGTATGTTCGCCTGTTTAACCAGAAAAGCGCTACCCCTGTATTTGTCATCTGCGATTTGTCAGGCAGCATGAATTTCGGCGCAAAAAAACGCAAAATCAAGCTTGCCGCTGAAATTGCGGAGTCAGTAGCGCAATCTGCCAGCGAACACCATGACCCGTTCGGCTTTATTGGTTTTGACGAAAAAGTACGCGAAGACTGGATCAGCACCACGTCATTCAAATCGCATCACGCGATTGAAATGGCAGAGTCTCTTAAAGACTTTCACCCGGCACCTGTTGACTGCAAAGGCATTACCGAAGTCTACCGCTACCTGCCGCGTGAACGCTCGCTGGTATTTTTAATCTCTGACTTCCACATGCCGAATGAAGTTCTGGAAGAAGGTCTATCCAACCTGCTGCGCCACCACATCGTACCTGTCGTGCTGTGGGATGCCGCAGAATACAGAAACCTGCCTGAATTTGGCCTGGCCAACGTCACGGATGCAGAAACCGGCGAGAAGCGCACCTTGTTCATCCGTAAGGAATTACGTGAAAAGATCGTGCAATCTTTTGAAAACAGGCGCAATGAAATATATGAACTATTCATGCGCTTTGACATGCCGCCTTTTTACGTTGAGGGCGAGTTCGATGCAGATGCACTCACAGAATACTTTCACCAATTTGTAGCGGCTTAATTTAAGTAAGAATCACTATGACAAAATCAATTCGTAAATATGCACTAATGTTATTCCTGTGCATGGCGCCATTCACAGCCATGGCCATGGACAGCCAGGAACTGCCGGATGTTAAAGAAGGCATCGTCAGTATTGAAACCAAAGATCCTGTAAAACTGGTTGGCTATACCGTGGGTGACGTAATTGAGCGTGAAGTAACGCTGACGATCAAGGCGCCGTATAAACTAATTGACACCTCACTGCCGATACCGGGTTACGAAAAACGTTACAGGGGGCAACTGATCGGCATCGAGCTTAAAAGCATCAATCATGTAAAAAAAGAATCCAAAAAGCAGACTGTTCACCATATCAAACTGGCGTATCAGGTATTTACCAACAATGTAGTGGCAAAGAATGCAGCATTAGGGCCTGAATACCTGAACCTGATCAACACCACGGACAAAAAAGAATTGGTGAAATACCGCGTACCGAGCCTGACTATCGCCATTTCACCGATCGCCATCTTCGGCCAGGTCAAAGTTGAAAACAATATGAGCCCGCTGCTCGGCCCCTTGCTGATGACGGATGACAAAGAGATGCAAGCAATGAAAGTCTCACTGGCAGCGATTGCATTGAGCCTGATAGGCTTGCTGTACATCCTGGGCAAAAGTGCATGGCTGCCGCGCATGGGCGGCGCTTTTGCCAAAGCTTACCGCGCCGTGCGTAAAACCGGCAATACTGATGAAGGCATAAAACAAGCGATTTCAACCATACATCAGGGCTTGAATACGACTGCGGGCATGAGCGTGTTCAGCGACAATTTATCTGCTTTCCTGCACAACCATCCTGATTTTTACCCGATCAGAACCGAGATAGAAGAGTTTTTCGGCTTATCCCGTCGTATTTATTTCGAGCCGTCTTACAAGCTGGAAGGCAAACATGGTGCAGACCAGAACCCCCATCAATGGCTAACCCGTTTTGCACGCCACTGCCGCGACTGCGAGCGCGGCCTGATTCCTGAACCTATGAAAGCAGGAGCATAAGGCATGGTTTTTTCACACCCATGGCTACTGTGGCTACTGCCTCTGGCGGCCCTTCCCCTGCTGTTGCAGCGTGCGCATGCCAAGCATTACTCCTGGGTCGATATGCTGCCCAAAGATCCGTTGTCAGACCTGATCGGGCTGATATTGAAAATACTGGCAGTGCTGACCCTGATTTTTATTATTTTAGGCTTGGCTGCACCGCATACGACTGAAACCAAAGTGGAACGTATCGGGGTAGGCGCGCAAATCGCGCTGGTTCTGGACCGCAGCGCCAGTATGGATGACCCGTTCTCCGGGACTACCGTAGCAACTGGCAACACGACAATCGGCGAGACCAAGTCGGTCGCAGCGGCAAGGCTGATTACCGAGTTTGTAAAATCACGCCAGCAGGACATGTTCGGCATGATTACTTTCAGTAACTCAGCCATGTATGTGTTGCCGCTCAGTGAGAATAAAAAAGCCGTGATTGCCGCAGTGCAGGCTACCGGCGGCAATGCCCTGTTTCAGACCAATATCGGCAGCGGATTAACCAGCAGCGCTGCCCTGTTCGACAAGATTCCGGACTCCGGCTCTCGTGCGGTCATCCTGCTGTCTGACGGCGCAGGCCGTGTAGACGCCAACACACAGCAGAAAATCAAAGATTGGTTTGACCGTCTGCATATCAGCCTGTATTGGATCGTACTGCGCCAGCCCGGCGGCATCAGTATCTTTGACCCGAATTTCAAACCGGTTGAAGACCAGCCGCTGCCACCGGAAATCGAATTGAACGAGTTCTTTAAAACACTCAAAACACCTTTCAAAGCATATGAAGCCGAAGATCCTAAATCTTTACAGCTGGCGATGAACGACATTAATAATCGCGAGAAAAAACCGATTAAATATTTTGAGAAAATACCAGGCCACGAATATTCAAATGTCTGCTTCATTATCGCAGCACTGATGATTGCGTTATTACTTGGCGTGAAACACTTAGAGGTTAGAACATGGCACTAAATTCAAAAACACTGGCAACGGCTAAATTTTATCGTTTCTTTACCGTGAAAAAGCTCACATGGCTATTTGCACTCATCGCGATTGTCGCCACTGCTTCTGTTGTGTATAACTTCAGCCGCATGCAGCAGATCGAAGCGTTCAATCATGCGATCAGCGAAGGTAAACCGCCAAAATCAGACCTGCAAAGTTTTGAAGCAAGGTTTGCTACAGCCTACTGGCTGGCAAAAAATGAACGCTACAAAGAAGCGACCCTGCTTTTCAACAAAGCGCTCAATGGCGCCACCGCAGAGCAAAAAGCGGCCATTCATTACAATCTGGGCAATATATTCTTCCTGCGTGGCCTCATTATCAACGGCACCAGCATGACAGTGCGCGATGAGGCTGAATACTTGCTACGCCAGGCAAAGACGGCTTATCTGCAATCATTAAGACTTGATAACTCGAACTGGGGCGCGCGCCATAACTTGGATCGCCTGCTCACCATGCTGCCTGCTACACCGACACCGGGTGTTGGCGAGAGCGACACCCCAGGCTTGATCATGGGCAACATTCCGGTTGGATTGCCTTAAAGGATAGCCAGTCATGCATAACTTATATAACTATTTCCGCCATCGCCGCGACGTAACGCTGCTCACTGCCGCGCTGCTGCTGCTGGTTATTGCATTGTTTAACCCGAAAATACCGATCAAGCGCGATATTTACAGCTACATGCTGGTAGCCGACATTTCACAAAGCATGAATACGGTAGATAAAACCCTTAACGGCAAACCGGTATCACGCATTGCATTCATGCAGGATGTGATGCATAGAATGATTGGCGAACTGCCATGCGGCACCAACGTCAGCATGAGCCTGTTTGCAGGCGTGAGCGTTGCGGCGCTGTATACGCCGATTGAAGTTTGCGAGAACTTCGATGCGATCAACGACACGATTGACCACCTTGACTGGCGCACGGCCTGGTCTGGCAACAGCCGCGTACGTGCCAGCATGACAACGCTGGCTAAAACCATACGTTCATTTCCTGAACCGGCACAGGTTGTGTTCTTTACCGATGGTGAAGAAGCACCTAAGCTGCATGTGTTCAACAGAAGTGATTTAACCGCATTTCAAGGCGGCGAAGATTGGCTATTCGTCGGCATTGGCTCCGATGTTGGCACACCGATTCCTAAATTTGATGAACATAACCAGCTGATCGGCTACTGGTCTGGCGACAGCTTTGCGATGCAGCCGGGCATTGCGCAGATTTCCGAATCCAACCTGGGCGTCCGCGATGATAATGTAGCCGGCGGCACCAGTGACCGCTATTTATCCAAGCTCGATGAAGAATACCTGAAAGAGCTGGCAAAAGAAGTGAATGGTTTATATGTGCGTGGTAATGATGTGCATGACGTACTCAGCGCCATGAAAAAACAGAAACCCGTGCGCAAGGATAAAGCCGGCTTTGAAATCCGCTGGATATTGGCAGGCCTTGCCGGCATCCTGTTTATTTTGGCCTATACCCCAAAACATCCGCTGCAGGAGCTTAAAACGCAATGGCGTAATTTAATGCTGCGCCGCAGGCAAAAGACTGCATCGTCTATCGTTTAGTTTAGGGAGGCTTTACTGTGGGGAATGCTGATTAAATCGTCATTGCGAGAAGCGTAGCTACGCGGTAATCCAGCCCCTTTAGAACAAAGTATTGGATTGCCGCGCTTCGCTCGCAATAACAGCTTTACGAATAAATCAGTGTTTACTTAATTGTAGGCATCACATACTCAAGCGCAACACAGAGTATGCGATGGCAATAAAAAAGCCGAAAGCATTTATGCTTTCGGCTTTTTATATTTGGAGCGGGAAACGAGGTTCGAACTCGCGACCTCAACCTTGGCAAGGTTGCGCTCTACCAGCTGAGCTATTCCCGCGTTGTTGCAAATTTCTGGAGGCGCGAACCAGAGTCGAACTGGTCTAAACGGCTTTGCAGGCCGCGGCATAACCGCTTTGCTATCGCGCCATTGTATTTCAGCATTGTAAGCCAAAATAAATCTTTAGTACGTGCCACCATTCTAACTAAAACGGCGAAAGCATAAATGCATTCGCCGTTCTTAATATATGGAGCGGGAAACGAGGTTCGAACTCGCGACCTCAACCTTGGCAAGGTTGCGCTCTACCAGCTGAGCTATTCCCGCGTTGTCATTACGTTGTGTCATCGTTAAGACAGGCGCCATTATAGAGATTTTGAGCCTCTCGTCAAGTATAACTTACGTAATTTTCACCAGTTTATTTCTGCTTTATTTTCGGCATTGCCGCACGCAAATAATAAGCCATTGATAGCAATGTTAAAAATGCCGCAACAACAATCAGCACATGTCCGACATCTTTGGTTTTAAATACTCCCAATGCACCCAGGTCCACATCATTCCAATAAAGCAAAAGCACAATAGCCAGCATTTGCGCCGCTGTTTTCACTTTACCTATCATCGCAACACCAACACTGCTGCGCTGGCCCTCTCCGGCCATCCACTCGCGCAGGGCACTGATTGCAATCTCGCGTCCAATGATGATCAAAGACACGATTGCACCCACACGGTCAAATTCAACCAGCACGATCAGCGCAGCGGCTACCATCAGCTTGTCTGCTACAGGATCCAGAAACGCACCGAACGAAGAGGTTTGCTTCAAGTAACGCGCCAGATAGCCATCCAGCCAATCCGTTAAGGCGGCGACTACAAAAACAATCGTCGCAAACAAATTAACCTGATGAGAGGGCATTTCACCTAAAGTGCGCAAATTCTCAGGCCAGTAAAATGCACCCACAAATATAGGGATCAATAAAATGCGTAACCATGTCAGCATGGTTGGGACATTACAAATCATCTAACACAGCTCCCCTGTCAATAAAATTGCAACCAGCCGCTAATGCAGCTCTCCGTATATCTTTTCAGCCAGCGCCTGGCTAATGCCTTCAACATTGGCGATTTCATCAATACTAGCACTTTTTACGCCATCTAGCCCACCAAAGCGAGTTAACAGGGCTTTGCGCCGCTTGGCACCTATACCTTCAATATCTTCCAGGCTGGAGTGCAGCCTGGCCTTGCCGCGCTTCGCCCGGTGCCCGGTAATAGCAAAACGGTGCGATTCATCCCGTATCTGCTGCAGCAGGTGCAAACCTTTATTATCTTTTTCCAGGTTGATCATTTCACCGGTATCGGAAAAAATCATCGTTTCCAGGCCTGGCTTACGCTCCTCGCCTTTGGCAATCCCTACCAGCAATATATCATCCAGCCCGACTTCCGCCATGACCTCCATCGCCACACCGAGCTGGCCTTTACCGCCATCGATAAATATCAGGTCCGGGCGCACGCCCTCACCTGCCGCAACTTTTTTATAACGCCGGGTCAGCACATCGCGCATGGCGGCATAATCATCGCCAGGCGTAATACCGGTGATGTTATAGCGGCGGTATTCGCTATTCTGCATATCGCCGCGATCAAACACGACACAACTCGCCACCGTTGCCTCACCCATGGTATGGCTGATATCGAAACATTCGATACGCTCGGTGCTGTCAGGCAAGCGCAGCGCTTCGCGCAGCGCCACCAGCTTAGCGGCCTGATTCGCGGAAGTGGCCGCACGCTGGCTCAAGGCCAATTCCGCATTGGTTTGCGCCATTTTGAGCCACACACGCTTATCACCGATCGCATTGGTGTTGATCTTCACTTTGCGCCCTGCCTGCTCGCTCAGCACTTCCTCCAGCACAGCGGTCTCGATTTTGATACCGGTCACAATCAGGGGCGGCGTATTCTGCGCAACGTAATGCTGGGCGATAAATGCTTCCATGCTGTTTTCCAGCGTTTCGCCATCCGTATTCTTGGGCATGTAGCTTCTATCGCCCAGGTGGCGGCCGCCACGTATCATCACCAGGTTAATGCAATGCTGGCCCTGCAGTTCGGCACATGCGATCACATCGGCATCAGACACGTTAAAGTCACTTACAAACTGTTTGGCCTGTACCTGGCGCAATGCCTGTATGCGGTCACGAAATAACGCAGCCTGTTCATATTCCTGGTTCGCTGCCGCTTTATTCATCTGCTCGCCAAGCACGTCCATCACCTCACTCGTCTTGCCTTGCAGGAACATCGCGGCCTGATGCACATCATTGCGGTAATCTTCACCTGAAATAAGGCCCACGCACGGCGCGGTACAACGTTCAATCTGGTGCTGCAGGCAGGGCCGGCTGCGATTGGCAAACACGGTATTTTCGCAGGTGCGCAGCTTGAACACTTTCTGCAGCAGTTGAATGCTCTCGCGCACCGCGACCGAATTAGGAAACGGCCCGAAATACTGATTGCCTTTGCGCTGCGCGCCGCGATGAAATGCCAGGCGCGAAAACTCATCGCCGGTAAGTGTGATGTAAGGATAGGATTTATCATCACGGAACAGCACGTTATAACGCGGCATCAACCCTTTAATCAGATTGTTTTCCAGCAGCAATGCCTCGGCCTCGCTACGGGTCACCGTCGTTTCTATTTTGACAATATTGCTCACCATCATGCGCGTACGCGGGCTAGGCAAATTTTTATTGAAATACGATGAAACGCGCTTTTTAAGGTCTTTGGCTTTGCCTACATAAATCACCTCGTCCGCAGCGTTGATCATGCGGTACACGCCTGGCAGATTAGGCAAGTTTTTTAAGATAGGTTTAGGATCAAACATGGGCTTATTTTAACAGCCCACGACTTGAATGGATTGCATCAGGGGCAACAAATATTACGATTAATATTTGCTGCCCCTGAAATTTTGAAGTTTAGGACTTACTCTGAAATTTTCTTGATATTTTCCAGGCCTGCCTTGAAGATACCGCTGATAACTGCTTTAGCCGCGGCATCATCCTGGCCTGCTGCACCCGGGTTAGCAGGGTCTTTACGCTTAAACATGGCACGCCATGTCACAATGGTTTTACCATCGGCAGTCGCTTCCACTTTAAGCGTTGCGCCGTACTCACGCACAGGCAGGACGCTTTCAGTGATTTCATATTTAACCGTCATCAATGCTGCATCATAACTGGTCAGCACTTCGTTGATTTTTCCGCCATCCTGTAAAGTCAGTACGCGAGTAGCGCCGACTTCATCTGCTTTACCTGAAGTGATTTCAGTTTTAGCAATCGCCGGATGCCAGCTCATATCGCCAAAACTGCCGATTTTGGCCCACACTTTGTCTGCGGGCGCATTTATTTCAATGGAATCTTTATAACGAATAGTCTCGTCAATAGCAGCTGAGGCGCTATTACTGAATGCGATCATGGAAACTAGCAACGCTGAAAAAAACTTACTCATAACACCCTCAAAAATGAATTAAATATTGAATAAAAAAATAGCGCCTACGAATTCATAGGCGCATTGAGAATATACAGGCTTGTTAAAAATATTTGTATGAAAATTATCAGGAATCCAGCAACTCTCCCGCAATCGCCCAATCTTCATAAGCCACTTCTTCAAATGTAATGTAGGTATAAGATTTTGGCTTATGTGCTACACGCTCCAGCGTTTCGGTAATTTCTTTAGCGATTTGGGCTTTTTGTTCACGGGTGACTTCACCGGCGAGTTTGATGTTGACGTATGGCATGAAAAACTCCTTTAGGTTAATGAATAGATTTGATCAATCTATATATTAAAAAAATCATATAGAGGATAAATTATTTAAGACAAAATATTTTAAACATCAATAACAAAACTAATGCGCCTGAAAAATATAAATGGTAAAATTTCCCATATTAATGTTATAAAGTAACTAGTTGTTATTAGCAACAATCAATAAGGTCAATTTGGAACAATAGGAAACCGACCGCAATTCTTTATAAACGTAGTCTGTTCCTTATTACTATTTTATGAAAGGAAATATTTAAAATGTCTGATTACAATGACTACGGTAAGATTTACGAAGAATATATGGCTCGCCCTGAGTATAAAGGAATGCCAATAAACGAAAAGACCGTTAATGCTATGCTTTTAGATGCAGTCGCTCGATGGAATAAAAGTTTTGAATTGCCTGCTCAACAAGCAGAGAAGTTGTGTCAAGACATTTATATGTCGCTACACAAGATGTTGCTCGACCCCAACGTTAATATTACTTCCCATTCCATGATTAAGCACTTGAATGAGATTGACATGCATTTCCATTTTGGTGATCCATACAATTTTCCAGCCAACTATAAAGGCATAAATAACATTCAAACTGCCTTTGCCAATTATCTTGCAGAAGCTCCCGTCATCAACAATCACCATAGCAGCCTAGAAGATCTTAGCCCAGCAAATCTCGCGGCCTATATTGAAAAACATCTACCGAATGCCAGGCATTTGCTTAAATTTGCCCCCGTGCTTGCAGTGTCATCAAGCGTTATAGCCACCGATGCTATAGGTGACGAAGCCAAAGCTTCGATGGAAAAAAGTCGGGATGCCAGAAAGGCTGGCAATAACGAACTTGCGGATCAGTATCAAAGTGATGTTTTAATCCATAAGTTCAGAGCAAAGTTAAAAGGCAGCGAGGTTGTAGTGGGTGCTATTCCAAGTGTTGCATTTTTGACAGCAGGGAGCTTAAGCACCGCCGTTGATGCCGCCAATGAGGCTCTACAAGATATCACAGTTGAAGGTAGGGCAAAAATTGCTAACAATCGGCAATTGGCAAGTACTTTTCAATATCTGATTCACAACCCTGACAAAGCGGGCACGGTGGAATACCAAGCCCAAGCCAGCCTTGTCTCCCTTCGGCCAGATATTCTGCAGGCGGTCACATCTTTTGACACCATTCGCAAGCATATTGACCCAACGGCAGACCCGCGCCAACCATTCCCGGATGTGTTAGCAACGATTGAAAACAACTTGTCAAGACTCATTGCGGATGGCCAGCAGATTCCCGTCCAGCGCATTACTGAGGTTGGACTGAGCTATTGATACGGCACGCAAATGTAATAAATAGGGTTAGCTCAGACCCCATTTATTCCTTAAGTCAAAACCATAGGCGTATTGTAAACAAGTGCGCCCTACTTCCTCACAACTCCTTAGCTATCTTCGCAAAAACCTCATGAAACATCGCTTCGGTCAGCCGCTTCGTTTGGGTGTTGTAGCGGCTGCAATGGTAGCTGTCGTATAGCACTAAGTCATTAGGCAGCACATGCCGCGCGGCATGTGCAAATTTGTAATCTTTGAGTTTTAATCCGAACGCTTTCAACACCGCTGTGTGTGCAACATTGCCAAGCGCTAAAATCACACTGCCTTTAGTCATCAAATTAAGCTCTGCGGCAATGAACTGGTTACAGGTGGCAATTTCCACAGGCAGCGGCTTGTTATCCGGCGGCAGGCATTTCACCGCATTGCTGATACGGCAATTGATGAGTTGCAGGCCATCATCGGCCGATACCGACTGTGGCCGTGTTGCAAAACCGTACTTATAAAGCGTTTCATATAGCAGCACACCCGCGTAATCACCGGTAAAAGGCCGCCCGGTCTGGTTGGCACCGTGCATGCCCGGGGCCAGGCCTACGATCACCAGCCTGGCATCTGCATCACCAAAAGCCGGCACCGGCTTGCAGAAATAGCTGGGGTGCTTTGCTTTCACTTCATCCAGAAAATGCGCTAGGCGCCCGCACTGCCGGCAATTAATATCAAACGTCACCAAGGCACTCATGATGCTGTATCACATTTAGCCGCTTTATTATGACAGCGTAAGGTCACGACAATATCCCGCACCAGATTTAACGTAAACGCCAGCAGCAGCAATGAAATGAATAAAGACAGAATAGGGTCAATCGGCATCCAGCCTGTGAAATAAATCACCACGCCCGCAGCAACCGCAGCAAGTGATCCGAGCAGGTCACCGATCACATGCAGGTAGGCCGCGCGGTTATTCAGGCTCTCACCATGATGCGCAGCCTGATGGTGCAGCTGCTTGGCAACGATCAGGTTGACGACCAGCCCCAGCGTTGCAATGATCGTGAGCCCCAGACCTTGCACATGATGCGGATGCTGAAAACGATCAATCGCCTCGACCACAACATAAACAATCACCAGCAGCATGGTGACAGCGTTGAATATGGAAACCGCCAGCTCTGCGTAGCTCACGCCGGAATGGTGGCGCGCGATTTGAGGCTTTCTCGCCATCGTACTTGCCATCCACGCCAGCCCGAGCGCAGCCACATCCGAAAACATATGTCCGGCATCACTCAACAGCGCCAGAGAACCGGTATACCAGCTGCCTACAGCCTCAACGATTGCAAAAATAAAAATCAGGGCGAATGGAATAAAGTAATGATCATGATCGTCGTGAGGATGCGCATGGGCATGATGATCGTGATCGTGGCTGTGGTTTGACATATACTGAATATCTTGAATAGTGATTTACAGTCGAAATGCTAACTGAAAACGCTGTGCTTTAGGGTGTTTAAGTTTACTTTCAAAGACTATTTCTTCAATCAAAATGATTGATAAGCCGGAATTAGAAAATCATTAAAAGCTATAATGCTGAAAATATTTAATCTGCCTATTTGCAAGCCTCTTAAAAAATTTAAAGTTGGGAGGTAGCACACCCGTAAAGGGCGTGCCCGTCAATACGGCTGCTAAAGCAGCTCGGCTTGACGTCAAAGGCAGCCGGAACACAGAAACCGGAATGTACATGAAGTACATGAGGATTTCGAGTACCGCGCAACACCGTGATATACCCAAAACTTTGAATTTTTAGAGGCTTTATGCTCAGTTACCGCCACGCCTTCCATGCAGGCAACCACGCCGATGTACTTAAACACTACGTACTCGGACTGGTGCTTGCCTATACCGCACAAAAAGACAAACCATACTGGTACATTGACACCCACGCAGGTGCCGGCATGTATAGTTTGCGCGAAGGCTATGCCACACAGAACGCCGAGTTTGAAGATGGCATCAGCAAACTGATGGCCGCAACAAACCTGCCGAAACCGCTTGCCGACTATGTAGCGCAGATTCAGTCATTCAATACCGGCAATTTGGCGTTTTACCCCGGCTCACCATCCGTAGCGGAGCTATATTTACGTGCCGATGACAAAATGCGCCTGTTCGAGCTGCATCCTAATGACTACAAGATTCTTGACGAAAATTTCCGCAGTTTTGGCAAACAGGTAAAAGTAGAAATGCAGAATGGCTTTGCCGGCATTAAATCCTGCTTGCCGCCACCGCCGCGCCGCGCCGTGGTGCTGATTGACCCACCGTACGAAGACAAGCAAGATTACACGCATGTCGTCGACATGATCAAAGACAGTCTGAAGCGCTTCCCTACCGGTACTTATATTATATGGTACCCGATACTGCAGCGTGAGGAACCTGAAGAGATGATCGACAGTCTCAAAGAACTGAATGTACCTGACTGGCTGCATGTTTCCATGTCTATACACGCGCCTTCGGCTGAAGGCTTTGGCATGCATGGCAGCGGCCTGTTCATCATCAACCCGCCGTGGACACTGCCCAACACGCTAAATGAAACCATGCCGCTGCTGACTGAGCTGCTGGCACTGGATGACAGCGCGCATTTCACGCTAGAAAGTCACATCAGTTAAATAATAATTTAATGATGAACTGATACAATAAATACCGATTTAAAACAACTTTAAGGATTTTGATTAATATGCAAGACAAGAAAACCCCATCGGCAACCGCCTACAAACAGAGCAATGTGATGACCAATATCCTGTTTGGCAGCCGCTGGCTGCAATTGCCGCTTTATTTAGGCCTGATCGTTGCACAGGCTGTTTATGTATTTTTCTTTGGGGTTGAACTGGTTCACCTTGTTGGAAAAGCAAACCACCTGGTTGAAGCCGACATCATGCTAATTGTACTGGGCCTGATTGACGTAGTGATGATATCGAACCTGCTGATCATGGTCATTGTGGGCGGCTATGAAACATTCGTATCGCGCCTAAACCTCGCAGGCCACCCGGATGAGCCCGATTGGCTCTCACATGTAAATGCCAACCTGCTCAAGGTAAAACTGGCAACAGCGATCATCGGCATTTCATCCATCCACCTGCTGAAAACATTTATCAATGCAGAAAACCTGACAGATAAAGTGCTGATCTGGCAAACGATCATTCATATGACTTTTGTGTTCTCAGCCGTTGCAATTGCCTATATTGACAAGCTGATGTCACATAATAACGATAAACACTAAACTAAACTGCTGCCTAATAAAGCTGTACTCTGAATCGAGAGTACTCTAAAAAGACTGCATTATTGAATCCGGTGCAGCCTGCACATGCCCGACTGAGAACGAATACACTGCAATGGTTTTTTCGTTTTCAGTTTCAATACTCACCCGCCAGTCACCCTCTTCAAGATTGCTCTTATAAGTATAGCCGCGGAAGCCTCCGTAACGACCGCCAGCCAGGCTGAACCCTGCCTTTGATTGCGTTGTCCAGCCTGTTTTTTTATCGTAATGCTGCCAGCGATGTATCAGCCTGGTTTGCAAACCAGGGGGAGCGAAAACAGATGAAAAACAGTACACCCGCTGGCCTGGCACCAGTTCCAGATCATCACTGCTTTTACGCCAGAATACCCACCACGGTGAAGCCTGCTGCTTGAGCAGATAGTTACCATTTACTTTGTTCAATTCGTAAGCCACGGCAATATCACGTTTAACCAGCGGCACCGGTGGAATCATATCCGCAGCATAAGCAAACATCAGCAACGCTGCGATAACACCGACAGGCTTGATGCTGCCGTAGTGCTGTGGCGTTTTTTTATACAGCCAGAATGCCAGCCCAGCACCCAGCAGCGTGCTTGAATAAAACCATATCGCATGGATGCTGCCCAGCATGAACGGCAAGGCAAAGTTGAAGAGCAGCATAGCGCATAAACCGAACATGGCCCAGCTCAATGTAAAGCGTTTATATTCGCTTTCGAGAAACTCGTTAGCCACAAGCAGCACGCCCAGCACCAGTGACGTCAGCCATGCCAGCCAATGGCTGGAGCTTTTGAAATACAGAATGAACAGAGCGCTGAACAGGCTGCCGAATAAAAACTGCAGCAGAAAATACGGTAGCCGCGGTGTGTGCAGTTTTTTCAGCACTGAAAAAAGCCTGGCCTGCGGCTTGGCTACAGCATCGGCGCTGTCATCCACTGGCCGCCCTATCAGGTAAAGAATCAACGCTGCACTGAACAGATAGCCGGTGAAGATTGCGAGGTCTGATGCCATCACATTACGGCCGATGGTCAGTGCATCCCATATAAATCCGGCAAAAAAGAAAATGACGGGAAAGTAATCCGTAAGCCTGCGCGCATGCTGCTTTAAGGTTTGCAGTGGTGGTATTTGTGGCAATTGTGAAATCATTTATTTTATATTCTGTACACTATAAGACACTTCTATAAACTCAGACCTTATAACCAAAAGCAGGAAACATTTTAAGATTCGTCATTCAATCAATTGACAATAGCATCCTAAATGAAATGTCCGGCTACATAGCCAATCACAATACCGATGATCAGCGCCACGGTAAGCCCGCGGTAAGTCAGCACATCCTTGCTGTAGCCGCGTTTGATCGCGACAAATGAAACAAGATAACCGATTGCGTTGAGCAGCCAGATAAAAGACAGACTCAGCACTTTAACAATCAGCGGCCCTACAAATGGTACCAGCCCGATGATGCCAATTACCCAGGCAAAGACATGAGACACTGTTCCGAACAGCAATACCGCGGCCGTAACCGCTTTTGCATCCCAACTGAAATACCATGCTAGAAAGATAAACGCCAGCAGCAAAATACTCAGCGGCAACATGACTTTCCAGTCACCGCGCTTCGGAGGCTGTGTCATCTCTTTAGCATTAAAGATTTCCGGTACTTCGGGTAGGTGCAGTGTCATACTTAAGTCCCAATAGTAAAAATCAAAGGGCCATTATAACGACAAAGGCCACCCGGATATCAGCTACATATCCGGATGGCCTTAAAAAGAACCGTTTGATTACGCAAGTTCTGAGATAGGGATTACTTTTTTACCGTTACTCAAAGTTTCCAGCGCGGCTTTGTATTCCGTCATCTGGTCAAAATTCAGATACTTGTAGATCTCGGCAGTATTTGCAAGCTTGTTGCCTACTGTTTCCATGTACTCGGCATGGGTAGGCATGCGGCCGAGCTTGGCGCACACAGCCGCCAGTTCAGCAGAACCCAGATAAACACGTGCATCTTTACCCATACGATTATCAAAGTTGCGGGTACTGGTCGAGAACACTGTAGCCTTATCTGCAACACGTGCCTGGTTACCCATGCATAGCGAGCAGCCCGGCACTTCAGTACGCGCGCCGGCAATACCGAATACTGAATACACACCTTCATCACGTAATTGCGCTTCGTCCATGCGGGTTGGCGGTGCAATCCACAAACGGGTAGGAATGCCGCCGGCGCCTTCCAGCACTTTTGCCGCAGCACGATAGTGGCCGATATTAGTCATGCAGCTGCCAATGAACACTTCATCGATCTTATCGCCCACTACAGCAGTCAGCGGCTTGATGTCATCCGGGTCGTTCGGGCAAGCCACCAATGGCTCTTTAATCTCATTAAGGTCGATCTCGATCACGTGTGCATATTCGGCATCAGCATCCGCTTCCAGCAACTCCGGTTTAGCCAGCCACGCCTGCATGCTTTCAATACGGCGTTGAAGGGTGCGGGCATCCTGATAACCGTTATCGATCATGTTTTGCAGCAATACGATATTGGATGTTAAGAACTCGATGACCGGCTCTTTGTTCAGCTTCACCGTACAGCCGTTGGCTGAACGTTCTGCCGACGCATCGGCAAACTCGAATGCCTGTTCCACTTTCAAATCCGGCAAGCCTTCGATTTCAAGGATGCGGCCGTTGAAAACGTTTTTCTTACCTTGCTTGCCTACCGTTAAAGTATCTTCCTGAATCGCCGCATACGGTATTGCATTCACCAGGTCGCGCAGCGTTATACCAGGCTGCATTTGGCCTTTGAAGCGCACCAACACTGACTCCGGCATATCCAAAGGCATCACGCCCATCGCGGCTGCAAACGCCACCAGACCTGAACCTGCGGGGAATGAAATACCGATCGGGAAACGTGTATGTGAATCACCGCCTGTACCCACTGTGTCCGGCAATACCATGCGGTTCAACCATGAGTGGATCACGCCGTCACCGGGCTTCAGGCTCACGCCGCCGCGGCTGCTCATGAACTCAGGCAGGCTGTGCTGCAATTTGATATCTACCGGTTTCGGGTAAGCTGCAGTGTGGCAGAAGCTCTGCATGACCAGATCGGCACTGAAGCCAAGACAGGCCAGCTCTTTCAGCTCATCGCGCGTCATGCCGCCGGTGGTATCCTGCGAACCAACGGTTGTCGCTTTAGGCTCACAATAACTGCCTGGGCGCACACCGGCAACACCGCAGGCTTTACCTACCATTTTCTGTGCCAGTGTATAGCCTTTGCCGGTATCTTTTACTGTATCGGCATGAATGAACAACTCTGATGCAGACAAACCCAATGCTTTGCGGGCATTGCTGGTTAAGCCGCGGCCGATAATCAGCGGGATACGTCCGCCGGCGCGTACTTCGTCCGGCATGGTGGTTGGCGCCAGTTCAAAAGTAGAGATAACTTCGCCCTTATCATTCAATACCTGGCCTGCGTAAGGCTTGATGGTAATCACATCACCCATCTGCATTTTTGAAACGTCGCATTGAATCGGCAATGCGCCTGAATCTTCAGCAGTATTAAAGAAGATCGGCGCAATCTTGGAACCTAAAATCACACCGCCGGTACGTTTGTTAGGAATATTGGGAATGTCATTGCCCATGAACCACTGTACCGAGTTGATCGCAGATTTACGTGATGAACCGGTACCGACCACATCGCCCACATAAGCCAATGGCAAACCTTTTTGTTTCAGGGTCTCAATGGTGTTGAGGCCTTCAGGCATTTTATTCACCAGCATGGCTTTGGCATGCAGCGGAATATCCGGGCGGCTCCAGGCTTCCTGTGCCGGGCTCAGGTCATCCGTGTTGGTTTCGCCATCGACCTTGAATACAACGACTTTAATCTCATCCGCCAGTACCGGCACATTGGTGAACCACTCGGCATTCGCCCATGATTCAATCAGCGCCTTGGCGTGCGCGTTACCCGCCTTCATTTTTTCATCAACATCATGAAATGCATCAAACATCAGCGTCGTATGCGACAGCGCCTTAACCGCAGCGGCAGCCATCGGCGTATCGAGCAACGCCACCAGCGCCTGCACGTTATAGCCGCCTAGCATTGTACCTAACAGTTGCACAGCTTTTTCTGCACTTAGCAAAGGTGAAGTTGCCGTACCGTTTGCAATGTCAGATAAAAACGCCGCTTTAACATAAGCTGCCTGATCCACACCTGCTGGAATGCGGTTTTCAAGCAGGTTCAACAGTGTTTTTTCTTCGCCTGCGGGCGGGTTCTTGATTAACTCTACCAGCTGAGCAACTTGCTCGGCAGAAAGTGGCAATGGCGGAAGATTTTGGGCTGCGCGTTCTGCAACGTGAGAGGCGTAAGTCTTTAACATGGTCGTGTGTATCTCTAGATTAAATAATTTTTTTATATTATACCAAGCCAAGTCAATAAAATTGACTAATAGCCTGATGATAAAGTGCTGTCTACCTGCAACTGCAATAAGGCGTCAATCATGTATGCCAGGCATGCCATTGCAATGCGGAACGCGTTTTAATTGGTACGTACAGAAGTTGCCTGGTCGCCGTACAGGTCTTTGGCAAATGGGGTGCTGCAGCTTTTACCGCTGGCGGATGACTCCCATTTATCCAGCAACTCTTTTTCATAGCCCTTGCCGTGCTTGAGTTCCAGAAACGCACGCACTTCAAATACATCGGCAAAACCGTTTTTATCGGTATCCATCAGCGCTACGTTATCTTCCAAACTAGGGCCGCTATATTTAGCTGCACTATCGGTTAGATAGCCCAGCAAATCCTCTGCCCACGCTACGTTGCTCATAAACAGAACAAGCGATAACATCACAAGGCTGCGTGAACGCGTCATCGTTAACAATCCAAATATATTCATTAAGTTACACCCCACACCAGTATGACTTATCTTATACCAAAAGGTGCATCCATGCTGCCTAAATCCACGTTTCAGCTTGCAGCGTGTATCGCAATAGCCTTACCTTGTGCAATTTTCTGCTTCCACTCTGCAGGTCCTGTGGTGTGTATCGACTGCCCGCTGCTATCCACCGCTACCGTCACCGGCATATCCTGTACCGTAAATTCATAGATCGCTTCCATGCCCAAATCAGCGAATGCCAGCACCTCGGCCTTTTTAATGGCCTTGCTGACCAGATAAGCCGCGCCACCTACAGCAGTCAGATACACAGACTGGTGTTTTGCGATGCCGGCGATGGTTTCCTCGCCGCGCTCGGCTTTACCCACCATGCCTAGCAAACCTAAGCTACCCAGCATCATCTCGGTATAATCATCCATACGCGTTGCAGTAGTTGGGCCTGCAGGGCCTACGGCTTCATCACGCACCGCATCCACTGGCCCCACGTAGTAAATAAAGCGGTTGGTAAAATCAATCGGCAGTTTCTCGCCTTTCTGCAACATGGTCGCCATGCGCTTATGCGCAGCATCGCGGCCGGTAAGCAGCTTGCCGCTTAACAGCAGGGTCTGTCCCGGTTTCCAATTCTGGATATCCGCTTTGCTCAAGGTATCCAGATTCACGCGCAGCGACTCTGCACTGGGCGACCAGCTTACATCAGGCCAGTCACTCAGGCTCGGTGCTTCGAGTACGGCAGGGCCACTGCCATCAAGCTCAAAATGCACATGACGCGTTGCCGCACAGTTAGGAATAATCGCCACCGGCAAACTCGCGGCATGCGTCGGGTAATCCAGTATTTTCACATCCAGCACTGTCGCCAGACCGCCCAACCCTTGTGCGCCAATGCCGAGATTATTCACTTTCTCGAATATTTCCAGGCGCAGCTCTTCCAGCCGGTTCTGCGCGCCGCGCGCTTTGAGTTCGTGCATATCAATCGGCGCCATCAGTGATTCTTTCGCCAGCAGCACAGCTTTTTCTGCAGTACCGCCGATGCCAATGCCGAGCATGCCGGGCGGGCACCAGCCTGCGCCCATGGTCGGCACCACTTCCAGTATCCAGTCCACGATACTGTCGTTCGGATTGAGCATGGCGAGCTTCGCTTTATTCTCGCTGCCGCCGCCCTTAGCGCCAATGCTGACTTCCACCTTATCGCCCTGCACCAAGGAAACATGCACCACAGCCGGTGCGTTGTCTCTGGTATTGGGGCGCTTACCTGCGGGGTCGTTCACAATCGATGCGCGCAGTTTATTATCAGGCAGCAAATAGGCACGGCGCACACCTTCATTCACCATTTGCTCCAATGTCAGATCAGCTTCAAAGCGCACATCCATGCCTACCTTCACAAATGCCACCACAATGCCGGTATCCTGACACAGCGGGCGTTTGCCCTCTGCGCACATGCGCGAGTTGGTCAGTATCTGTGCAATCGCATCCTTGGCAGCAGGCGACTGCTCCTGCCTGTAGGCTTCGGCCAGTGCATGGATAAAATCTGCCGGATGGTAGTACGAGATGTATTGCAGGGCATCTGCCACGCTCGCAATAAAATCTTCCTGTTTAATGGTGTTCATCGTGATGATTTTGCTGTCGCAATACTTGAGTTAATGTCTTTACGCAGTATTTTACCATTCTTGGTACGTGGAAAATCATGTGCAAGGTAGACAGTCTTGGGTGTTTTATATGCTGCAAGATGCTGCTTGCCATATTGCAGCAATTCATCCGGCGTCACTTTTGCATCCGGTTTCAGAATCACATAAGCCACTACCAGCAGCTTGTCTTTCTCGATCTCTTCGCCAACAGAGGCGCAGTCCGCAACATCGGGATGGCCTTTGTAGACGCGCTCGATCTCGTAAGGAGAAACGCGGTAGCCGAAGCTCTTGATAATGTCATCCTTGCGGCCTAAAAACCAGATATAACCGTCGGCATCGTATTTTGCATAGTCACCGGTAAAGAAATAACCATCATGCTTATACTTTCTGGTTTCTTCATCCAGGTTCCAGTAGCGCAGGAACAGGCCGGGGTCAGTATCCGGCACGCAGATCATGCCCTCTTCGCCGGTTGCTGCCGGCTCCATGGTTTCGGGATTTAGCAGGCGGATATTGTGCCCCGGCTGCGGAAACCCGGCAGAACCCGGGCGTATCGGACGGAAAATGCTTTGTGACAGATAATAGGAAAATTCACTCATACCTACTGCCTCATAAATATTGAGACCAAAGCGCGCATGCCATTGCGTGAGTACTTCGTCGGACAAGTGTTCACCTGCACTCATAAAGTGGCGCATGCTCGGCAATTCGGCGCCGGTCGTACTGGTTTTCTGCAATATCTGGCGATAGATCGTGGGTACGCCGATAAAAATCGTCGCCTCATGTTTCTGAATCAGGTCCAGCCATTTCTGCGCGTCGTTCTTGCCTTCATGCACGATTACGGTTTTGCCCAGATACAGCGGATCCATAAGCCCGGTACCCAGTACATAGGTCCAGTTGAACTTGCCGGAGTGCATGATGCGGTCCTGCACTTGATCACTGTAATTGAACCAGTATTGTGCGGCAGGCTGACGGCCGACCAGTGCGCGGTGCGCGTGCAGTACCCCTTTTGGGTAACCGGTCGTGCCTGAGGTATATACCAGATAAGCTGGGTCATCCGCTCGGGTTTGATGTGGTGCAGCAAACTGTTCAACTTCACTTAAACATTGTGAAAGGCTCAGCACATTGAATTTTTCATGTGCCTTTACCTCCATCGCCTGTGACAGCAGAATATGTTTTAAATTTGGCGTTTCAACCAGCGCATCTGCCATGCCATACCAGGCAGCGGCATCGGTCACCAGCACCGCAGCACCGGAGTCTTTCGCCAGATAAGCCACTTCTTCCGCAGTCAGCAGGGTTGAAGTCGGCACTGAAATCGCACCCATTTTCATCGCACCCAGAAACGCAATCGGATAATCGAGGCTGTTGGGCAGGCGAATCAGCACGCGATCGCCCGGCTTTACGCCAAGGTTACGCAGCGTCTGTGCAAACTGATTGGTCTTTTGCGCCAATTCGGCAAAGGTGATGGTGGCCGTGTCGAGCGCATCATCCTCCACAATCATGGCAATATGGTCCTGTTGCGCAGTACCAAGATGCCTGTCGGTACATGCTACGCCGATATTGAAGCGTTCGGGAACGTCCCATTCCCACTGCGGAAAGTCTGTAAACATTATAAAAGCACTCCATAAGGCCAGTTTTGACGAACCACCTGTGCCGGTAACAATTGCAGCACATGCAGGGCAAATTCCATATCACTCGGCTTGAGCGCACGCAGTGCATGCGCGCGCAGCAAGGTTTGCAGCGCTTTGCCGAACATCGGCGGATCCAGCATCTCGCCCTCGAACTTGATTGCACCGCCCAGCAGGGCATCGGCCTCAATCGCCGCTTTCAATATGCTGACTTTCTGCGTTACTTCAGTCGGCGATGGTGTGTAAGCGGTTTTACACAGATGAATATGGCCGGGATGAATCACCTGTTTGCCGGTAAGCCCCATCGCAGCCTCTTTACAGGCATGTTTGTACACCACGCGCGATTCATTGTCGCCATGCAGATCGAGCCAGCGGCGCACATCATGCGGCTCCAGGAACTTCTCTGGCATCGCAATCGCGCCGATCAGCGTTTCCACGCCTCCAATCACACCTTTACCGGCGATACGTGCCTCGAACATCAGCTGATTCATGTAAAACTGCAGCTCGTCGATCCAGTTTTCCGGCGTGATGTGTATGCCCATCGCTTTTGAAAAATCATGGATACCGAATACGACATGCTTCACCGTGTTGTACTGCATCAGATCCGGCGCGATCTTGAGTGACTTGGGATGCTCGATAATCGGCTGGATCGTGATATTGGGATTCACACTCAGCAGAAAGCTCGAAAGATCACGCACTTCTGCCGCACCGTAGGCCTCACCGGCTTTTGCCAGCATCACCACATCGATGTATTCCCCCATGTCTCGCACCAGCTCCATATCAAGCTCGTATTCATCCGTGCGGAACGAGTTGGCACGAATCGCAATCGTCACACGCTGATTCACCTTGCGCAGCGCTGGCAGTTCCTGACGCAGCAGGTCACGGCTCATTTCTTTCTGCCGGCAGCCATCCTCAAGGTCGAAGATCAGAGTATGAGCATGGGTATAATGCGCATGCTTCTGCATGCGCGCCGAAGCCTGTGCCATATCTTCATAAATACCCAGGCTGGGCGCATATTTCACCGGCGGGTAATACAGCTGAATGCCGGGCCAGTAATCGCCCAGTGCGCTTGCGTCTAAAGAGAGAGGCTCTTCACCTATGTGCATCATCACGTTATTGGCCCTCCTGATTCTGACTGATTCTTACTGACCTTAATTTATCCAGCATGTCGTTAGCGGCTGCTGTCGCCGATGCTGTATCTTTTTTAATTCTTTTTAATGCATTGATCAAATCCCAGAACTCGTTATCCGGCAGTGCCAGCAAATCATCAAACACCTGCAGTTCGCCCATGTTAAGCGAATCGAACTGCTTGCTCACAAAGTCCTGCAGCACGATATCAAGCTCCAGCAGGCCCCGCCTACATCGCCAGGCAAAGCGCCTTTGCTCTGCATCCCGTAAATTTTCAGCATTTAACATGGCACACCCCTACACTGCTGTGATTGAAATGGTTTTTTTGGCTTTATGTTCTTTTGCCCGCTCTATCTTTAGATCCTTGACCTTGGCAATTGCCGCGTTCGGATTGAGCTTTTTCGGGCATACATCCACACAGTTCATGATGTTGTGACAACGGTATAAACGATATGGGTCTTCCAGATTCTCCAGACGCTCAGCCTCGGCCTGATCACGTGAATCTACAATAAAGCGATAGGCTGCCATCAGGCCGGATGGCCCCACGAATTTATCCGGGTTCCACCAGAAACTCGGGCAGGCCGTAGTACAGGCGCCGCACATGATGCACTCATAAAGGCCATCGAGCTTGGCACGGTCTTCAGGACTTTGCAGGCGCTCAGTTTCGGGCAGCGGATCGTCATTGATCAGGTAAGGTTTGACTGAATTGTAATGCTCAAAAAACTGCGTCATATCCACAACCAGATCACGGATCACCGGCAAACCCGGCATTGGCCTGAGTACAACCGGCTGTTCAAGATCCTGCAGCTTGGTGGTACAGGCCAGACCATTCTTGCCATTGATGTTCATGGCATCGCTGCCGCATACACCCTCGCGGCACGACTTGCGCAACGACAGCGTATCATCCTGCTGCTTAATGCGGATCAGCGCGTCCAGCAGCATCTGGTCACCTTCCTGCAGTTCAACTTCGTAATCCTGCATATAAGGCTTTTTATCTACGTCAGGGTTGTATCTATATATAGAGATTTTCATAATCAATATGTCCTTGCTTTAGGTACAAACGGCTCTACCGTCAATGGCTGCAAGCGCACCGGTTTGTAAACCAGCCTGTGGCCGCTCTTATAGTAAAGTGAGTGCGTCAGCCAGTGATCGTCATCACGTCCGGAAAAATCTTCGCGCGCATGTGCGCCGCGGCTTTCTTTGCGATTATTGGCTGCATGCATGGTCGCTACCGCCACATCGATCAGGTTATCAAGCTCCAGCGCTTCAACCCGTGCCGTGTTGAAGACTTTGCTCTTGTCATTGATTTGAATGCGTTTGGCACGCTCCGCAACTTCATTAATCGCAGTGACGCCCTGTGCCAGCAGATCAGGAAACCTGAATACACCGCAATGCGTCTGCATGGTTTTACGCATGGCAGCGCCGACTTCAGCCACGCGCTCACCGCCTTGCTGGCTTTCCAGGCGGGCAATCCGCTCCAGCGTCATATCTGCGGCATCAGCAGGCAGCGGTTTATGCGCGGCAGTCGCGTTGATTTCACTGACCATCCTGTCACCCGCCGCTTTGCCAAAGACCACCAGGTCGAGCAGCGAATTTGAGCCCAGGCGGTTTGCGCCATGTACTGAGACACAGGCACACTCACCTACCGCATATAAGCCATTGACGGTTTTTTCAGTGCCGTCGCTGTATTCCACAACCTGCCCATCCAGATTAGTAGGGACGCCGCCCATCATGTAATGCGCAGTTGGCACAACCGGAATCGGCTTCTCAACCGGGTCTACATTGGCAAAAGTTTTTGCAATCTCGCGGATACCGGGCAAGCGTTTGCTGATCAACTCTTCGCCCAGATGATCCAGCTTCAGGTAAACCGCATCCTTGTTTTTGCCAATACCGCGGCCTTCCTTGATTTCAGTAGCGATTGCACGTGAAACGACATCACGGCTTGCCAGGTCTTTCGCATTCGGCGCATAACGCTCCATAAAACGTTCACCATTCGAGTTCACCAGATAACCACCCTCACCACGCACACCTTCAGTAATCAGCACGCCGGCATGCAGAACGCCGGTTGGGTGAAACTGCCAGAACTCCATATCCTGCAAGGGCAGGCCGGCGCGGGCTACCATGCCCAGGCCGTCACCGGTATTGATGAAGGCATTGGTACTCGCCTGGAATATACGGCCGGCACCGCCGGTAGCAAGCAATGTGGTTTTAGCTTCGAGAATATGAATATCACCGGTTTCAATTTCCAGCGCTATCACACCCAGTACGTCGCCGTCTGCATCACGGATCAGGTCCAGCGCAAACCACTCCACAAAGAACTTGGCATTCGCGCGAATATTGCGCTGGTATAAAGTATGCAACATGGCATGTCCGGTCCGATCAGCCACCGCACAGGTACGCGAAATCGGTTTTTCGCCATAATTCTGGGTCATGCCGCCGAACGGACGCTGAAAAATCTTGCCATTTTCAAGGCGGTCAAACGGCATACCGAAATGCTCAAGCTCAATAATGGCTTTGGCAGCATTTTTGCACATGAATTCAATCGCATCCTGATCCCCAAGGTAATCAGAGCCCTTGATGGTGTCGTACATGTGCCACAGCCAGTTATCACCGGACACATTACCCAGGGCGGCAGCAATGCCGCCTTGCGCAGCGACTGTGTGTGAGCGGGTAGGAAATACTTTTGACAGCACCGCAACTTTTACGCCGGCCTCTGCCAATTGCAGCGAGGCGCGCAAACCCGCGCCGCCACCGCCTATGATTACCGCATCAAATTGGTGTTTTTGTATTGTCACAGTGCTATATGCTCCATAAAATAACGCCGGCCCAGCACAGGTAAATGATCAACAGCACATCTACCAGCACCTGCAAAACAGCGCGCAGCTTGATATTGAATATGTAATCCTTGAAAACATCCCTGACACCTAGCCATGCATGCATGACCAGGCTGGTAAAAAACAGCAGCGTGAACACACGCCACCACCAGGGCGACATCAGTTCTAGCCAGTCCTGATAGCCGGCAGGCTGCGTTGCCACCAGAATCAGCGCTAAGGCAATCAGGTAAACCGCCATTGCCACTGCGGACAGGCGCTGTGCCAGCCACAAACGCATTCCCGGATATTTTTTTGTTAGCAGTTCTATCAACATGGTTTATCCGATACCCTTACCAGACCGCATACGCAAACGCCATGACGGACAGCACATCCAGGCACAGCACGAGACGGCTCGACAGGCGGGCTTTCTGCAGGCTGGTCATCCAATGTATGTCCATCGCCAGATGCCTGAGCCCCGCGTAAAAGTGATGAAAAAATGCGCCAGACAACGCGATTAAAAACAGCTTTACCAGCCAGTGCTGCAACATGGCTGTCAGTTCCAGATAACTGGATTCACTCCGCACCGCAAGACTCAGTGCCAGAAGCAGTAGCGGCAGCACCAGAAACAGCACCATGCCGCTCATGCGATGCAGGATGGATATGATCGCGTTCACCGGCAGCCGGATCGTAAACAGATTCAGGTTCTTAGGACGTTTGCGTTGTTGCATATCAGGCATGATCAAGCCGCCTCAGCCACAGCTTTTGACACTCGCGACAGCAGACGCGGATCAAACGGTTTAGGGATAATGTAATCTCGACCGAACTTCAGTTCTTTCAAGTTGTAAGCATCAAGCACTTCTTGCGGCACCGGCTCCCGTGCCAATTCACTCAAGGCATGGGCTGCTGCAATTTTCATTTTGTCTGTAATCTGCCTGGCTTTTGCATCCAGCGCACCGCGGAATAAGTAAGGGAAGCACAGCGCATTATTGACCTGGTTCGGAAAATCACTGCGGCCGGTTGCCATCAGAATGTCGTCACGAATCGCATGCGCGACACTGGGCAGCACTTCCGGATCAGGATTCGCCAGCGCAAAAATCACCGGATTCTTCGCCATGCCTTTGATCAGGTTTGCATCAAGCGCATTTTTGGCTGAAACACCGATAAACACATCCGCCCCCAGCATGGCTTCAGCCAATGTTTTCACTCCGCCAGGTGCAATTGCCAGCTCCCGGTTGTTGTCGTGCAGATCGTCGCGTGCAGTATCCAGAACACCTGCCCTGTCTATCATCGTGACATTGGTGGCGCCCATCAGTTTCAGCAGTTTTGCACAAGAACACCCGGCGGCGCCTGCACCCAGAAACACTATTTTTGCCGTCGGCAGGGCTTTGCCCTGTAACTCCAGCGCATTCAGCAGCGAGGCGGCCACGATTACGGCTGTACCGTGCTGGTCGTCATGGAATACCGGAATATCCAGACGCTTTTTAAGTTCATTCTCAATATAAAAACAATGCGGCGCAGCGATATCTTCAAGATTAATGCCGCCGAATGTCGGGGAGATATTCACTACGGTTTCAATAAACTCATCCGGTGTTTTAGCATTGATCTCGATATCGAACACATCAATGCCCGCAAAGCGCTTGAATAAAACAGCCTTGCCTTCCATCACCGGCTTGCTTGCCAGCGCCCCCATATTTCCTAAACCCAGCACCGCAGTACCATCGGTAATCACCGCCACCAGATTGCCTTTATTGGTGTACTTATAAGCATTAGCAGCATCGGCATGAATCTCGCGCACGGGCTCCGCCACGCCCGGCGTATAGGCCAATGAAAGATCGTCCTGCGTGGCGCAGGGTTTGGAAGACTCCACACTCAGCTTGCCGGGAACCGGATACTGGTGATAGTCAAGTGCGCGTTTTTTTAAGTCGTCCATTTATAATCTTTCAATAACAGTCGTCATGATTAACTTGGTAACTACCCTGGCCGCCTACTCAAGCTCGCTCAGGTAATGATGGTCATCAGTGAGACATAAGCCCAGGCGCCACTCCATCGGCTTATCTCCGTATGTGTATGAAACACGCTCTACACTCAGCAACGGGTAACCTTCTTTCAGGCCAAGCGCAACTGCTGTTTCCGCATTGGCGCCAATGGCTTTCAATCTTTCCTCGGCGCGTATCATGCGGATGCCGAACTGTGCCTCATACATGCTATACATAGAGCCATTGCACTCTTCCACTTTTGCCCCATTCAAACCTTTAAAGGGAGCGGCAGGCACAATGATATGGTCATAAATCAACGGACGACCCGAGAATGTCAGCAAACGTTTCACCTCTATGGTTGAAGCACCTGCCTTGATTTGCAGGGTTTTAGCGATATAGGCATCGGCCTTGGTTTTTACACATGAAATAAACTCGTTCTGCAACAGCTCCTTCTGGCCATTCACCGAAGTCAGGCGCAGAAACCTGAGCTTGATCACATCCGCACTATGGGTAGCCACAAAAGTGCCCTTACCCTGGCGGCGGATCAGAATATTCTCCGCAGCCAGGCTATCAATCGCCTTGCGTACCGTTCCCTGGCTCACCTTATAACGTGAAGCCAACTCGATTTCGCTTGGAATTACCTCTCCCGGCCGCCATTCACCGGCAATCAGGCTTTGCGTAATCAGCACCTTGATTTGCTCATAGAGTGGGCGGTAGCTTGGTGAAATCATTTGTTTATTCATTTTGATCACTAATCCATTCAATAAAATCCAGCCTGTTAAACACAAAAACTCAGCCGTTGAGAATTTATATCATGGTAAATAAATTAAGTCTAGTGTTTTATATCTTATATAAGACATAAGATTTATGTTGACACTAAAATAATTTGCTCTATATAATCGACTCAACATCACAACTGAAGTCTTACGATATGGAACACCACATCCGCCCTAGACGCTCCATGCTATATGTGCCAGGCTGCAACAAGCACTATCTTGACCGTGCGCGCACCCTTGCAGCCGACTCTGTCATCCTCGATCTGGGCGACCCGATCCTGGTAGCCGCCAAGGAGGAGTCACGAGCCAATGTCGTTGAAGCCGTCCGGCAAGGCGGCTACGGCAACCGCGAAGTTGTAGTGCGCGTAAACAACCTCGATTCAGCCTGGGGCCATGACGATATCAAAGCCGTAGCGAATATCGGCGCCGATGCCATCCTGTTTCCCAATATTGAATCGCGCGAAGACGTATTAAAAGCGCAGCAGTATCTGGACGATGCCGGCGGCAGCCACATGCCGATGATGGTCATGATAGAAAGCCCGATCGCCGTGCTTAATTCCAAAGAAATAGCCGCAGCGTCAGACCGCATCAACTGTATGGTGATGGCAACTTCGGACCTGATTTCACAACTGCATGCCCACGTCACCCATGAGCGCATGGCCATTCTGACCTCACTCTCCCTTGTTATTCTGGCAGCCCGTGCCTATGGCAGAGGCGTGATCGACGGAATCACCAGCGACTTCAAAAATATGCACTCCTTTGAGTATGCATGCCGTCTGGGTCGAGATATGGGGATGGATGGAAAGTCATTGGTACATCCGGCACAGATTGCTTACTGTAACGATGCCTACACACCGAAAGCCGCCGAGATCGCCAATGCGAAACTCATCATCAAGGCATTGAAAGAAGCCAATGAAGAGGGGCGCGGCACGGTAGTTGTCAATGACAAGCTTGTAGAAAACCACCACATCAAAGCCGCGCAGCGCCTGATTAAACTGCATGAAGCGATTGTGGAACTGGAAGAAGAGTTCATTTAAATGACAAATACACCACGCACAACATCCGGCAAAATTAACGCCGGCCGTTATTTTGAAAACTTCAGGCTGAATGAAGTGATTCAGCACGCTACGCCACGCACGATTACTGCCGGCGATGCAGCTCTTTATATTGCACTGACAGGCGCACGCAATCCACTGCACTGCAGCGAGCCGTTTGCACACGCACTGGGATTTGATAGCGCGCCGGTAGACGATTTACTGGCGTTCCATATCGCCTTTGGTAAAACCGTGCCCGATATTTCAGTGAATGCGGTTGCCAATCTGGGTTATGCCGATGTGCGCTTTATACAGCCGGTTTTTGTGGGAGACACCTTAAGCACTTCCAGCACCGTTATCGGCCTGAAACAGAATTCCAGCGGTAAGAACGGCGTGGTTCATGTGCGTTCGACCTCTGTGAACCAGAATCAGCAGCCGGTTTTGAGCTGGGTGCGCTGGGTCATGGTGCATAAAAAAGATTTAAATGCGCCTGCACCGGAAACAGTCATCCCGGAACTTCCGGCTTATGTCAGCGCAGAGAACCTATGCGTTTCGCAGCAATTAACAACGCGTAGATTTGAAACACGCGCTACCGGTGGCACCTACTTCTGGGAAGACTACCAGACAGGTGAGCGCATCGACCATCCGGCGGGCATGACCATTAACGACAGTGACCACTCGCTGGCAACACGGCTCTACCAGAACAATGCACGCCTGCATTTTGACGCACACATGATGCAGTCATCGCCATTCGGCAAACGCCTGGTATACGGCGGCATTGTGATTTCATCATGCCGTACATTAAGTTATGAAGGGCTTGAAAACGCCTTGGCAATACTGGCAATCAACGCCGGCACACACGCCAACCCATGCTTTGCCGGCGATACGATCTATACCTTTACCGAGGTGCTGGATCGCTGGGAACTGCCGAACAGAACTGATGCCGGTGCATTGCGCCTGCGCATGGTAGGCATCAAAAACGCTACACCTGCTGAAATCACTGAAATCAAAACGGCAGGCGCCTACCACCCGAATGTTGTACTAGACCTTGATTACACCGTATTAATGCCACGCAAAGGAAACCAATAAATGGCAGTGCATCCAAACGAAGCCCTTTTTGAAGGCGAAAAAACATTCCCGCTGATTCCGGCATGCGAGCATTTTGCCGGCAGTGAGAAACTGATTCTGAAAGCCCTGTCATTGCAGGACACGATAGGCCCGGTGTTTGATATCACCTGCGACTGTGAAGATGGCGCAGCTTCAGGCCAGGAACGTGATCACGCGGAAATGATCGTGCGCGTACTGAATTCAGAAGCCAACAAACACCGCATGGCCGGTGCGCGCATACATGACTACACCCATCCGGCATGGAAACAGGATATAGACATTCTGGTAGGCGGCGCCGGCAAAGTGCTGAGCTATATTACGATTCCGAAATGCACAGACATCAGCCAGGCGAAAGAAATGATCGCCTATCTCCAGAAAATGGCGACTTTTTATGGTGTAGGACGCGAGATCCCGGTACACATCCTGGTTGAAACACATGGCGCATTAAGGCAGGTGCATGAAATTGCCACTCTGCCCTGGCTGCAGGTGCTGGACTTTGGCCTCATGGATTTTGTAAGCGCGCATCACGGCGCGATTCCTGCCAGCGCGATGCGCAGCCCGGGCCAGTTTGAACACAGGCTGCTAGCACGCGCCAAAGCCGAAGTGGTCGCTGCAGCTTTGGCCAATGGCGTCATTCCTGCACATAACGTGACTCTGGACCTGAAAAACGTGGAAACCACGCAGAGCGATGCCAGCCGCGCTCGCAACGAATTTGGATTTTTACGCATGTGGAGTATCTACCCCACCCAGATTCAGGCCATTGTAGATGCCATGAAACCAAACTACGACGAAGTAGCCGATGCCGCCAATATCCTGCTTGCCGCACAGCAGGCTGACTGGGGGCCGATTCAGTATGCAGGCGAACTGCATGACCGGGCGACCTACCGTTACTTCTGGGAGGTTTTGCAGAAAGCCAAATTAACAGGCGTTGCCATTCCCGAACAAGCCAATACATCATTTTTTAGCTAACTATTTTGACTAAACCCATATGACTAAACTGACCTCCGCAGGCGCTCGTTTCCGTGCAGCAGTAAGCGCTGAAAAACCTTTACAAATTATTGGCGCGATCAATGCCTACCATGCATTGCTAGCCACCCAGACCGGCTATAAGGCACTGTATCTTTCGGGCGGAGGCGTCGCTGCCGGCTCATTGGGTATGCCGGATCTGGGCATTTCCACACTGGAAGATGTGTTGATTGATGTACGCAGAATTACCGATGTGACCGAAACACCGCTGCTGGTAGACATAGACACCGGTTTTGGCGGCGCTTTCAACATCGCGCGCAGTATCAAAAGCGTAATCAAGGCAGGCGCTGCAGCTGTACATATTGAGGACCAGGTTCAAGCCAAGCGCTGCGGCCACCGCCCGAACAAGGCAATCGTAAGCCAGGCAGAAATGGTAGACCGCATTAAAGCTGCCGTAGACGCCAAGACCGACCCTGATTTTGTCATCATGGCGCGTACCGATGCCCTTGCGGTAGAAGGCCTGCAATCGGCAATCGACCGCGCCTGCGCCTGCGTTGAAGCCGGCGCCGACATGATATTCCCGGAAGCGATCACGGAACTAGGCATGTACAAGCAGTTTGCAGAAGCGGTAAAGGTGCCGATTCTGGCTAACATTACCGAGTTTGGCGCAACACCGCTATTCACAGTGAATGCATTACGCAGTGTGGATGTAAGCATGGTGCTTTACCCATTATCGGCTTTCCGTGCCATGAACCAGGCCGCGCTTAAAGTGTACGAAGCCGTGCGCAATGAAGGCACGCAGGCCAATGTGGTCAATTTGATGCAAACACGCGCAGAACTGTACGAACACCTCGGCTACCACGACTATGAACAGAAACTGGATGCTCTTTTTAAAGGTGAAGACCAGATTAGCAAGGGAGAAAAATAGCATGTCAACATCCACGCCATCATCTCATACGGACGCGCCAAAAAAGAAAAAAGGTGTAGCGCTTGCAGGCGTTGCTGCAGGCACCACTGCCATCTGCACGGTAGGCCACACCGGTAACGACCTGCATTACCGCGGTTACGACATTATCGAACTGGCCAAATACGCCACCTTCGAAGAGGTTGCCTACCTGCTCATCCACGGTGAATTGCCCAATCAGGCGCAACTTACTGCATACCACCAGAAACTTAAAAAACTGCGCGGCCTGCCGGAAGCCCTGAAAAAAGTGCTGGAACAGATTCCAGCCAACGCGCACCCGATGGACGTGATGCGAACCGGCTGCTCCATGCTGGGCACACTGGAGCCAGAAGCTGCCGACCGCAACATCGAAGCCGCCAAAAACCTGGGCGACCGCCTGATTGCCTGTTTTGGCTCGATTCTGATTTACTGGTATCACTTCAGCCACAACAACAAGCGTATTGATGTAGAGTCAGATGAAGATTCCATCGCCGCGCACTTCCTGCATCTGCTGCATGGCAAAAAGCCATCCGCCCTACACATCGGCGCCATGAATACCTCACTGGTGCTGTACGCTGAACACGAATTCAATGCTTCTACCTTCACCGCACGTGTGGTGGCAGGCACTTTGTCTGACATGTACTCCTGCATCACCGGTGCGATTGGCGCCCTGCGCGGCCCGAAACATGGCGGCGCAAACGAAGCGGCCATGGAAATCATCGAACGCTACAAAAATGCCGACGAAGCAGAAGCCGACATCATGCAGCGCATGGCACGCAAGGAAATCATCATCGGTTTCGGTCACCCGGTATATACGATCGCCGATCCGAGAAATGAATCCATCAAAGCGGTTAGCCGCAAGCTGTGTGAAGACAATGGCAACATGACCTTGTTTGAAGTTTCCGACCGCATTGAAACCACGATGTGGCGCGAGAAGAAAATGTTCCCTAACCTGGACTGGTATAGCGCATCAAGCTACCACATGATGGGCATTCCGACCGGCATGTTCACGCCGATTTTCGTGATCTCGCGCACTACAGGCTGGGTTGCGCATGCCATTGAGCAGCGTATCGACAACAAGATCATTCGTCCGAATGCTGAATATACCGGGCCGGAAAATCGCCCGTATGTGCCTTTGAGCCAGCGCGGCTAGGTCATTGCGAGGGCGTAAGCCCGTGGCAATCCAGAAATACCTAAGCATGGATTGCCGCGCCTTCGGCTCGCAATGACGGTTAAAAAGTAATCGAGATTTTTATTAATATTAAACTCTTAGCTCATTATTTATTTGTTTTGTAATGCGGCTAATTTAAAACTTTTTTTATTTAAGAGCTAAACTATGTCATCACACATTTCCAATGTCCGCCCCGCACCCGACCAAGTCCTCGTCGACATCGCCAACTATGTCGCCGATTATGAAATCAAAAGTGACGAAGCTTTTGATACCGCCCGCAACTGCCTGATGGATACACTAGGCTGCGGATTCGAGGCCCTGGACTACCCTGCCTGCACCAAATTATTAGGCCCGGTGATTGCCGGAACAGTCGTACCGAATGGCTCAAAAGTGCCTGGCACTTCGTACCAGCTTGATCCGATTCTAGCCGCATTTAACATTGGCACCATGATCCGCTGGCTGGACTTTAACGACACCTGGCTGGCTGCGGAATGGGGACACCCATCCGACAACCTGGGCGGCATTCTGGCCGTAGCGGATTACATCTCGCGCAAAAACATCGCCGAAGGCAAAGCACCGCTGACCGTTAAGGATGTACTGACCGCCATGATCAAGGCCCATGAAATTCAAGGCGTACTGGCACTGGAAAACAGTTTCAACCGTGTAGGCCTTGACCATGTGATTCTGGTAAAAATCGCGTCAACCGCAGTGGTCACAAAACTGCTGGGCGGCAACAAGGAAGACATCATCAATGCAGTTTCCAATGCATTTGTTGACGGACAGAGCCTGCGTACTTATCGCCATAGCCCGAATACCGGCTCACGTAAGTCATGGGCTGCAGGCGACGCGACTTCACGCGCCGTGCGCCTGGCATGGATGACCATGCAGGGCGAAATGGGCTATCCATCCGCACTCACAGCCAAAACCTGGGGCTTCTACGACGCACTGTTCAAAGGCAATGCGTTCAAATTCCAGCGTGCTTATGGTTCATACGTAATGGAGCAGGTGCTATTCAAGATTTCATTCCCGGCCGAATTCCACGCACAGACTGCCGTTGAGTGCGCACTACAGCTCAACAAACAGATTGGTAGCCGTTTGCAGACACTGGAACAGATTGCTGCGATTGATAAAATCGTGATTACTACCCACGAATCCGCAATCCGCATCATCGACAAAACCGGCCCGCTCGACAACCCGGCAGACCGTGACCACTGCATTCAGTACATGTCAGCGATCGGCCTGCTTAAAGGCAACTTGACCGCACAGGATTATGAAGACGAAGCAGCTGCCGACCCGCGCATTGACGCCATCCGTGCCAAAATGGTATGCGTAGAAAAAGCCGAATACACCCGTGATTACCTGGACCCGGAAAAACGCTCCATCGCCAATGCGATTCAGGTATTCTTCAAAGACGGCACCAGTTCTGAAAACATCGCCGTGGAATACCCGATTGGCCATAGACGTCGCCGTGGTGAAGGCATCCCTGAACTCGTGAAAAAATTCAAAGTCAACCTCGCACGCCGCTTCGATGCAAAAAAACAAGCCGACATTCTAGCCTTATGCTTAGAGCAAAAAACGCTGGAAGCCATGCCGGTCAATGAGTTTGTGGATATGCTGGCAGTTTAGGAAAATACTGATTAAATCGTCATTGCGTGCGAAGCGCAGCAATCCAGAACCTTGTTTTAAAAATAGATTATGGATTGCCGCACTTCGCTCGCAATGACAGCTCTATGAATAAATCAACGTTTCCATCTACGCTTTTGCTGTTCAATCAAAAGTGCGAAGAGTAAGCGACTAAAATTTAAGGTAAAATAGCGGATTATTTATTGCTGTTTGAAAGACCCTGCTATGTCGCTTACTACGCTCAACGCACTATCTCCACTTGATGGCCGCTACCAATCAAAACTGGACGCACTGCGTCCATACTTCAGTGAATATGCCCTGATCAAACACCGTGCATGGGTTGAAGTTGAGTGGCTGAAAGCACTGGCTGACGCAAAAGACCTGGCAGAAATTGCAGCATTCAGTCCTGAAACAATCCAGGAACTTGATGCCGCAATCGCCAATTTCAGTGAAGAAGACGCATCACAGGTCAAAGCGATTGAAGCGCGCACTAACCATGATGTAAAAGCCCTTGAATACTGGCTCAAAGAAAAGTTCGATGGCAACCCGGAAATCAAAAAAGCCAGTGAATTCATCCACTTTGCCTGCACCTCGGAAGACATCAACAACCTGTCTCACGGCTTAATGCTCAAAACCGCACGTGACAGCGTGATGCTGCCATTTTTGAACACTCTGATCGCACGTATGACTGAGCTGGCTAATCAACTGGCTGACCAGCCTATGCTGTCACGCACACACGGCCAGACCGCTTCACCGACGACCATGGGCAAGGAGCTGGCTAACGTGGTTTACCGCCTGCAACGCCAGCAGAAACAGCTCGCCGGCAATGAAATCCTCGGCAAAATCAACGGCGCCGTCGGCAACTTCAACGCACACTTATCCGCCTACCCGCACTTTGACTGGGAATGTTTCGCCAAGAAATTCGTTGAATCATTAGGCCTGACTTACAACCCGATGACGATCCAGATCGAACCGCACGACTACATGGCCGAGCTGTACGACACGCTGGCACGCATCAACACGATCCTGATCGACATCAACCGAGACATCTGGGGCTACATCTCGGTTGGCTACTTCAAGCAGAAAGTGAAAGCCGGCGAAATCGGCTCATCGACTATGCCGCACAAGGTCAACCCGATCGACTTCGAGAACTCAGAAGGCAACCTGGGCCTTGCAAACGCTGTGCTGCGCCACATGGCTGAAAAACTGCCGATCTCACGCTGGCAGCGTGACCTGACCGACTCAACCGTACTGCGCAACATGGGGGTGGCTTTCGGCTACACTTTGCTTGGCTACGATTCATGCCTGCGCGGCCTGAACAAGCTCGAAGTGAACCCTGCCCGCCTGGCAGAAGACCTCGATAACAGCTGGGAAGTGCTGGCCGAGCCAATCCAGACGGTAATGCGCCGCTACGGCATTGAAAACCCGTACGAGCAGCTGAAAGAACTTACGCGCGGCAAAGGTGGCATCAACAAAGTCTCGCTGCACACGTTCATCAGCGGCCTGAACATTCCGGACGATGCAAAACAATATCTGCTCGCATTATCACCTGCGACTTATATCGGCAAAGCAACCGAACTGGTAAACAGAATCTAAAATCACTGATAGGAAGCATCGAGCATATTGATGCTTCCATCGGCTTACTTCAGGAATGTTAGTCTGGCCAATGTGTTATATACTCGCTGCTTCAAATAATGATTGGTAGCAACGACATGGGCGCTGATAAAAGCAATCCTCGATTAGCTGTACTGATTGACGCGGATAATACGTTTAACGTCATTCCGATTATTGATGAGTTGTTTGAAGAAATATCAAAGTTCGGTGATGCCAGCGTCAGACGTATTTACGGTGACTGGACACAGCAGCAGTTAAGCAGATGGAAAGAAATACTGCCTAAGCACGCAATTCAACCCATGCAGCAATACGCCAATACTAAAGGCAAGAATGCTACTGATAGCGCACTGATTATTGACGCTATGGATTTACTCTACACAGCACCCTTGGATGGTTTTTGTATTGTTTCAAGCGATAGCGATTTCACCCGGTTAGCGATACGCTTCCGTGAATCAGGAAAGCTGGTTTATGGTTTTGGGGAGAAAAAGACACCAGAGTCTTTGAGAGCAGCCTGCAACCAGTTTATTTATATCGAAATTCTATCGCAGAACAAAATATCTGATTCAGTAGCAGTAGCATCTGATTTAAATATATCAAGCCCCTCATTAGAAAAATCTTCTACCAAGTTGGATACGAAATCGACAAATGGCTTAACTGATGAATCAACCCTGCTAACACCTGTTGTCAAAAGAACATCCAAACAGTTAGCTATGGACACTAAACTGGTATCACTGATTCGCTCAGCGATTGAAACCATCTCTGAAGCAAACGAAGATGGTTTTGCCAATTTAAGTGAAGTAAAAAAACATATTGTTAAAAATTATTCAGCATTCGATTCCCGCAATTATGGTTACCCAAAATTCAGTGAACTGATAAGTACCATAGGTTTATTTGAGCTGGACGCTAAAAAGCAACGCATTAAGGATAAAAGAAAGAAATGAACGAAATACTAGTCCTGTACTATTCCCAGGGTGGTGCCGTACGCAGCATGGCACAGCTGATTGCACGCGGCGTGGAAAGTGTAAACGGCGCAAAGGCACGCATCCGTACCGTGCCTAAAGTATCGACGAATTGTGAAGCAACTGCGCCGGATATTCCTGCGAGCGGTGACCCGTACGTTGAGCTGCAGGATCTGGAAGAATGCATAGGCCTGGCTTTGGGCAGCCCTACCCGTTTCGGCAACATGGCGGCGCCAATGAAGTACTTTCTGGATGGCACCACCGCACTCTGGTTGAAAGGCGCCCTGATTAACAAACCTGCCGCGGTATTCACTTCAACCGGCTCCATGCACGGCGGCAATGAAACCACCCTGCTGACCATGATGCTGCCATTGATGCATCACGGCATGGTAATCATCGGTTTGCCATATTCAGAACCGGCTTTATCGGCAACTGCGACCGGCGGCACGCCTTACGGCGCCAGCCATATCGGCGGCGCAATGGACGACAGGCCGATCAGCGAAGATGAAAAGCAGCTATGTCTGGCGCTTGGCAGGCGTATTGCCGAAACCGCTTTGAAACTGGCGGCATGAGTCTATGAATCTAAGCCAGGAAGCCAGGAAATTTCTCCGCAGCACGCGCAGCGGCATACTATCCACACATTCCGTACGCGCAGAGGGCTACCCTTTCGGCTCCGTTGCGCCGTTTGTTCTGGACCATGACTGCCAGCCGATCATACTCATCAGCAACATTGCAGAACACACTAAAAATATCACGGCCAACCCGAAAGTTTCATTACTGGCATTTGCCGGCGCTGAAGACTTGCAGGCTAATGCCAGGCTGACACTGCTGGGTGAAGCCGTCAAAATATTCAAAGATGCAGACGCCGACTTGCGCACACGTTATTTACGTTACCTGCCGCAAGCCGCGGGCTATTTTGACATGCATGATTTTTCTTTTTACCGCATTCACATTCACCAGGCGCGCTATATAGGGGGCTTTGGAAAAATGTCATGGCTTTCCGATACCGAGCTGTTCAGCAGCATCACTACAGCGGAATCAATGCTGGCAGGGCAGGAAGCCGCCATCATCGAACACATGAACACAGACCATGCCGATAATCTGCTCAACTATTGCAAACACTTTCATCGTGTTGATGCGTCGCATGCAACAATGCTGGGCATAGACTGCGATGGTTTTGATGTAAACGCCCGTACCGGTGATATTTCCACCGTATTACGCTTTGACTTTGAACAGCAGGTTCACGATGCCCAGTCTGCACGCGCGGCATTAGTTGCCATGGCAAAGGCGGCTAAACCATGAAAGAAAAACTACAGCTCGGCGCATCGATCAGCCTGATCAGCCTGATCCTGCTGGCGCTGGCATGGGAGACCGTACTGGCGCCGTTAAAACCGGGAGGCTCTTTGCTGATGTTAAAAGCGGTGCCTTTGCTGCTGCCGCTATTCGGCATATTGCGCGGCAAACGCTATACCTACCAATGGTCCAGTATGTTCATACTGCTTTACTTTACCGAAGGCGTAGTCCGTGCATGGTCAGACGAAGGGCTGTCGACACAGCTTGCAGCAATGGAAATAGTATTGTCAGTCGCATTTTTCAGCTGCGCAATATTTTATGCGCGCCTAACGCGCAAATAAATTTATCGCTGCACCCAAGTTTTTATTCGCAGTGCCGCGCCAAACCTGCGCTTCTTCCACTATAATTTAGCCATGAAAATTCTCTTAGTAGGTCACGTATGAAAATACTGCTTTCCAATGACGACGGGTATTTCGCCCCTGGTCTGAATATTCTGGCAGAACACATTGGTAAATTTGCAGATATTACCGTGGTAGCGCCGGAAAGAAACCGCAGTGGCGCCAGTAACTCACTCACACTGGATAGACCGCTGAGTGTGAAAAAAGCCGCCAATGGTTTCTTCTACGTCAATGGCACCCCGACAGACTGTGTACACATTGCCCTTACAGGTTTGATGGAGACACTGCCGGACATGGTGATCAGCGGCATTAACGACGGCGCAAACATGGGCGACGACACCATTTACTCGGGTACGGTAGCCGCTGCCATGGAAGGTTACCTGCTGGGGATACCATCTATTGCCGTTTCCATGTCACAGCATAACTCCACCCACTTTGAAACTGCAGCGCGCATAGCGGTAGAACTCGTGCTGCATTACCAGAAAAATGGCTTCCAGTCGCCTACATTATTGAATGTGAACGTACCGGACATTCCATACGATGAATTACAGGGCCGTGCTGTAACACGTCTTGGCAAACGCCACAAAGCAGAACCGGTAGTGCAGTTAAAAACACCGCGCAACGAAACCGTTTACTGGGTTGGCGCTGCCGGCCAGCCGAACGATGGCGGTGAAGGTACGGATTTTCACGCTGTGGCAAGTAACAAGGTATCAATATCCCCAATTCAGGTAGACTTGACCAACCACTCACAACTTCATGACATTAAAGACTGGCTTAAAAGCTAGCAGGACTGGGTAAATCTCAAAGTGGCTCTCATAAGATCATCACAAACTGGTATTGGCATGACATCTCAGCGCACCCGCGATCGCATGCTGTCGCGATTACGCGAGCAGGGCATCAAGGATGAAATCGTGCTATCGGCAATCGGCAACACGCCGCGCCATATATTTGTAGATGAAGCGCTTTCGATTCGCGCTTATGAAGACGTATCATTACCGATCGGCTTTGGCCAGACCATTTCACAGCCTTACATTGTGGCACGCATGTCAGAGCTGCTCCGAAACGGCCAGCCGTTACAAAAAGTCCTCGAAATCGGCACTGGCTGCGGTTATCAGACAGCGGTATTGTCCAAACTGGCAAAAGAGGTCTATTCTGTAGAACGGATTCGCCCGCTGGTAATGAAAGCGCGCGGCCACCTGCGTGAACTCAAATGTATCAATGTAAAACTGGCGCATGCAGACGGCAACATCGGCTTAACCGAGATTGCCCCATTTGACGGTATTTTAGTCACCGCCGCTGCAAGCCATATCCCGCAAGACCTGCTGGACCAGCTTGCGATCAATGGCCGCCTGATCATCCCTGTAGGTACCGATGATCAGATTTTATACCTGGTTGAACGCGTATCTCAAACCGAATACCGCCAGACCAAACTGGAACCGGTAAAATTCGTGCCCCTGCTGGGCGGCACCAGTTAGGCATGCCAATTTTGCGTTACGTTATTGTAGCTTTACTGACATCGCTGGCCTTTGGCTGCAGCACAACACCTGCGCCGGTCATAGACCGTACTCCCGCCGTAAAACCAGCCGTTGCGAACAAATCAAATTCCGCCAGCAAAACTCCAGTCAAACCTGCAAACGGCAAAAACGGCAGCGACTGGCGTCCTGATACGCACACCGTGAAAAAAGGCGACACCCTGTTCAGTATCGGCCTGGAATACGGCTACGATTACAAAGACGTTGCGCGTATCAATAATATCGAAACACCGTATGTCATCAAAATTGGCCAGACACTGAAACTCGCGGAGCTGAAAGATAAACTCGGCACTGTGGAAGCGAAACCGGAGCCAGCGCAGGAGGAAGGTGTGATTACCTACCCCATTATTACTGACAGCACGGCAAGCCCCACCACTACAACAGCGGCCCCTGCCGCAGCTACCGCAAGTACAGTCACTGCAATCAATGAACCCAAAGCTATCCGCGAACCCTATAGCGAGGCCGCTTTAAAAACATCGCTGCCGGCAGCAAAACCGGCAGCCCTGCCACCTGCCGCCACCGTTAAAGCGAATACCGATGTAAAACCGGCCACAGAAACAAAAGAAGCAAAACCTGAAACCAAGCCGGAAACCAAGGCTGCTGCCGAACCGGCAGGAAGCATGAGCTGGGCTTGGCCAACCAAAGGCAAGGTCATTTCAGGCTTTAACGATGGCGGGAACAAAGGCATTGATATCGCAGGAACCAAAGGCCAGCCGATTCTGGCAGCCGCTCCCGGCAAGGTAATCTACAGCGGTTCTGATTTGCGCGGCTATGGCAAACTGGTCATTGTGAAGCATAATAATACTTACCTATCGGTGTACGCCAACAACAGCAATATTTTAGTCAAGGAAGGTCAACAGGTAAACGCCGGACAGAAAATCGCCGAAATGGGCGATACTGACAGTAATACTGTAAAGTTACATTTTGAAATCCGCCAGCAGGGTAAATCAGTCGATCCTGCCAAGTTTTTAGCCTCAAATTAAGAAATAAGGAATCTGATTATGGCCAAGAAGGATCTAAATAAATACAGTAAAAATGCCAGCATCAATCCCGAAAGTCACCTCAGTTCAATATTTGCATTACTGCGCATGGGATTAATGCTTGTAGGCATTTTTGGCATTACCTTTGAATTGTTTCGCGAAAACGGATGGCTATCAAAACTGCTGGGTCACATCATTGATTCAACAGCCACCATGCTGCTGACTGTAGTTGCGCTGCTTGTTTTGTGGCTGATTAACCGCTTGATCAGCACTCCCAATAAATCCGAAACCAAACGGGTCGGCGATGCACCGATGTATGTCATGATGGCGATTGGCGCTTACTATTTATACCGATTGTTCACACTTGGCGGCTTCTAGGCGGATTCAGTACAGTAAAACCAGTACAAAAAAAGCGGCTTGATAAGCCGCTTTTTTTATTAGCACAATCAGGATAGCAATTAGCTAGACGCTTTAGCTTGCTGCTTATAATATTCGCGCACCGGCGTCATATCAAATTCACGCGCCCATTCAATCAGCTTGTCCAACGCCGGCGCACCGATCTCGCCGACTTGCGCGTGGATACCTGCCTGCTCGCGGATAATCAAAATACCCGGGATCTGGTTGACTTCAAAGTATTCACCGATCTCAGGATCAGCTTCTGTATCTACCATCCCAAAAACGATATCCGGGTTCTTTTCAGCCGCCGCTTCAAAAGTTGGTGTAAATGCAACGCATGGATCACACCATTTCGCCCAGAAATCAACAATCACAAAAGGATTATTTTCAATAGTCTCTTTAAAATTCGCTTTGGTAAGTGCTACAACTGCCATGATTTTGCCTTTAATTGAACGAAGCTAGCAGTTTATCAGAACCCTAATCTTTCGTTAAGTTTTGTATTAGGTCGCGTCCTTTACACCCTGCCCCCAGTTCGCATCAAAAAACAGTTCCGATAAAGGTTTGCGTGAACGCGCTGCCGTTTCGCGGGCAAGCACATCACCGGTCAAGGTTGAAATATCAGCTGGATAGCCTACTGACACCATTGCCATCGGTGTGTACTCTTCAGGAATATTGAATTTTTCACGTGCCAGGTTTGCATCAAATCCACCCATCTGATGCGCCATCAAGCCCATGCTACCGGCCTGCAGGCATAAGTTTTCAGCCGCTGCGCCTGTGTCGTATTGCGCCCAGCGGTTCGGCTTCTGATTATGCCCGAACAAACTGCCGGCACACACCAGCAGCAGTACCGGCGCATCAGTCACCCAGGCCTGGTTGCCTGGCACCAGGCAATCGAAAGCCTGCTGCCAGGCTTGCGGGTCAGATGCTTTATTCCACACCACAAAGCGCCAAGGCTGATCACCGAAACAAGAAGGTGCCCAGCGGGCAGCCTCCAGCAGGGCAACTACCTGCGCATGCGACACGGTCTTCGCAGCGTCATAGGCTCGTCCGCTCCAGCGGTTAGCAATAGTGTTATCAATGGCAACTTGGGTAATGGCAGGGTTATGCATCATGTTAGGCCTTTAAAAATGGGTAGTCAGTGTAACCTTTTTCAGCACCGCCGTAAAAGGTGCTGGAATCCGCCGAATTTAATGGCGCATCAGCCTTGAACCGCTCAACAAGATCCGGGTTTGCAATGAAAGGCACGCCATAAGCAATGGCATCAGCGTGGCCACTGGCGATTGCAGCATTGCCATGCTCTTTGTCATAGGCAAGGTTTGCAATATAACCGCCCTTGAACAGTTTGCGCATTGCAGAAAAATCAAATGGCTCAGACTCTCCGCCGCCATGGATACCGCCTTCAACCACGTGCAGATAAGCCAGGTCGAATTGGCTCAATGACTCGGCTACATAGTTGAACAGCGCCTGCGGATTGCTATCCATCATATCGTTAAAAGGATTAACCGGAGACAGGCGCACCCCTACTTTATCGGCACCGGCAACCGTTACAACAGCCCTGGTGACCTCCATCAGCAGACGTGCGCGATTCTCAAAACTGCCGCCGTAATTGTCCGTACGCTGATTTGTGCCATCACGCAAGAACTGATCCAGCAGATAACCGTTAGCCGCATGTATTTCAACGCCATCAAAGCCTGCGGTTAGCGCAGATCTTGCTGCATGAACATAGTCGGCTACAATGCCCGGCAATTCATCTGCAGCAAGCGCACGTGGCGCCACATAATCGACAAGCCCTTGATAGGTAAAAGCCTGACCCGCGGGTTTAATTGCAGAAGGCGCTACCGGCAAAACATTATCCGGCAACAGGCTTGGATGCGAAATACGCCCGACATGCCAGAGCTGGAGTACGATTTTGCCGCCTTTGGCATGCACAGCCTCAGTCACTTTCTTCCAGCCCGCAACCTGCGCATCGGTATAAATGCCCGGCAATAATGGATAACCATGCGCCATTGGCGATATCGGCGTTGCTTCGGTAATGATCAAACCCGCGGTTGCTCGCTGCGCATAGTAGGTAACATTGATCGGCTGCGGCACTCCACCCTCGCCTGCCCGGTTACGCGTCAGCGGCGCCATGACAATACGGTTGCTCAGGTTGATTGAGCCTAATTTTGCAGGACTGAATAAATTCAATGACATTGATTACTCCTGGATAATTACTATAAATTAATTTGATTTTGACATTCAGACAACAGGCGCTCTATATAAATGACACCATTAACCCCTCGTTCCTGGCAGATGATACAAAGGGAAATCAAGTAAAGGCAATACTTCAGCAATTACTTTGGCAAGCAAGCTGACACCGCTATTCAACATAATCGTGGTCTACGCTTTTCTTACCCGCAAACCCTGTGTTGATAGTCTTTTTTATTCAAGCTAATTGAATAATCTTGAGCATATTATTCCTAATACAAATATACTAATAGCAAATTATTTTGCATGCTTTATTCAAAAAAACTGATGAACCTGTCATGAGTACAAAACTCTCACTGGAATCGCTTGAAGTGCTGGACGCCATCGCCAGCAAGGGCAGCTTTGCGGCCGCAGCCGAATCCCTGTTTCGCGTGCCATCGGCAATCACGTATACAGTGCGCAAACTCGAAGACGATTTAGGGGTTACCCTGTTCAACCGCAGCGGACATCGTGCCGAACTCACCTCTGCCGGCGCCGAACTGCTGCGCGAAGGACGCAACCTGCTCAATGCCGCGAATGAGCTTGAACTACGCGTCAAGCGGGTTGCCGGTGGCATTGAAACCGAACTCACAATTGCTGTCAGCGACATATTAAATATTGCCGCCATCTATCCTGTGCTGGATAAATTCTACGCGCAGAATTTCGGTACCCGCCTGAAACTGCTACGTGAGGTATACGGCGGGAGCTGGGATGCATTGCTGAATGGCCGAGCCGACATCTCACTGGGGGCGCCCGGGGACGCCCCTCCCGGCACCGGTTACATTGCAAAGGCAATTGGTACGCTGCAATTCCATTACGCGGTTGCACCGCAGCATCCACTTGCCAAGCTACCTGAACCACTGCAGAATCAGGATATCATTCGCTACCGCTCTGTTTCGGCGGCAGACAGCTCAAGAAACCTGGCACCGCGCACTTCAGGTATATTGTCAGGGCAGGATGTGCTGACTGTACCTGATATGATGGCAAAACTGCAGGCACAGATTGCCGGCCTGGGTGCTGGCTACCTGCCACAAAGGCTGGCAGAGCATTATGCAGCCAGCGGCGACCTGGTAATAAAAACTGTAGCAGAGCCAAAACCCGAGGCCACCAGTTTTCTGGCATGGCGCAGCAACGGAGGCAAAGCACAGCAATGGCTTATAAAAGAACTGCAGCGGCTCGACCTGGAAAACCTGTTACTTTAAACAGGTGACTTTAATTTACACCGATGTCAGCTAAAATAATCATTAAAAAGGAACAAGGCTATAACAATGACTCAAAACGAACTACCCGAAGAATTCGCTCCCCTCAATAAAATCGCTGTCAAAGCAATGCTCTGGCTAAATGGTTTTGCACACATCATCATTGGTCTGGCACTTGCCACTTCCGTCATCATGTTTACCTGGCTGTTCTTCAAAGACGTGCAGGCTGCTGCCTATGCGCACAACCTGGTACACGGATTTCTGCATGCGCTGGGCACACTGATGCTGTTATGGTCGATTTCGGCACTGATCTCGGCTGAAATACGTTACCTGCAAGGCAGCAAACTTCTGGTTGAGACCTTTGTTGAGGTGGTACTTGTACTATTCCTGCGTAAACTGATCGTAATGCCAGTACAGGACGCATCCCCAACCTTTACAGAAGTGAGCGTATGGGTAGGCGGCGCTTTTGTGCTGGGCGTTATCTATGTACTGATACGCTGGAGCCAGAAGCAGTCTCCTGATGCATAAACAACTCCCGCCCCAATCCGAAGCAATGTCAGACAGCGCTTTCATGCAGATTGCGCTGGACCTCGCACAGCAGGCTGCAGCGGATGGCGAAGTACCGGTAGGCGCTATTGTAGTAAAAGATGGTGAAATTATCGGCCGCGGCAGCAACGCCCCCATTACGACACATGACCCGACAGCACATGCGGAAATACGTGCAATGCGTGATGCAGCGCAGCACATCGGTAATTACCGCCTCGTAGGCTGCACACTGTATGTCACGCTAGAGCCGTGCGCCATGTGCAGCGGCGCGATTCAGCACGCCCGTATCGCTAAATTGGTCTACGGCGCGAGCGACCCTAAAACCGGTGCCTGCGGCAGCGTGGTGAACCTGATGGCAGAGCCCAAGCTCAACCACCATACGGAAATTTCAGGAGGAGTGCTGGCTGTTGAATGTGGTGCATTGCTATCCAGTTTTTTTTCAGCTCGCCGCAAAAAAGCTAAAACCGAACAACCATCACAATAATCAATAAACACAATAAAAAAACCCGCTAAAGCGGGTTTTTTTATTACTAATTTACCGACAGCTGATTAATCATCGCCACCCATCAAACCCATCAGCAACTGCAACAGGCTAGTAAACAAGTTGTAGATGCTCATGTACAGGCTTAATGTCGCCATGATGTAGTTGGTTTCGCCACCATTCACAATGCGGCTCACGTCATACAAAATAAAACCTGAGAACAGGATTACGCCAACACCTGAAAGCGCGAGCGCCATAGCAGGAATCTGTAAAAAGATATTAGCCAGAGAAGCTACGATCAGCAGCACAATACCGATCAGCAGGAACTTGCTCATAAAGCTGAAATCTTTTTTGCTGGTAGCAGCAAAGCTTGCCAGGCTGAACAGGATAATACCGGTACCGGCAGCAGCCAGACCGACAATCTGCGCACCATTACTTAAATGCAAAGCATGCTGCAGAATCGGGCCTAGCATCAGGCCAAGCAAAAACGTTAAGCCTAACAGCAATACAACGCCAAAGCTGTTGTTACGATTTGCCTGAATAGCAGCAAACATGCCGAACATGACAGCCATTGCGCCAATTGCAAAAATAAACGGATGCTGTTGCGCGAAAGAAAAATTGAGGCTCATGCCAAGAAACGCACCAATTACGGTTGGGATCATGGTCAAGCCGAGCAATGCGTAAGTGTTACGCAGCACTTTATTAGTAGCTTCTAAAGCCGATTCTGAACGGCCTAAAACTGGGGTGTTGTCAAACATTGTTATTTCCTTAAAGTAATAAGAATTACACTACGTAAGATAGCGGTTAAAGCGATAAGTTTCAAGTTAATTATTTACGTAAACAGTTCGCCTTCCACCACCCCTACCTGCGCCACCTGATGCACAGCGGCTACAAACTCCGCGCTTTCATGCAGCACATCCATCGTAGGTGGGTGCTTATGGCCATGCATGCGCGCCAGACGGCTTAAGCTCTGTGCGGACATCTGCCATTTAAGGTTTTCCAGCAGCTCGTCAGCCATGGCAGGCTGATTGCACAGCAATACCATATCACAGCCTGCGGTAAGCGCAGCCAAGGCGCGTGTCGTCACATCACCGCCTGCCGTTGCCGCTTCCATGCTTAAATCATCACTGAATATGACGCCATTGAATCCCAAACGTTCGCGCAGTATTTTTTGCAGCCAGCGTGATGAAAACCCGGCCGGTTTTTCATCTACTTTAGGATAAATCACATGAGCAGGCATAATCGCCGGTATGCCATCATCAATCAGCATTCTGAACGGCTGCATATCGTTCTGCGCAATCTGGTCAAACTCCCGGTCATCTACCGGCATGCTCACATGCGAATCCGCCACTACAAAACCATGCCCCGGGAAGTGTTTGCCAACCGCAGCCATACCTGCCTTTTTCAAGCCCTGCATCAGTGCAAAGGCAAGATCGTTAATCGCCTGCGGATTCAAATGAAAAGCGCGGTCACCGATCACCAGGCTATCACCGTAATCCATATCCAGTACCGGTGTAAAACTGAAATCAACCCCATGCGCACGCAATTCTGCTGCCAGAATCCAGCCAGCCTCTTTGGCAAGCTCCTTGGCTTTTTTAGGGTTCTTATCCCAAATCTTGCCAAACTCACGCATCGGCGGAATTTTGGTGAAGCCATCCCGGAAGCGCTGCACACGGCCACCTTCGTGGTCTACCGCAATCAGCAACGGCGGCTGGCGCACAGCATGGATGCTGGCAGTAAGCGCTTTCAACTGCGCATTATTTTCATAGTTGCGCTTAAACAGAATCACACCGCCAACCAGCGGATGCTGCAAGCGGCGAATATCATCGGCTGTAAGCGCTGTACCTACTACGTCCAACATCACTGGACCTAAACTCATGGAATATCCCTTCTCACATCCAGGTGGTCACGCAGGTAATCACCACCCAGATTAATTGCCAAAATCAAACTCATTAAACACCCGCCCACAATCAGTACATAATGTGGCGCAACCAGCATAAACCTGACGGCATCGCGCAGCATCGCACCCCATGAAGCATGCGGCGCCTGTATGCCCAACCCCAGAAATGACAAACTGGCTTCAGCAATCATGACGCTGGCAAGACTATAAGCGGCTTCAACCACCAGTACTGAAGTCATTAACGGCAATATATGCCTGAACAATAGTCGCGGCACGCCTGCACCCAAAGACGCAGCCGCCTGCACATGCTGGCGGTTACGCAGACTCATCGCCTGTCCGCGCGTCAAGCGTGCGTAGCTTACCCAGCCGGTTAGACACAACGCCAGAATCAGATTGCCCAAGCCCGGGCCCAGCACTGCTGCAAACGCAATTGCCAGCAGAATACCCGGAAATGCCAGAAAAATATCGGTAACCTGCATCAGTACCGAATCAACCCGCCCACCGAAAAAACCTGCCAGCATCCCGACCGTAATGCCAATCACCATGGTAATCACAGTAACAATGACCGCAACCAGCAAAGATACTTCAACACCGCCTAACACACGCGCCAGAATATCACGCCCCAGATCATCTGTGCCAAACCAGTGCTGCAAGCTCGGCCCCTGCAAAATCACATTCAGGTCGATTACATTCTGCTCCAGCCTGAAAATATAGCCCGCAATGACCGCGATTACCCACACCCCCAATATCACACAAGAAAATAATTTCATGCTCAGGTCGTCCGCACTCTGGGATCAGCCAGCCGATACAGCAAATCAGTGAACAGATTCACCGCCACATAGCTTAATGCCACGATCAGCACACATGCCTGCGTCACCGGGTAATCGCGCTTCTCTATACTCTCCACCAGCAGGCGACCAATGCCATCCCAGCTGAATATAGTCTCGGTAATGACCGCCCCTGCAAGCAGGCTGCCCATCTGCAGGCCGACGATTGTAATGATCGGCAGCAGTGCTGCGCGCATGGCGTGCCGCAGAATCACCACGCGCTCGCTCAAGCCTTTGGCGCGGGCGGTACGGATATAGTCATCATTTAACACTTCCAGCAGGCTGGTACGTGTCATGCGCGTAAGAATCGCACTCAAGCCCAGCCCCAAAGTAACTGCAGGTAGGATAATCGACGTATTCGATTCCATGCCGCTGACCGGCAGCCAGCCCAGCCACACTGCAAATATCAGCATCAATACCGGCCCCAGCCAGAATGCCGGCATTGCTGACAAACGCACCGAAACTATCGTCACCAGGATATCCTGCCAGCGCCCGGCTTTAAGGGCACTGTAAATACCCAGCGGGATACCGATGACAACACCGATCATCAGCGATAACAGGGCAAGCTTGAGCGTCGCCGGATAACGGACGTGAACCAGCTCGGCAATGGATGTTTTAGTATGGATGGAATGCCCTAAATCACCATGCGCCAGCTTATTCAGATAAGTACCGAATTGCTGCAGCAAAGGATGGTTCAGCCCCAACTCTGTTCGCAATGACTCGCGGTCTACACTGCTTGCCGACTCGCCCAACATGACTTCTATCGGGTCGCCCGGCACTAGGTGAATCAGCAGAAACGTCAGCAGCAACACGCCGAAAGTAACCGTCAAGAAGTTTGAAAAACGCCTGATCATACGCATCAATCACTCATAACACCGCCATTCCCGCGTAGGCGGGAATGGCGAAGAATAGAATTTTCACGCCTCATTTAAAAATCACTACGGGAGTACCTGTCGCCACCATATCAAACAGCTCGATAATATCCTGGTTGCGCATGCGCACACAGCCATGCGAGCACGGCTGTCCCATCGGCTCACTATCTGGTGTACCGTGGATATAAATATAACGCTGCATGCTATCGACATTGCCCAGGCGGTTCTTGCCGACTTCAGTGCCGGATAACCACATAATCCGTGTCAGTATCCAGTCACGCTCCGGATATTGCGCAGCTAGCAGCGGTGTCAGTGTTTCGCCTGTAGGCCTGCGTCCGACAAATACCGTGTTCAGAGGCATGCCGGCGCCGATTTTGGCGCGAACAGTATGCTCGCCCAGCGGCGTGCAGCCGCTATCTTTTTCGCAGCCCACGCCATTGGCTGCGGTTGATACGCTGTATCTGGCTTTAACGCCGCCAAAGTCATCAAACAGCGTCAGGGTCTGATATCGGATTGAAATTTCAATGTGCATGGTTGCTTATTGTAGCTGAGCTTTTAATTGTCGCTAAATCATCCCAGTTTCCATCGGGTTTCGGGGTATAGCCACTGATGTTTTTATTGAATGCGGCAAATTGGCCTTCATACCACAGCGGAATATACGGTAACTGCTCATGAATGCGCTTGATTGCCGCTGGCCAATCTTCAGCAGATAACAACTCATCCAGCTTGTTATCTGCATAACGGCCGCGGTTAAAGCCATAAGGCGGGAACTGCTGCGACCCGAATGCCTTAGCATAAATCTCTGGCGTTTTAATACCTACCCAGGTCAGGCCGAATAATTGAAAGTTACCCTTTTTGACTTCTTCAAAAAACGTTCCCCAATCCAGGCTGCGAATCTCCAGCGCTATGCCGGCTTTTGCCATCTGTGCCTGCAATATCGTTGCCAGCCGCACGCGCTGTGGGTCTGTTGACGTTTTATAAACCAACTTGAGCGGCAGCTGTACACCTGCCTCGGCCAGTAATTTTTTGGCCAGCTCCGGATCATACGTATAGTCATCCAGTGCCATTCCGGCATTGGCATAATGCTCAGGCGGTAATATTGCTCCCGCAGGCCGCGTGCCCTTCACCATCACTTTTTCAATAATTGACGGGCGGTCCACGGCATGGGCAATGGCCAAACGGACTTTATGCTGCTTCAACACAGGGTCCTGCATATTCAAGCCAAGATAAGAGAAATTTGCACCACGGCTAGTTACAACCGTCACGTCAGGTTTTGCCTGCAAATACCTGACCAGCTCCGGTGCCAAATCACCCTGCAGTAAATCAGTTTCGCCGCGCAGCAACTTAAGCACTCGAACTGTAGGGTCTTTGACCTCGGTAAAAACGACTTGCTGCCCATCGCGCACTCTTTTCAATGTAAGTTTATTCTGCCAGCGCTCAAAAGAAAACGGGCCGCTGCCGATGGGGTGGTGCGCAAAGTCATGGTTTTTTTCCAGATATTCCTTAGGCAATATTCCAAGGATCAGCTTGGATGGAAAATGGATATCAGGCTGTTTCAGATGAAATATCAGCAGGCCTGCATTGATGACCTGGATCGAAGAAATATTGGAATACTCGGCCGCCTGCGGTGAATCCTTCAGCATGATGATGGAATCATAGCTTGCTTTGACATCATAAGCCGTCAGCGGCTTATGGTCATGAAAGCGCGCGAAAGGCTGTTTCAGCGTGAAATGATACTCCATGGGGCTGAGCATCCGCCAGCTTGCCAGCGCAGGAACCGGATTCGAAGTCGCATCAAAATCTACCAACCCCTGATAAATCAGGCGATTTACGCGTTCGGATGATGCATCCGTAGCGTAACGCGGGTCTAAATTAAGCGGCATCTGCGCCAGGGCAAAACGAACAGGCGCGGCCTGGCCTGGTTGCCGGGCTGAATCTGACTGAGTACAGGCGGACAGTGCCAGAAAGCCAGCTGCCAGGCAGAAGCTGGCAAACAACGTGCTGATATCAATCCCCTTGAATACTTTCATATAGCTCGAAGTTTACTAGATTTTACACCGGGGACATTCATGGTTTATTAAATGTTTCAATCGTCATGGCCAGGCTAACGCCGCGCCAAACCTGCCGGGCACACCTTTAATGCAGAAGTAATTGATTTGAATCAAATCCTGGTTGGGGTTCGTGCGACAGAATGCCACATGTAAAACTAGCAGTAAATTTTTAATTGGTACTTTGGGGAGAACTAAATGCAAGTCTCGAATTCGCAATCAAACACGTATAACGATGGAGTTATACGGCAATTTTCTATCATGGCCGTGGTCTGGGGCGTGGTGGGCATGCTGGTAGGCGTGATTATCGCCTCCCAGCTCGTCTGGCCAGAACTCAACCTTGGCTTACAATGGACCAGCTTCGGCCGTCTACGTCCGTTACACACCAATGCGGTAATTTTCGCATTTGGCGGCTGTACACTGTTTGCTACGTCCTATTACATCGTCCAGCGTACCTGCCACACTGCGCTGTTCATGCCGAAACTCGCAAGTTTCACATTCTGGGGCTGGCAGGCCGTTATCGTTGCAGCCGCAATCTCGCTGCCTTTAGGTTACACACAAGGTAAAGAGTATGCCGAGCTGGAATGGCCGATCGATTTACTGATTGCAGTGGTTTGGGTGTCTTATGCAATTGTGTTCTTCGGCACTATCGGCATCCGCCGCGTCAAGCATATCTACGTAGCCAACTGGTTTCTGGGTGCTTTCATTATCGCGGTAGCTTTGCTGCACATTGTTAACAGCGCTGCAATGCCAGCGAGCTTCATGAAGTCTTACTCAGCTTATGCCGGTGTACAGGATGCGATGGTGCAATGGTGGTATGGCCACAACGCGGTGGGTTTCTTCCTGACGGCTGGCTTCCTGGGCATGATGTACTACTTTGTACCAAAACAGGCGGATCGCCCGGTGTACTCATATAGTTTATCTATCGTTCACTTCTGGGCTTTGATCTTTACTTACATGTGGGCGGGTCCTCACCACCTGCATTACACTGCTTTGCCTGACTGGACGCAATCTTTAGGTATGGCTTTCTCATTGATTCTGCTGGCACCAAGCTGGGGCGGCATGATCAACGGCATGATGACCTTATCTGGCGCATGGCACAAATTACGTACTGACCCGATCCTGCGCTTCCTGATCGTTTCACTGTCTTTCTACGGCATGAGTACGTTTGAAGGCCCGATGATGGCAATTAAAACCGTTAACTCACTTTCACACTATACAGACTGGACCGTTGGTCACGTTCACTCAGGCGCTTTAGGCTGGGTTGGCCTGGTTTCCATGGGCTCACTCTACTACATGGTGCCGCGCCTGTTCGGCCAGAAACAAATGCATAGCATCAAAGCAATCGAACTGCACTTCTGGATGGCGACAATCGGTATCGTACTATACATCGCGGCATTGTGGATTTCAGGTGTGATGGAAGGCTTGATGTGGCGTGCTATCAACGCTGACGGCACATTGACATACACGTTTGTAGAAAGCGTAAAAGCTAAACAACCGTACTACATCATTCGTGTGCTAGGTGGCCTGCTCTACCTTGGCGGCATGGTGATCATGTTGTGGAACGTTATTAAAACTGCAACCAGTGGCAAAGCTGCAACAGCTACTATTCCACCAGTTGCTGCTCACGCTTAAGGAAAATCATCATGTCAAATCAAGATAACAACACTGGCTTCAGCCATGAAAAAATCGAGACCAGCAACTTTCTGATGATTGTTCTGATTCTGGTCGTAGTCGCTTTTGGCGGCCTGGTGGAAATCGTTCCGCTGTTCTTCCAAAAATCAACCACTGAGCCTATCACAGGCTTGCAGCCTTACACTCCGGTGCAGCTGGCCGGGCGTGATATCTACATTCGTGAAGGCTGCTACAACTGCCATTCACAGATGATCCGCCCATTCCGCGCAGAAACATTGCGCTATGGTCACTACTCAGTCGCCGGTGAGTTCGTTTACGACCACCCATTCCAATGGGGCAGTAAACGTACAGGTCCCGACCTGCACCGTGTTGGCGGAAAATACAGTGATGAGTGGCAGCGTATTCACCTGATCAATCCGCGTGACCTGGTGCCGGAATCCATCATGCCGGCCTACCCATGGCTGGAAAACACTCCGGTAGACGCAAAATCGCTGGCGCCTAACATGCGTGCATTGCGTGCAGTTGGCGTGCCATACACCGATGAGCAGATTGCCGGTGCAGAGGCCGAAGCAACCGGAAAAACAGAGCTTGATGCCATCATCGCGTACCTGCAGGTTCTGGGCACACACTTGAAATAACACAGGAGAGGCAAATGGATATCAATACACTTCGTATCCTTGCTACCGTTGCCAGCTTTGCAGTATTCGTTGGCATCCTAGTTTGGGTCTGGAAACGCCGCAACACTTCTGATTTTAAAGAGGCAGCCAATCTGCCCTTTACTGACGATTAAAGGAAACACTGATTAATAAAGCGAGATTGCGAGTACCGCCCAGCCTTTTAATCAGTGCTTTCTAAAGTTTACAAGACCAAATAAAACATTTAGTTAAAACTTCACCAAGAAGTTTAAAGGAAAATAAAATGAGCGACTTTACCAGTAGTTTTTGGCCGATGTTCATCACTGTCATATCAGTGGGTGGCGTTATCGGCTGCGCCTTACTGTTATGGCTGACCAGCAAGATCAAGGCCACCAGCCCAAATGGCGACAACACCAACGGTCATGTATGGGATGAAAATCTGCGTGAGATGAACAACCCGCTGCCACGCTGGTGGGTGTGGATGTTCATCATCACCATCGTGTTTTCACTGTTTTACTTTGCAGCATACCCGGCAATCGGTACATACGCCGGCAAGCTGGGCTGGACGCAAGTGAACCAGTACGAACAGGAGATGGAAGCCGCCAATAAAACACTTGCACCGCTTTATGCAAAATTTGCTGCGATGCCGATTGATCAATTGGCAACCAATCCGGAAGCAAAAGCCATCGGTGAACGTATTTTCATGAACAATTGCGCGCAATGCCATGGTTCAGACGCGCACGGCAGCCGCGGTTTCCCTAACCTGACAGATAAAGATTGGATTCATGGCGGCAGCCCTGAAAAAATCGCTGAAACACTGACCAATGGCCGCGTAGGCATGATGCCGCCAATGGCAGCAGCCGTAGGTACAGAAGATGATGTTAAAAACGTTGCTCACTATGTATTAAGCCTGTCAAATAGTGATCATGACGCAACACGTGCTGCAGCGGGTAAAGAGAAGTTTGCAGTTTGTGCGGCTTGTCACGGTGCCGATGGCACAGGTAACCAGGCAATCGGCGCACCTAACCTGGCTGACAACATCTGGCTGCACGGCGCAGGCGAAGAAGCGATTATCAAACGTATCAACGAAGGCAAAGTGAATCAAATGCCGGCTCAAGGCACTAAGTTCTCACCTGAGCAGATTCATGTGTTAACTGCCTATGTATGGGGTTTGTCTAACAACGAAGCGAAGTAGCTGGATAACGAAAATGAGCAGCAAAAAGAACTCGAATGTAAAAAATGATGCTTCGAATGCAAGCACTGAAGCAACAGTCATTAACTTATATGCTGCTGCGGAAAAAATCTATCCGCGCAGTACATTCGGGTTCTTTACAAAATGGCGCTGGGTCATGATATGGCTGACCCAGCTCGTTTTTTACGGCGTACCTTGGATTGAATGGGGCCAACGCCAGGCACTACTGTTTGACCTGGAAGCAAGGCGCTTCTATATATTTAATCTCGTGCTTTATCCGCAAGACCTGATTTACCTTACCGCAATTCTAATCATTTCCGCGTTATCCTTATTTCTGTTTACAGCGATTGCAGGTCGTTTGTGGTGCGGCTACACATGTCCACAAACCGTGTACACGGAAATATTTCTATGGATAGAAGCCAAAATCGAGGGCGACCGCGCTGCGCGTATAAGACTTGACGACGCACCGCTGTCTGCCAGGAAAATCCTTAAAAAGGGTGGCAAGCATTTCGTCTGGATTGCTTTCGCTTTATGGACCGGCTTTACTTTTGTTGGTTATTTCACGCCGATTCGAGAGCTAGGCGATGCGATTGTAAACATGGGATTAGGCCCATGGCAGACTTTCTGGATTCTGTTCTACGGTTTTGCTACCTATGGCAATGCCGGCTTTATGCGCGAGCAGGTATGCAAATACATGTGCCCTTACGCACGCTTCCAAAGTGCAATGTTCGACGATGACACATTGATCGTGACCTATGACGAAAAACGCGGTGAGCCTCGCGGCAAAGCATCGCTCAAAACAGAGATGGACAAAAGCAAGCAAGGTGCCTGCATTGATTGCAGCCTGTGTGTACAGGTATGCCCGACCGGCATCGATATCCGCAAAGGCCTGCAGTACGAATGCATAGGCTGTGGCGCGTGTGCTGACGTGTGCGACACAGTGATGGACAAGATGAACTACGATCGGGGCCTGGTGAAATATTCTACCCAGCACGCGATTAATCTGGGCTGGAATCACGCACAAATGCTGAGGCATATTTTAAGACCGCGCGTCATGATCTATGCAACGATTCTGTCCCTGCTGGTAGTGACTTTATTCACCAGCCTGATGCTAAGAACATCATTCAGGGTAGATGTAGTACGCGACCGCGGTGTAATGGCACGTATCGCTGAAGGCGGCATGCTGGAGAATGTTTATCGCCTGCAAATCATGAATGCGACCGAGACCGCCCAGCGCTATCACCTTGGTGCCAGCGGCATTGATAACCTCAAGGTTGAATCAGATGTGGCCGACCAAGATAAATCGGTGACGGTTAACCCCGCCGAATCGCGCTGGATTCCAGTGCGTTTGCAGATTCCGGACGGTTCCATCAAATCCGGTTCGCATCCGGTGGCATTTAAAGTACGCGCAATCGAAAGCAATGAAACCGTGTCGGAAAAATCTGTATTTCTGGTGCCTCGCTAGGTGACGGGGCGATGACATCTAGCACTATTTTTAAAACCATGCAGACCACAGGCCTGCATACAAAGTAACAGATCAAGGAATAACACCGTGAATTTAAATACAGCACAAAGCGAAATTGCAGATCCACAGGCTGGCAAAGCCTGGTGGTACTTCGGGCACATGTGGCTCGTTGTAGGCGGCCCACTGGCGGTCGTGCTTGCGTCATTCATTACACTTTACCTTGCCATAAAAGTACCTGACCCCGTAGTGGATAGCGACTACTATCGCAAAGGCATTGAAATCAACAAGACGCTTGATGGCAAGCATGATGGTTTAGTACCCGCGATTCAAGGCCGCAACCACGCAGCTACCGGCATTAAGCCAGCAAACCCATAATTAAATTAAATCTGCAGAACATTCCAGTAACGCTCTACCTTTGCGCTTTTGCCAAACAGATACATACACAGCGCCGGAAACAGCGATTGGCAAAGGCGCATAAATTCATAATCACCCAACCATAATCCGTTACTATTAACGCTACGTTTATTGAAAACCAGCCCTGACTCCGGAATAAGGCAACATGGATCATTTCAATCTGTGGCACACACTATCGGCTGAAGAAACCGCCCACAAACTCAAGACGTCGCAACAAGGCGGCCTGAGTCATGATGAGGCCGGAAAACGCTATCTGCAGCATGGCGCCAACGTACTTAATACCATAAAGCGCCGCCCGCCATGGCGTATGCTGCTGGACCAGTTTTCGGAATTTATGATTCTGGTACTGATTGCCGCAGCCATCATTGCCGGCATTGTTGGAGATGTAGAAGACACGGTTGCGATTATCGTCATCATCACACTCAATGCGGCAATCGGTTTTATTCAGGAATACCGTGCCGAACGTTCAATGGCGGCACTGCAACGCATGTCAGAATCAACGGTGCAGGTAATGCGCGGCGACAGCGTTCACACTATCAATGCCTCCGAACTGGTATTAGGTGATGCCGTATTATTGGAAGCCGGCAATCTGGTATCCGCCGACCTGCGTCTCACCGAATCCAGGCAGCTGAAAATAGATGAATCAGCCCTGACGGGTGAATCTGTTCCTGTAGAGAAGCAAACTGACACCATCTCGCAGATCGATTTACCGCTAGGCGATAAAACATGCCTGGCCTACAAAGGCACCATGGTGACACACGGACGCGGGCGCGGCATTGTTGTTGCAACCGGCATGCGAACAGAATTGGGTAAAATTGCCTCGCTACTAGGTGATGGTGACCAGTCAAAGACGCCGATGCAAAGGCGCCTGGCTGATTTTGGGAAAAGGCTGGCGGTAGCCGCTCTGGTCATCTGCACCCTTGTTTTTGCAATCGGCATTATCAGGGGCGAACCGTTATTGCTGATGTTCATGACAGCGGTAAGCCTCGCAGTGGCGGCGATTCCAGAAGCCCTGCCGGCGGTAGTCACCATTTCACTGGCGCTCGGTGCGCATAAAATGGTCCGGCAGCATGCCCTCATCCGCCGGCTACCGGCGGTAGAAACATTAGGGGCCGTCACATTTATCTGCAGTGATAAAACCGGCACGCTCACACAGAACAAAATGTGCGCCACCTCCATGTATGCAGATCAGCGGCATATCGGTAATGCGCAGACAATACCTCATCATGAGCCCTGGACTACCCTATTCCGGGCGCTGGCATTGAGCAATGACGCGCATCATGATAGTCATGGCAGGGTTCAGGGAGAGCCGACCGAAGCTGCCTTACTGCAAGCTGCGGCAGAAGCTGGCTGGAATAGAAAACAGCTCGAACTGGAAATGCCAAGGCTCAAGGAGCTTGCGTTTGATGCAGAACGTAAACGCATGACTACCTTTCATCGCACCGCGGACGGCATCACGGCTTACACCAAAGGCTCTCCGGAAAACATAGTAGCGCAATGTGCGCACACGCTTACCGCCAATGGGGAGGCTCCCGTTAATAAGGCGGCTCTGCTGCAGGTTGCGGAAGATATGGCTGCTGACGGTTTGCGCGTGCTGGCATTTGCTTACCGGAAATGGCCGTCTTTACCTGGTAACGAGCCTGCTGAATATCTGGAAAATGATCTGGTATTTATAGGCTTGGCCGGTTTAATTGACCCACCGCGCAGCGAGGCTAAAGAAGCCGTTTCCTTATGCAAATCTGCAGGCATCACGCCGGTCATGATTACCGGCGACCATCCCGCAACCGCACGCGCTATTGCATATGCGCTGGGCATTATTGAAAACAGCAACGGGATAGTCATGACCGGCAGCGAACTGGCGCGGCTGGATCAGCAGGCATTTGCGGCAGAAGTCGAGAGTGTGCGTGTGTATGCCCGCGTTGACCCAATGCAGAAAATCAAGATAGTAAAGGCCTTGCAGGATAAAGGGGAAGTCGTCGCAATGACCGGTGATGGCGTTAACGATGCTCCGGCCCTGAAAGCTGCCGACATCGGTATCGCCATGGGCAAAGGCGGTACCGATGTTGCCCGCGAAGCGGCACACATGGTGCTGCTGGATGATAACTTCGCCACCATCGTGCATGCTGTGCGCTACGGACGCCACCTCTATGACAATATCCGTAAATTTGTACGCTATGCTGTCACCACCAATTCCGCGGAGATATGGACTATATTCCTGGCACCATTCCTGGGGCTGCCGATACCGCTGTTACCGATTCATATACTCTGGATCAATCTGGTCACCGACGGATTGCCAGCCCTGGCACTTACGGCTGAACCCGCTGAAAAAAGCATCATGAAGCGGCCGCCACGGCTGCCGAGCGAAAGCTTATTTTCACACGGCATGTGGCAACACATGATCTGGGTCGGGCTGCTCATGGCAGCAATCACACTATCCTGCCAGGCATGGGCCTATAGTGCCGGCTCATCTCACTGGCAAACCATGGCATTTACCGTGCTGACATTGTCACAATTAGCCCATGTCATGGCGATCCGCTCAGAGAGCATTTCATTGTTCAGGCTGGGAATATTCTCAAACCGGTATCTTGCTGTTGCGGTATGCGCATCCCTCATGCTGCAAATGGCCATTATTTATGTGCCTTCATTAAACGGGATTTTCAAAACCCAGCCCCTGTCACTGAACGAACTGATCATTTGCTTTGCACTATCAAGCGTGATATTGATCGCGGTAGAAATTGAGAAATGGCTAGTACGCGGAAACAGGCTCTACCTCTCATAAAATCATACCGCCACAGGCAGGCACAGATCGCATTTGATAAAAATTTATTAAGGGAATACACTGGTCATAGGGTACGTCAGCAATTGTTTATTGTACTAGGAGCGCGCTATGCAAAAAATCCAACACATCGTAGCTGCTACTGATTTCTCCAGTCACGCCAATGCGGCCACAACCCGCGCTGCATTACTTGCTCAAGAATTTAATGCAGATCTGCACCTGATCCATATCGTGCATCCGCTCGATCTATATGTAGGTTCAGAGCTATCTTATGACTTTCAGATGCACTATCAGCAAGTGCAGCAGCAAACTATCAAAACACAGCTGGAAACATTGGCTAAACAGCTGCACGAAAAATTTTCGGTAAAAGTCCATACCTGCAACCGTATTGGCCGCGCACATACTGAAATTGCAAGTTACGCGGCTGCCTCCGATGCCGGATTGATAGTAGCCGGGGCACAGGGAGAAAATTCACTGCTGGCAAAACTGATCGGCTCCACAGCGCTGCGTTTATTGAAAATTGCCAGATGCCCGGTGATGATCGTTAAAGACAGAAGGGCTGCCGTGCAGACCTACCAGCAAGTCATTGCTGCTGTAGACCTATCGGCCGGTTCAGCTGACGTGCCTGCGTTGGCAAATATGATCGCCCCTACCGCAAAAATAGAACTTTTACTGATCTTTGACAGCAACCAGGAAGCGCACATGTACAAGGCCGGCATGGATGAAGCGCTACTGGCTGAATATCGCACAAAAGCACTGGCGCAGGCAGAACAGAAGCTGGACGATATATTAGCCGCTCAAAACAACAGCCATATGTCACGGCAAATACTCAGCGGTTATCCGCCGGAAACAATATGTACAAGAGCAAAATCGCTGCATGCGGATTTAATCGTCATCGGCAAACATAACAGGAAAAACATCGAAGAATGGTTACTTGGCAGTGTCAGCAAAGGCATTGCCTATGCCGCGGATTGTGATGTGCTGCTGAATCACTGATGCATTGTGGAGAACTTGCGCCGCTGGCCGGCACGCCAGCGCATAAACCATGCTGCCCTACGGGCTGACATATACGGTAATGCCCAGCTGGCGTATACGCTGAGCCATTGACTCCAGCCACGCTGGCGGCAAACGCATCAGCCTGCTGGACTCCGGCTGTAGCGACAGCCTTGCCAGCCCATAAAGGTGAACGCCCTTGATTACATCCTTAACCTGGCTGATAAGTGCCAGGTAATCCAAGACATCTTCTTCGCTTGGCGCATGACCATCCAGGCCAAACATGCAGGTTTGTATAAATGTCGGACAGGCAGCTGCACAGCTTGCAAGCCGCTGGATATGGCTTTGCGGATTCAGGTTAACATCGTTGATGCGGGCAATGCCCTCTTTCGTGCCGGCATCCACCTTGAACCATACTTCACCGTTGCATTTAGCCAGATGCCGCATGCTGTCAAGCACCTGCGGCTTATCCATAAGGCTACCGTTGGTAATCAGGCGCACTTTAATGCTGCCCAGCAAACCATATTCACCCAGTACTTTCTCAACCAGCTCCAGCACTTGCGGAAACTCTTTTGCACTTGTCGGCTCACCATTGCCCGAAAATGCAATATCTTTGAGCTGCCGGTCAGCTTCATGCACATGCCTCTGCATAAAATCACCATGCAGAACATCATCTAAAAAAGCGCGCAGCTCGCGCTCCAGAACATCAAGCTCAATTGGCGCAGGCGATCCGCGGGTCAGGTCAGGAACGTTACAATAGATACAGCGCCAGTTACATGCATTATTGACATTCAGGTTAATTCCTATTGAAACCCCGCCGGCACGGCGTGAAACAACAGGATAAACATAGCGCATGCCAATCACGTCACGATTATGATTGGCAGGGGTGAGATGTCCTTCTAACGACATATGGCGATCTTTAATGTGGTGTCAGCAAGCGTGAATTGCTTGCTAATAGTAAGTCTGGGGATTAAATATTTTCTTCAATGCGTCGGGGGCCAATATTTTGACGTAGCGCTGCTTCACTTCAATAATACCATCTTCGCTGAATTTCGAAAAAGCGCGGCTGACCGTCTCAAGTTTCAAACCAAGGTAACTGCCGATCTCTTCACGCGTCATGCGCAGCACCAGCTCTGACTGCGATAAGCCACGTGCATGCAGGCGCTGCACCAGATTCAGCAGGAATGCTGCGAGTCTTTCTTCTGCACGCATATTGCCCAACAACATCATTACGCCATTTTCGCGCACAATCTCACGGCTCATGATTTTATGCACATGCCGCTGCAGGCCAGGCAATTCACGCGACAGCACTTCTATATCTGAAAACGGCATCACACACACTTCAGCGTCTTCAAGTGCAACCGCACTGCAGTTGTGATGGTCACTGACGATGCCATCCATACCGATGATCTCGCCCGCCATCTGAAAGCCGGTTACCTGCTCGCGGCCATCCTCGCTGATCACGCAGGTTTTAAAAAAACCGGTGCGAATTGCATAAAGCGAGGTGAATGTTTCACCGCTACTGAATAACGCATCACCCTGCTTCACACGGCGGCGCTTCTCGACCACTTCGTCAAGCTTCTGCATTTCATCAGCATTAAAGCCGGTAGGCATGCAAAGTTCGCGAAGGTTACAGTTTGAACAGGCGACTTTCAGGCCTTCGAGTGTATTTAAAGAAGGTTGCATATAATTTTAATTAACACGATGGAACTAAGCATACCGCTTTCGTACTTTCGTTGCCAGTGCTATGTCTGTCAAAATGCATAATATAATAAAAATGATAAACATTCATCGACGCTCCCGACCGCGAACTTGTTCAGTTATTCACCATTTAAGTGTTAGTTTGATTTGCATCAAAGTTTTCCTGACCTATATCTGTCAAAGTCCAAACCTAGATTAGGAGTAGCTTGATGATAGCAAATAGCCCCGAAGAGTTTATCACTACAGATGTTAACAATGGTAAACCGGTCGCGAACATAAATAATGCACTTTCCCTGCTGACACCGGAAACGATACAAAAGTTTGATGTGAGCGGGCCGCGCTATACCTCTTATCCGACAGCTGACCGCTTTGTGGAAGCCTTCACTGAAGAGGAATACAAGCTGACGCTGAACCAGAGGCGTGTGGGCGGATTGGCATTGCCACTATCCATTTACGTGCATATTCCTTTTTGCGAAAACCTTTGCTTTTACTGTGCATGTAACAAAATCATTACCAAACATCACGAGCGCAGCGTTGAGTATCTTGGCTATTTAAGCAAAGAGATTGACCTGCATGTTCAGCATCTTGGTACAGGGCAAACCATCTCGCAACTGCACCTTGGCGGCGGCTCCCCCACTTTCTTCAGTGACACTGAACTCAGTGAGCTGATGTCCATCATCAAACGCAGCTTCACGCTGGCACCAGGCGGCGAGTATTCTATAGAAATAGACCCGCGCACGGTAGATGCGCAGCGCCTTGCGCATATTGCATCCCTGGGCTTTAACCGCCTGAGTTTTGGCGTACAGGACTTTGACCCTGAAGTGCAAAAAGCCGTACACCGTATTCAGCCTGCCGAACAGGTGTTCTCGCTGGTTGAGGCTGCCCGTGCCCTTAAATTTGATTCCGTCAATGTGGATCTTATTTATGGCTTGCCGAAACAGACTTCTGACTCATTTAAAAAGACATTAGAGCAGGTTGTTGCACTCAGGCCGGAAAGAATAGCGCTCTACGCCTACGCCCACCTGCCGGAACGTTTTAAACCCCAGCGCCGTATCGATAGCTACGAGCTGCCGGCCGCATCAGATAAAATCGCCATGCTTTCCAATGCCCTCGCAACCTTTGTTGAAGCCGGTTACGTATATATCGGCATGGATCATTTTGCCCTGCCCACTGATGCTTTAGCGATTGCTAAACGCCAGGGAAGGTTACATCGTAATTTCCAGGGCTACAGTACGCAACCCGATTGCGACCTCATCGGGCTTGGCGTTTCCTCAATCGGCCGTATTGGTGCAACTTACAGCCAGAATGCAAAAACGCTTGAAGAATATTACGACTTCCTAAACCAGGGCCGTTTCCCGGTTGTACGCGGCCTTGCCCTGTCACGGGATGACCTGGTACGCCGTGCGGTCATCATGGCACTGATGTGCCAGGGATCCCTGCAATACGAATCCATAGAACTTGCATATATGATTGATTTCAAGAGCTATTTTGCTTCTGAACTAGATGCGCTAAAAGAGCTTGAAAACACAGGCATGTTAGTACTGGAGGAAGGCGGCATCCAAGTTACCGACTTTGGCTGGTTCTTTGTACGCGCTGTTGCCATGCTGTTTGATCGATACCTGCAGACTGACCGCAACCGCGCACGCTTTTCCAAGATCATCTGACATTTTAGCTTACTAATATATAAACACCTCGCCAGGATTACTGTCCTGACGAGGTGTTTTTTTATCCTCAATATACATCGGATTTAAAGCATAAAAAAAGCCCCTGCTAATTAGAACAGGGGCCAATGTGGAACTTTCAGATTATATTAATTAAAAGAACCAGATGCTCAAAGATTAATCATTAGAACTTTTTACCAAAGCCAACGCTGACTACCCATGGATCGATATCCAATTCGTCAATTTTTCTCCAGCCGGCTGCTGCAGGGCCAAGCACCGCTGCATCAAGTTTAACGTCTGTATCAAACCAGATTTTTTTCACATCAAGGTTAAGCAACCAGCGATCTGTCAGATTGATGTCCAAACCTGCCTGAAGTGCAGGACCCCATGAATTGCGGTCAATACGGATTGGCGCGATACCTTCATAATTCAAACCATTATCCATTGCTCGCACATACGAAATACCGGCACCTACATATGGGTCAAAAGTCTGATCTGGGTTAAAGTGCCATTGTAAAGTCAATGTAGGCGGCAACAGATTCACTTCACCCAACTGATGTTTTACGCCATTGGCAGAAGTATTCACATCGTGCTTGGTACCTAAAGCCAGAATCAGCTCGGCAGCGATGTTTTTAGTGAAGTAGTAGGAAATATCCAACTCTGGAATGGTGTTGCTATCGACTTCCAGGTTTGCATTTGCACCGCCGTACAATGCATTAGCAATGCCTGGAGCGTAAGCTGCATCTGTTTTTTCGCCTAACTTACTGCTCTCGCTTGGGTTAACATTGGTAGCACGCAGACGTACCACCCAATCGCCAGCTTCAGCCTGAGCCAACATCGGCGTAAAGACAGCGGCTAATGCCAACACTAATAAAGATTTTTTCATTTATGTACTCTCCACTTAAAATAATTAAATAAACCTAATTCGATTAGGGATAATTATAAAGTGGCAAAATACAGCCAATTTGATTTGCATCAAATCGGCAACAGCTAGGTACTAGTTGTTGTTTTTATACAACAAAATTTCAAGCCTTTAACTCGAATAAAGCAATTGACTCTACGTGTGCCGTATGCGGAAACATATTAATGACGCCGGCGGCTTTCAGCAGATATCCTTTTTCATTGACCAGTTCACCGGCATCACGCGCCAATGTAGCCGGGTTGCAAGATACATATACGATACGCTGTGGGCGGTTGCCGGTATCCAGTGATTTTACCAGTTCATACGCGCCATCACGCGGGGGGTCAATCAGCCATTTGTCAAAATGGCCTAATCCTGTCAGCGCTTCCGGTGTCATTTTGAATAAATCAGACACACCGAACTGAACGTTATCGATACTGTTTAACTGCGCACTCTCATTAGCGCGCTCAACCAGGTTGGCCAACCCCTCCAACCCGAGTACATTCGCACCGCTACGCGCTATCGGCAGTGTAAAGTTACCGATACCGCAAAAGAAATCTGCAATCTTGTCTGCCGCTTGCGGAGCCAGCAGCTGCATCGCGCGGCGTATCATGACCTGGTTGATTTGCGGGTTTACCTGCGTAAACTCATTGGGTTTGAATGGATACGTCAGACCGAACTCAGGCAGGCTGTATTGCAGCTGTGCAGCATCTAAGGGATAGAAGGGTTTAATTGTGTCCGGCCCTTTGCTTTGCGTCCAAACTTGTACGGCATGCTCATCGGCAAAGGTTTTCAGCAAGGCTTCGTCCTGTGAAGTCAACGGCCCCATGATGCGCAAGATCAGCACAATAACCGGTTTGCCGGCAAGTTCATTTCCCTTCTGTGGGTCGGCCTCGCCAACGGCCAGCTCAATCTGCGGAAGTTTATCTTTCAGGCTTAATTGCAATATAAGATGCTGCAACGGTTCGATTAACGCAGAAACCTCCGGCACCAGCACTTCACATGAATTCATATCGGCTACAAAGCGTGTAGATTTCTCATTGAACCCGACCAAGACACGCTGCTTCTTTTCAACATATTTGACGCTCAATCTAGCCTTGTGACGATAGCCCCAGGTCGGTCCGTACAATGGCGGCAGCATATTTTCGGCTTTAACCTTACCGATATGCCACAGGTCTTTTTCAAGCAGCCTCTGTTTTGCTGCAACTTGCGCCGCAAAGTCCAGATGCTGCAGCTTGCAGCCGCCGCACTTGCCAAAATGCACACACTTTGGCGTGACACGCTGATTGGATTGTTTCAATACCTCAACAACATTGGCCACTTCGTAAGACGGCTTGGTCAGATGCGATTGAAAAGTTACTTTTTCATTCGGCAATGCGCCATCAATGAAAATAGTTTTGCCATCAACATGCGCAACGCCCCGACCTTCCTGGTCCAATGATTCGATAACTGCTGTTAGTACAGGTGCCGGAGTTTGCTCAAAATTTGTTTTATTACGTCGTTTTCTCATAGCCATGATTTTACCGCAGTCATTACAGCTATGATTAGATTGAACATACTAATTTTGCTACGCTGTGCAACCTCATGCCAGAAATTACATGTTAAATCTGTCATTTCCGAAAGAAAAACTCGGTCAAGCTATTAGCGAGATTACAGTAAGCAAAGCAAGCCGTTTTTCTAAAGACCATAAAATCACAATCACCGCAGGCAAAAATCAAAAAGTAATTTTAAGCTGGAAAGATTACTGGAAAGATGAAACACCAGATTCCAGAGAAACAAGTAGCGTAGATAATGAATGTTTTACATCTAGCTATTTCACAGGGCACGCATTGTTAATATCAGTTTCAAATTTATTTGTTTTTAAATATTCCGTATCGGGAAACTGACCGTTGCGGAGACCTTGTGCTAAATTATCTACCACGCACCTAACAAAATTTGAGCGATGCTCCTCGGTTGGCAGATGCAAAACTGCATATTGCCTGGAAATATCCAAGGCCTCATATACATTAGCCATGCCGTCATGCATGGCTTTAACTTGCTCCACCTTATTGGGATTTTTTAGGCTTTCTACAAAATGGCTGGCGATATACTCACGGCTTGGTGGTTCAGCTTGAAATACATGTTCGGCCCTAAATTCAGCTATTCTGGACTCTTCACGCTTAATAAATTTATCAAGCTTATTGAGCGTCACTCCATCTTTTACCTGAATATCCAGATATTGCATGTCTTCTGCTACTCGTTTTTTTATTTCCGGCACCAGTTCATTGTCCCAGTTAGTGATTTTATACCCTTGTTCCGTAACCGGTATGTTATCTAGCCGTGCCGGGTGAAAATAATGATCCGAACCATACTCCCCTGAGAATCTAAACATTCCATCACCATAAGCTTTTTCCAGGAGCGCTGCAATTCTGTCATGAGTATTAGGATGGTCCGCGCTCTTAACTTGAGTACTGTAGTGTTCATTAAGAGAATCATCTACAAGCAAACCAATAGCCATATTAAGTGGATAGCGGGCATAACGATCTGCTGCCAGTTCATCTAACTGCTTCTGCGCAACACTTTTATTCTCAATATACGGTTGATTTTCATGTCCAAACTCATGAGAAATGTTAGCTCTTAAAGTGTCTGAATTTAAACGCAGTATTGCACCAGAATGAATAGACAATGTCGTTGTCTCATGTTCAGTACCAATGTCATCCCTTCTAAATGCTGCTGCCTGCCCGTTGCGCTTATTCGTAATTTCAATCACATCCGGCATAACAATAGGCGCATCCATAAGCGAGGCTTCATTGGCGTCCTCTAGCGCCAAATCAATCAAACGTCTTAAATTTGGTAATTCTTGAATATCTTTGTTTTTAATGGTCAACACCAGCCCTGGAGTATTAGCAGCAGGTTCTTTAAATAAATCAGCCAATTTAGGATGACGTAAAAAGTCACCTTGAATCTCTTTGATCGTTGGCTGTTGATTTACCGGGGCAATCACCACTGTTGGTTTTGAATTTTCTTGAGAATTTCCCATCTCTCACGCCCTACAATTCATGTTTAAAATGAGATAATTTCCCATATATAAACTGTATACCGCGTAGCGGGCTATGGTCAATAAAATTATTAGCTAAATGTTTTATATACGATTAATTTTTCAGAATAAAAAATCAATAACTGCGACTGTCAAGCAGTCATGTACTGCGCATTGCTTGTTAATTGATGCAGCATCAGAATAAATGCGTTGAAGTTACTATTTGGGTCACTTTCAGCGTGGCAATATTAAAGTTAAAACTAACCCCATGCCGCCAGAAATTCCGCCCAATGCGGGGCGCTATATCCTGCCAGCGTGTCACGTACCAGTTTAATCTCAGCTTCATAAGCGGCTGGTGTTAAGTGCCCGCGCATGAGCTGAAAGCGCAAATACACGAGGTGCGTATTGGCGACATCGGTTTCGCAGTAATTGCGAATTTCTTGTATCTGCCCAGCCTTGTAGGCATCCCATACTTTGCTGCCATCCATACCGAGCTTGCCGGGAAAGCCGCATAGCTTTGCCAGGTCGTCCAGCGGCGCGTTGGCGCGTGCATTGAACATCGCCATTAAATCCATCAGGTCCAGATGGCGTGTGTGATAACGGCTGATATAGTTGTTCCACTTGAAGTCTTTATCATCTTCGCCCAGATCCCAGTAACGGCTGGCGTTAATGCCATGAATCAAGCCGCGATAATGCAGCACTGGCAGGTCAAAGCCGCCGCCGTTCCACGAAATGATCTGCGGCGTGTATTTCTCGATACCGTCAAAAAAGCGTTGAATGATTTCCGCCTCTGATGAATCCGCATCTCCAAGCGTCCACACTTTAAAGTGGCTGCCTTCACGCAAAGCGCATGAAATCGCACAGATGCGATGCTGGTGCAAAGACAGAAACTCTGTGCCATTCTGCTGCCGGCGCTGATGCAGTGCGATATTGGCTACATCCTCGTCTGCAGTCTCTGCGGGCAAGTCCAGCAAAGTGCGCAAGCCATTTACGTCGGGAATCGTCTCGATATCAAATACTAAAGTAGGTGTCATACAATTGCGCTTATTTCTGCGTCCAGCCGCCTGCACCCTGCACCCACCAGCCTGATTGCGCCTTATCTATCCAGCGCCCGGCAAAAGTGCTTTGTATTTCAGCTTGCCACTCCGGGTGGCCATTCGCTACCGCAATTTCTTTATATAGCTTAGTGCGGTCGGCATTTTCATCTTTAACCAAGCCGGTTAATGCGCCACGTTGCGCCAATGGCACTGCATTGGCATCTTTTACCGCAATCAGGCCATCTTTGGTCAGGCCAATCGCGCCGCTGGTATAAAAAGGCCCAAGCTGCCCATGGCGCGCCTGCATGCTGTTTTTAATTGCAGAAATAGCCGGGGTGTTTACTTCCAGGTCGGCGGCTGCGGCAACAAACTGACTGCCGATTAATGTGGCTAGCAACATCAAGCCAAGTAATATCTTTTTCATCATGATTCCTTTATTCGATTTCAGGATTATTTAGCAGTAGAAGCCGCAGGCTCTTCTTTATTGACATTCGGTTTTTCAGCACCGTTTTTCAGTTGCCACACATCGTCAATGATCTTGTCTGCTGCTTTTTCTGCTGCTGCGGCAGGAAAATAAATATTGATAGTGACACATGCCGGTATCACACACACTAATGCTAAACCAAGCATCCAATTTTTCATCATTTGTCCTTTTATTCTAAATAACTGCTCATTAACGCAAACTACTGCACTTTAAATCTTAAGGTAACGCCGATTAAATCGTCTTTGCGAGCAAAGCGTGGCAATCCAGCACTTTGTTCTAAAAGTAGATTCTGGATTGCCGCGTCGCGATGCTCCTCGCAATGACGGCTCTATGAATTAGTCAGCACACCTAACTACTGCACTATAGCCTTGCTATTGCCGTCGGTCACGCGCTTGATACGCGCCAGCAACTCGCTCCAGCCTACTGTCTCATTGTACCCCATCACCGTAATTGCGGGGATGCCACTCCCTTTAACGATGACATACCCATGCGGCGTTGACTCAACACCGCCCATTTCACAAATATCGTTACGCAGGCGGCAGCTCAGGCCCATTTTTCCATAATTAAACTGTTCAAAGAATCGTAGAAAGCTGCGCTGTACTGCTGCCGCTGCACCACCGCCACCCAAAGCAGAGATATTCTCAACCGCACGTTGCGATATTTTCTTGGGATACCTGCCCGGACTGCTTTGCACTATGGCATCAAATTTCACCGGTTTCCAGTTCTGCAACTCCAGGTTCTTGATATCACCATCCAGCTTGCCTTCAATCGCACCGAATGAGAATGTACTGGTCAGCACACCCAGATCCAGGTTTCGCAAGGCAATGTCAGCATTGAGTTTGGGGGCAATGCCCAACGGTGACTGCATGGTGAGCTGCGTGACGGTCGCGGTGCCGTTGAACACATTCAGCACGATACTGCCATCTGTAGTTAAGGTGCCTGCAGCATAGGTTACCAGCGGAATCTCTGCAGAAGCCTTACCGTGCATTTTTGGCAATCCCAGATGCGTGCTGAAGTCCTCCATCGAAATAGGATTAAGCCTGGCGCCTAAATGCCAGTACCATTGATCAGCCCTGCGCGATGCCGATATATCAGCCAGATGCAGCGCACCATCCAGAACAGGTAGTTTAATATCCGGTGCGGTCAGTGAATAACGATCCACCTGAGCCTGTATATCGGTTTTACCCAGAGGCAGGTTCAATAGCTCCCCGCTTTCATAACTGAAGCTGAGCGTCCTGGCGACATCATAGCTCCATGGCAGGTTAGCATTCACACTGTAAAAAGCGAACTTCTTGTTCTTATCCGCAACATTGACATCCTTTAAGCGCAGTTCGAATGCCTTTGGCTCTGAATTCAGCAACTCCAGCCTTATTGAGGCTAACCCGCTGACATCGGCATTCGCAAAGGCTGTTTTTTCCAGCATCGGTTTAAAAAACATGGGATAAGCCGCTGTCAGATTCAAGTTAGGCAGGCTGGCATTAAAATTTATCAGCTTAAAGTCATTTAGGCTTAACTGCCCGCTGGCATCCAGCTCTCCCACATTTTTCACTTTCAGGTGCGCGCTGTCGACAGTCAGCAATGCATTCGCCAGTTTGCCGCCAGCAGTCAACTGGTGTCCGCCATTGGCGATATAAAAAGGCTGCCAGAACACTTCGCCTGACTGCCAATCCAAGGCGGTACGCCATAGCCATGCGTCAGCTGACGGTTTAAGCGAAACAGCCAGTGAACCGGTGAGCTTTTCCGCCGCATGTAACCCAGCTTCATCACTGAAACTGGCATTCCTGAATTGCAGAGTGGCATCAATATCCGGCTTATTTTCTGAATATAAACGTGAGAATTCAATGCCAAAAGGAATGTTCAGGCGTTCAGATTTAAGCAGGCCGTCAGTGCATTTCGCAGCCTGTTTCTGGGGCGGCAGCTCACAATCGAGGCTGAACTGCACCCATTCTTTTTCCGTTTTTTGTTTAATTGCAGACCTGATGCCGAGCGCTGCATCCGCTTTTTTGAGATTCAACTTAATTGCCAGCTGCTGTATATCAAGCTGCGGATGTTCAACACGCTCGGCACTGATTGAAATTTCTGATACAGCCTGTGCGCTAAAACTGTAAAAAATTGCGCATAAGAAACTACAGGCTGCAAAAAAAGTCTTCATCGAATCAGGATGGGAACACACCTGTTGATAAATAGCGGTCGCCCCTGTCGCACACGATAGTCACGATCACGGCGTTTTCTACGCGTTTCGATAACTGCAATGCCGCATACAACGCCCCGCCGGAAGAAATTCCAGCAAAAATGCCTTCCTGTGCGGCGAGCTTGCGTGTCGTGTTTTCCGCATCTTTCTGGCTTACGTAGATCAGCTCATCTACACGCTTTGCATCATAGATTTTAGGCAGGTATTCTTCCGGCCATTTGCGGATACCCGGGATTTGCGAACCCTCTTCGGGCTGCACACCGATAATCCGGATGTCCGGATTCTGCTCTTTCAAGAAGCGCGAGGTACCCATGATGGTGCCGGTAGTCCCCATGCTTGATACAAAATGCGTCACTTTACCTTCAGTATCACGCCAGATTTCAGGGCCCGTACCTTCATAGTGGGCGAGCGGATTATCAAGGTTGCCGAATTGATCCAGCACAATACCTTCACCCTCAGCCTGCATTTTCAGCGCGACATCACGCGCCAGTTCCATGCTGCCGTCTTTAGGGGTAAGCACTAACTCTGCACCATACGCTTTCATGCTCTGGCGGCGCTCTACACTCTGGTTTTCAGGCATGACCAGAATCATTTTATAACCGCGCATCGCGGCCACCATCGCCAGCGCAATACCGGTATTGCCGCTAGTAGCCTCAATCAGCGTATCACCCGGCTTGATATCGCCGCGCGCTTCTGCACGGGTAATCATCGAGTATGCTGGCCGGTCCTTGACCGAACCGGCTGGGTTATTGCCTTCCAGTTTCAGCAGAATCGTATTGCTGGTATTACCTGCCATACGCTGCAATTTAACCAGCGGCGTGTTGCCGACAAAATTGTCTATCGTTTTATACATGAAATTTTTCTCTAATTCTTATTCAGAACTCTTCAGCTTATTTTTTATTTAACCTGGCTAAATACAGCGCGAATGCGCCAAAGCCAATGAATGCAACCAGTGACAGCTGCGGAATCGTCAGTCCCAGGAAAGTCCAGTCAATCGCAGCGCAATCACCTGTACCTCTGAACACCAGAGTCAGCGCTTTCTTTAATGGAAAATTTTCGAACATGTAATCAAAGCCTACGCCGCAATCGGCAGGAACACTCTCGCGATGCGCCTGGATCCACCAATGGCGAATCGCCACACCGGCGCCGCCTAATGCTGCAAGTACCTGCAGCGCAGCTAAAAACCTGGGAAATTTAGGAATCAGCACGGCAATCAGGAACAGAACGCCAAGCGCCATAAACAGGATACGCTGCGAAATGCAGAGCGGACAAGGTTCCAGGTGATATGTTGTCTGTATCCACAGCGCCAAGCCTACTAGACCAAAGCATGCTAAAAAGCCAATCAAATAGCCGGAACGACCTGCAAGAAATTTATTAAGCATCATATTCATCGCGATATAATCTAAGATTAAGCATTTTAACCCAGATCACCCATTACATCACACATCGTAACGAGGCAGTTTTGACAGACTTCACAACAAACCCAGCGCCAACAAAAGTAATCACTGTGAGCGAACTCAATCGCATGGCACGTAATGTGCTGGAACAAAACTTCCCTTTATTCTGGGTTTCAGGCGAAGTTTCCAACTTCACACGCGCAGCCAGCGGTCATTGGTACTTCTCGCTAAAGGATGCCGGCGCCCAGGTGCGCTGCGTCATGTTTAAAGGCCGTAACAGCTATGTAGACTTCATGCCGCGGGAAGGTGACAAAATCGAAGCGCGCTGCACCGTTACCTTATACGAGGCGCGTGGCGACTTTCAGCTCACGGTCGAATTTGTTCAGCGTGCAGGGCTGGGAGCGCTGTTTGAAGCTTTTGAGCGGCTAAAAAACAAACTGGCGCTGGAGGGGCTGTTTAATGAAACCAATAAACTGCCGATCCCTAAGCACCCGAAACAGATCGGCATTGTCACCTCGGCGGATGCCGCCGCACTGAGGGATGTATTAACTACACTCAGGCGCCGCATGCCCAATATTCCGGTGATTATTTATCCGACACCGGTACAGGGCAAAGGTGCCGCTCAACTGATTGCCAGCGCTATCAATACCGCAAATGAACGTGCAGAATGTGATGTATTGATTATCTGCCGGGGCGGCGGCAGCATTGAAGACCTGTGGCAGTTTAACGAAGAAATTGTCGCACGTGCAATTGCCGGATGTTCCATCCCCACTGTCAGCGGCGTTGGCCATGAAACCGACTTTACCATTTGCGATTTTGTAGCGGACATACGCGCAGCTACACCGACAGCTGCGGCAGAGCTGGTAACGCCATCACGTGACGCACTATTGAATTCATTGAGCCAGATAAAACTGCACCTCGCCAGGAATCTGCAGTTCCTGCTGAATCAACGCGCACAGGCACTGGACTTCCTGGCGCGCAGACTGATTTCACCGGCGCAGCAGATTGAACAGCAGAAATTGCAGCTTGCGCAAATCACCCGGCGCCTGCAAAACGCGGCTTTGCAGCAACTTAAAACAAGGCAGCAAAACCTGCTGCGCCTCAGCCAGAACCTGCAGCACCTGAACCCGGAGGCGGTACTCACGCGCGGCTATGCGTTTGTGCAGGATGCGAATGGCAGCATCGTGAGTAGCGGCGATCAACTGCACAAGGGTGATGAAGTCAGGTTGACTTTCGGGACAGGCTCGGCTGATGCAGTGATTAATAAAGTGAATCGTTAAACTACCCCTGATACGGTTAAATTTAACATCAATCCTGTATTGCCAACGCAAAAATATGTTGGTACGCCCTATGAATTGGTTGATAATACCAATCTCAATTTAAATACTTCATATTTTAATGTCATCCCCCTCTGGCAATAAAACAAAGCTATCGGCACTTACTCTTGCCGCCCTAGGCGTAGTTTTCGGCGACATCGGCACCAGCCCGCTGTACACTATTAAAGAAGTATTCTCCGTAGGCACTCACCCAGTGCCACTCACTGAGGCCAACATGTTCGGCATTCTATCGCTGATTGTATGGGCACTGATCATGGTGGTATCGATCAAATATGTCGCTTTTATCATGCGCGCCGACAACCGCGGCGAAGGCGGCATCATGGCGCTGCTTGCCCTTGCCAGCCGCAGCTCGGCTGACAGCGAGAAAAAACAGCGCATCATCATGCTGCTGGGTATTTTAGGTGCCTGCATGTTTTATGCCGATGGCATGATTACACCGGCCATTTCGGTACTATCAGCAATCGAAGGCCTGGAACTTGCAGCACCGATCCTGCACCCTCTCATACTGCCTATAACGCTGCTTGTCCTGTTCGTTCTGTTCTGGGCGCAAAGCAAAGGCACTGCGACAGTTGGCGCGCTATTCGGCCCTATCATGCTACTGTGGTTCGGCACACTGGGGGTATTAGGCATGCTGGAGATTTTAAACTATCCGGTCATCCTGAATGCGCTTAACCCGCTTTACGCGATTGCGTTCTTCGAGACCAGTCCATGGATTGCATTTGTGGCGCTGGGCGCTGTCGTGCTGGCAGTGACTGGCGCAGAAGCTTTATATGCCGACATGGGTCACTTCGGCAGATTTCCTATCCGTCTCGCATGGTTCGGTTTTGTATTGCCGGCCTTAATCCTCAACTACTTTGGCCAGGGCGCTCTAGTGTTGCAACACCCGGAAGCCGTCAAAAATCCTTTTTACCTGCTCGCTCCGGAATGGATGCTGTTCCCGATGATCATACTGGCGACATTAGCCGCCGTGATTGCATCACAGGCCGTGATTACCGGTGCATTCTCGGTTTCCCGCCAAGCGCTGCAACTGGGATATTTACCGCGCATGCATGTTGAGCACACATCAGAAAGCCATCAAGGCCAGGTATACATGCCGCGCGTAAACTGGGGATTGATGCTCGCGGTGATGACTCTGGTAATCGGCTTCCAGTCTTCAGGAGACCTGGCTGCAGCTTACGGAATTGCAGTTACGGGCGACATGGTGATTACCACCCTGCTCGCAGGCATTGTATTCCACTACTTATGGGGCTGGAGCAAAGCACGCACCATCAGCTTGGTATTGTTATTCCTGACGATTGATTTAGCCTTCTTTACCGCAAATATACTTAAAATTCCGGATGGCGGCTGGGTGCCACTGGTGATTGGCATCATTATTTTCACACTGATGCTCACCTGGAAAACCGGTCGCACCATCCTCTACATACATCTCAAGAACGAGGCCATGGCACTTGAGCCATTTATTGAAGCAGTAGGCGCACACCCGCCTACCCGGGTTGCCGGCAATGCCATATTCATGACCCCGAATCCGGACGGTGTACCGCATGCCATGCTGCACAACCTTAAACATAACAAGGTGCTGCATGAAAAAGTAGTGCTGCTTACAGTCAAGTTTCTGGACATTCCTCACGCGCCGATTGAAGACCGTGTGGATGTGGCGGCACTCGGCCATGAGTTTTATAAAGTATCAGTAGTTTACGGCTTCAAGGATGAGCCGGACTTACCAAGAGACCTCAGGCTCTGCACTGATAAAGGGCTGGAACTGGACGAAATGAGCAACTCCTACTTCATCGGCAAAGAGAACCTGATTGCAAACAGGAATCCAGGCATGGCTTTCTGGCGCAAAAAGATATTTATCGGCTTATTCAGAAGCGCGGAAACGATTACCAATCAGTTCCAATTGCCGCCGAACCGCGTGGTAGAACTGGGTGCGCAAGTATCATTCTAATGAACTGCACATGTTTTTTTAGCACATGTTTTTAAACCTGATTTGATAGAAACCTTTACTATTAAAATCAACCGATCTTGATAGCAAAACGTTAGACTTCTACTCATTCATATGGAGTATAAAAATGAAAAAAACATTCTCTCTTAAAAAAATCGCGCTGGGCATCATCGCGGCTGTGCTGGCAACACAGGTCAGCAGCTGCGCAACCACTACCAACGATAGCGTGGCAGGGGTCAAGCGCTCGCAGTTCATGCTGCTGCCCGCTTCCTACGTCACAGACATGTCAAACCAGGCTTACGCCCAGACCCTGACTACCGCCCAGCAGAAACAAGCGCTGAATGCAGACAAGACAGAACTTGAACGCGTACGCAAAATCTCCAACAGGCTCATCAGTAAAGTCGGCATTTTCAGGGCCGATGCCACAAAATGGAACTGGGAAGTTAACGTGGAAAAAAATGACCAGCTCAATGCCTACTGTATGCCAGGCGGCAAGATTATGGTGTATTCCGGTTTGATAGAAAAACTCAAGGCAACCGATGATGAACTGGCTGCCGTGATCGGGCACGAAATCGCCCACGCCCTGCGTGAGCATGGCCGTGAACGCATGTCGCAGGCCTTTGTTCAGCAATTTGGCCTGCAGGCAGTAGCTGCAATAGTTACAAAAGGCACCAGCGCCACCGTAGGCAACGCATCGGCACAGGCAGCCGGCTTAGGCTCTCAACTGTTCTTTGCGTTACCCAATGGCCGCGAACAGGAACGCGAATCAGATAAAATCGGACTGGAACTTGCAGCCCGTGCCGGTTATAACCCTGATGCCGCTGTAAGCTTGTGGCAAAAAATGGAAGCCCAGGGCGGTTCCAAACCACCGGAGTTTTTAAGCACCCACCCTTCCAGTGAAAATCGCATCGCCGAATTACGCGCGCTAGCCCCTAAAGTCCGGCCGCTGTATGAAGCGGCGAAGGCCGGCAGATAAGCAACCCGGCGTATCCGCAGCCTGGATTACTCAAAGCGCATGGCATTACTGCTATGCGCTTTATTTTTGATGCTTTATTTTTTGGCGATAGCGCTGTTTGAGTTAAAATAACGGATTATCAAATTTAACCAATTACTAACCTAAAGTAGAGACTTTATATGGATCCACGTCAAAGCATTATCGAAGCCGCGTTTGAAGACCGCGCAAATATCAACCCTGCAAACGCTACCGCTGAAGTCAAAGCAACTGTAGCATCAGTACTGGCAGACCTGGACAGCGGCAAGCTGCGCGTAGCCAGCCGCATTGGCGATACCCAGCAATGGGAAACGCACCAATGGCTGAAAAAAGCAGTGTTACTGTCATTCCGCCTGGACGACAACGTGCTGATGGATGACGGCGTGACTAAATACTTTGACAAAGTGCCGCCAAAATTCGCTGATTACACTGAAGAAGACTTCAAAGCCGGCGGCTTCCGCGTAGTGCCAAATGCAATCGTACGCCGCGGTTCATTCATCGGCAAAAATGCAGTATTGATGCCTTCATACGTTAACATCGGCGCAAACGTCGGCGAAGGCACCATGGTTGATACATGGGCAACCGTAGGTTCATGCGCGCAAATCGGTAAAAACGTGCATTTGAGCGGCGGCGTTGGCATCGGCGGCGTATTGGAGCCAGTACAGGCAGGCCCAACCATCATCGGTGACAACTGCTTTATCGGCGCACGTTCAGAAGTGGTTGAAGGCGTTGTGGTTGAAGACAACTGCGTAATCTCAATGGGCGTGTATATCGGCCAATCAACAAAAATCTACGACCGCGAAACCGGCGAAGTGTTCTACGGCCGTGTTCCAGCCGGCTCAGTAGTGGTTTCAGGCAATCTGCCATCTAAAGACGGCAGCTACAGCCTGTACTGCGCTGTAATCGTGAAAAAAGTGGATGCTAAAACATTAGGCAAGGTTGGCATCAACGAATTGTTACGCGGTATCTAAATGAACCTACTGCGCTTGACAATACTTTGTCGGTTTCGCTGTGCGACTCCTCGCCGTACTATTTGTACTGTCTCGTCGTTGCTCGCTCACCTTCGCATCTTGTCTGCGCTCGCTACGGTTCATGAAGTTAGCATATGAAGTTATACGGCATCCCTAATTGCAACACGGTAAAAAAAGCCCGCGATTGGCTGGATGCCAACAATATCACTTACGAATTTCACGACTTCAAAAAACAGGGTATCGACGAAGCCACTATTAACAACTGGCTGACGCAATACCCCTGGGAAAAACTCATCAACCGTGCCGGGCTCACCTGGCGCGGTCTAGATGATGCTACCAAATCCAGCATTACCGACAACACCTTAGCTAACACACTGATGCAGGCCAAAACCTCAGTGATCAAACGCCCGGTTTTAGTCAAAGACGGCAAAATATTATGCCTGGGCTTTGACGAGAACGCATACAAAGAAACTTGTCTACCATGAGCAAAACTTCAGAAAATAGCACGCTGGCATTAGCGATTGACCTTCTTCAACGCCAATCTAACACGCCGGAAGACGCCGGTTGCCAGGAACTGATGATTTCACGTCTTGAACCGCTGGGCTTCAAAATCGAGCGCATGCGTTTTGGCAACGTTGATAACTTCTATGCACGTCGCGGCACAACTGGCCCGTTACTGGTTTTTGCAGGCCATACTGACGTGGTGCCTACCGGCCCTTTAGACAAATGGCACACTCCGCCATTTGAGCCGACCATCAAGGATGGCATGCTCTACGCACGCGGTGCAGCGGATATGAAAACCTCACTGGCAGCATTTATCACCAGTATTGAAGAGTTCGTGGCGGAGAATCCTGACCATCCGGGTTCCATCGGCCTGCTGATTACTTCTGATGAAGAAGGCGTAGCGGTGGATGGCACGGTAAAAGTGGTTGAAGCCCTGAAAACGCGCGGTGAACACTTTGATTACTGCATCGTCGGTGAGCCGACCAGCAACAAAGTCGTGGGTGACATGATCAAGAATGGCCGCCGGGGTTCTTTATCAGGCAAACTGACCATTAAAGGCGTACAAGGCCATATCGCCTACCCGCATCTGGTTAAGAATCCGATTCACATGGTGGCTCCTGCCATCAAAGATATGGTCGAGACCGTCTGGGACAACGGCAATGAATACTTTCCACCGACCTCATGGCAGATCTCAAACATGAATGGCGGCACCGGCGCGACCAATGTTGTGCCGGGCGAAGTAGAGATTCTGTTCAATTTCAGGTTCTGCCCGGAACTTGACGGCGCAGGCAGCACCGAGCTTAACCTAAAAAGCCGCGTTCACGCCATTTTAGATCAACACGCGCTTGAATACTCGCTGGAATGGGAATACTCACCGCCTTACATCACGCCGCGCGGTAACCTGGTTGAAGCAATCAGCGGCGCAATTGAACAGGCATATGGCGTTATGCCTGAGCTATCAACCACCGGCGGCACATCAGATGGACGCTTCATCGCGGATATCTGCAAACAGGTCATCGAGTTTGGCCCCTTGAACGCCACGATTCATAAACTCAATGAATGTGTTGGTGTGGCAGATATTGAGCCGCTAAAAGAAACTTACAAACTAACAATGGAAAAGCTTTTAAAATAAGTCTCAGCAAATACAGAGCGCACAGAGGAAACCTGTGATGATCTCTGTGTTCGCTGCGCATTCTGTGGCTAAATTATGACAACACAACACATCACTACCGAACTTCTGACCATCCGTGACTGGCTGCGCTATGCAGTAAGCCGTTTTGAAGCCTCTGACATCTTTTACGGCCACGGCACAGATAACGCCTACGATGAAGCGGTTTGGCTCATCATGAGCGCCCTGCACTTGCCGCATGACACATTGAACAATTTCCTTGATGCAAAACTGACGAGTGAAGAACGGGTAAAACTTGCGGCCTTTATTGACGAGCGCATCAGCAAGCACACCCCTACCGCCTACCTGCTCAAGGAAGCCTGGCTGCAAGGCTATAAATTTTATGTAGATGAACGCGTATTGATCCCGCGCTCATTCATTGCCGAACTTCTGGTAAACGGTGGCTTGCAGCCATGGATAGAGTTTCCGGAGCTGGTAAACAGCGCAGCTGACATCTGTACCGGCAGCGGCTGTTTAGGTGTTTTATTGGCCGATGCTTACCCTGACGCAGAAATTGATGTCATCGACATTTCACCGGATGCAATTGATGTATGCGACATCAATATCGCCAATTACGGCTTGCAGGACAGAGTTACCGCGATTGAATCCGACATGTTCAGCGCGCTGCAAGGTAAGCAATACGACTTGATCATCAGCAACCCGCCTTATGTGGATGCGCCATCAATGGCTGAGTTACCTGCGGAATATCGCAACGAACCGCAGCTGGCACTTGGCAGCGGCGTGGCCGGTTTAGACCATACACATACTATCCTGCGCGAAGCCGCCAACTACCTGACTGATAACGGTATATTAGTCGTGGAGATCGGCCACAACCGCGACGCGCTGCTGGATGCCTACCCTGACCTGCCATTTACCTGGCTTGAAGTATCTTCAGGCGATGAATTCGTATTCCTGCTCACAAAATCACAATTGACTTCTTAATAACCACGCACCACTCATATAGGCAACCCACACACTTTGAACATTACCTCCGGGAACGCCACCCAAACAACGCAAGAAACCATCAGCTGGACAGAAGCCGGCAAAAGCAAAAGTGGAATCTGGCATTCTGAAAACGACATGCCAGCGCCTAAACGCGTACAAACGGCCGATGACACGATCAAGGCTGATGCTGCCTATAAACTCTGCTGCGAAGGCACGGCGCTGCTCTGGCGTGGTGATTTTCAGAATGCCAAGCAACTGATGCAGGCTATCAGCCGCAGAATCGACCGCCCGGGTAAAAAACCTAAAAAAGCCCCGGATGGCATGAATCAGGCTTTTCACCTGCATCGCCAGGCACAATCACAAAAGGCACGTATCCTGGGTATGCTGCTGATTGAAGTCAGTGTTGGCTACCATATCAACCTGCGCCGTGCGCCTGATGTAAAAGCCGCCTGTGAGCATGCCTACGGCAAAAGCACACAGCCATTCATCGTATCATTGCGCGAATTGCTGGGATTGATTGGCGCCTACGAATGGAGTAAAAATGGCGTCGAGATTGCAGCCATCAATAACAAGATACACCCTAGCTACGGCGTATTCTCACCGATTCGTGGTGAATACCTGAATCTGGTAGATACCGCACCACTGCCGGTGCCCTGCAAGCTGGCCTTTGACATCGGTACCGGTACCGGCGTATTGGCTGCCATCCTTGCACACCGCGGCATCAAGAAAATCATCGCTACCGATAACTCGCAGCGCGCGCTGGATTGCGCACAAAAGAATATCAACCAGCTTGATATGAAAAATTCCGTCACGATCATGAGCGCAGATCTGTATCCATCCGACGAATACGGCAGCGCAGACTTGATTGTATGCAACCCGCCCTGGCTCCCGGCACGTCCAAGTTCAGTGCTGGAATCTGCCGTTTACGATGACAGCAGCAAAATGCTCAAAGGCTTTTTGAATGGCCTGAAAGCGCACTTGAGCGAACATGGTGAAGGCTGGCTGATACTGTCAGACTTTGCGGAACACTTAGGCCTGAGAACACGTGAAGAACTGCAA
>Ga0208626_1000028_pt1 | contig 103072 bp, 97 predicted proteins | sample LakWasMet10_HOW4_2_FD_183860 | JGI IMG/M metagenome (GOLD analysis project Ga0208626, IMG submission 183860) | Freshwater sediment methanotrophic microbial communities from Lake Washington under simulated oxygen tension - Sediment Metagenome... | ecosystem: Environmental > Aquatic > Freshwater... | reverse complement strand
CATTTTGATGCCAGCGGCCAGGCACACATGGTTGACGTAGGCGCAAAATCCGAAACCCATCGCATTGCAATTGCCAGCGGCACCATCAGCATGCTGCCGGCAACACTTGCGCTCATTCTGCAAGGCAGCAGCAAAAAAGGCGATGTGCTTGGCATCGCGCGCATTGCTGCTATCCAGGCCAGCAAAAGAACAGCTGACCTGATTCCATTATGCCATCCGATTGCGCTCACCCACGTCACCGTGAGTTTTGATGTTAACGAAGCCGCTTCCAGCATACTATGCACGGTGACAACGGAAACCTACGGTAAAACCGGCGTAGAAATGGAGGCACTGACCGCAATAAGCGCAGGCCTGCTGACGATTTACGACATGTGTAAAGCCGCTGACCGCGGCATGATCATCAGCGATATCAAATTAATAGAAAAACACGGTGGAAAATCAGGAGATTGGTTTATTGGTGATAAGTAATTGATATAATTAATTATTATATTTGTATTGATATATTTTTATGTTGTAATTTTTCAATAGCATAAATTAATACTCAATTCAATTTTTGCTTTTTGTCCAACGACTGTCCAAATGGAGGTCGTATGGCATCAGTAAGAGAACGTAAAGGTAAATGGCAAGCGCGTGTTTCACGTAAAGGCTATCCACCGCAAACTAAAACTTTTGAATCACATAGTGAAGCGGTTAAATGGTGCAGATCTATTGAAGTAGAAATAGACCAAGGCCATTTCATTCATCCAGGTCGCTGCAATAATTTGCCTTTTAAGGATGTAATTAACCGCTATATAGCAGAAGTCTGCCCTTCAAAACGTGGCGGCAAAGACGAGGCAATACGTCTTAATGCGGTTATGCGGAGGAAGATAGCTTCTTACAACATGAGTAAGATCACTCCGAAGGTAATGGCTGAGTATCGCGATCAAAGACTTGCTGAAGTTGCTGCAAACACTGTCATTCGTGAACTAGCCTACTTATCAAGCATTATTAACCACGCAAGACGAGAATGGGGATTAACCATATCTAATCCATGTTTGCTTGTCAGAAAACCACCGATGCCTGCAGGCCGTGATAGAGTTATTGACTCGACGGAAGAAACTTGCCTGTTAAATGCATCAAAACCAGTAAACCGCAGAAACCCTTTGCTATTGCCAATAATAGTTATAGCGCTAGAAACTGCAATGCGAAGAGGGGAAATATTAAACTTAAAATGGCAGCATATAAATCTTAGTAAACGTACAGCTTATTTACCAATGACTAAAAATGGCACCGCCAGAACCGTACCTTTATCAAGACGAGCTATTGCAACTTTAAGCTCACTTCCTCGCGATCTTGATGACTGTGTATTTCCAATAACTCACCATGCCCTTCACGCAGCATTCAGAAAAGCATGTAAACGGGCGAAGCTAGATGATCTACATTTTCATGACCTGAGACATACTGCTACAACAAGGCTTGCTGAGAAGCTGCCTAACTTACTTGAGCTTGCCAGCGTAACAGGTCATAAAACTGTTCAGATGGTTAAAAGATACTATCATCCAAAAGCTGAAGACATTGCGTTAAAGCTTGGCTAATCCATGCACCAAGACAGGGGCCAACACTGCCCCGTCAGTGGATCTTCGTACCCGGTGCTTGGCAATAGAATATCACCTATCTTACAGCCCAGTTTTTTAGCAATGGCAGCTGCAAAGGCTACTGGCATATAGTGATTATCAATAAACTTATGCACGTAGATTTCTGGAATAGAAAACTGCTTGGCTGTATAAGCAACGCCGCCAAATTCTTCTATCGCTTGCCACACCTCGTTCAAGCCTTTGATCAGGCGTGGCTTGCCTGTTATTGGGTTTAGCTCGGTATAGGGGCCACCCAGCTCTCTGTTTAAAAACTCTACGCTGTAGTCTGGGTTCATTAGCATGGCCTGAGCTCCAGTACACTAATCCCGGACAGCTCTGATAGTAACTTGGCCTTCTCAATATTGCTGACTCTCGCTTTACGTATCCAGGCGTGTACCGCCGTTCCTGAGCATTTAAGCTGATTGGCTACGTAAGTCGCACCACCAGCTCGCTCTACTGCTGCTTTTACTTTGTTTGTAAAAAACATTAAATTTCTCCTGCTAAAAATGTACTTAACTCGATAAACTGTTATCAAGTTGATACTATTATTTTAGCTTGGAGATTTCAGTATTTCAGGCTGGGAGCTGGTTTTAGACTGCGTATTCTTGCCTAAAAGCGCCACCATCTATTCTTATTTAAATCAGCCATATAAAAATTTACAGACAAAGTAATATTGTTGCAAAAAAAGGTTTCTATCTGACAACTAAATCCGCAAAGCTGACTCTCAACGTGTAATTAAGCGGCGAGCTTAAGCGAGGCCGTTTTAAGCGTTTTGTTGAGTGGTGACTCTCAGTTTCCATTCGCAATTTAAGTTGATTCAGTGCTATCAATTTCTGGGCATATGAATCGCCACCCATTATTACAGAGATTGCGCCACCGATTATTAATTAAAGTAGCCACCTATTACTATTTGTCTGAGCCATACATTTTATGCAAAAAAAACACCCATATATAAGGGTGCTGTTTAGTTATCAACGACTACTTAACTGGTTTGTAACCTTCATCAGTATATTTAAATTTATAAGTCATTTTCTTGGTCGGATTGTGCTGGCGATCTTTCTCTCCGTACTCTAGCCCTTTAATAAAGATTACACCGTTGCTAACCTGGAAACCTGTAATCTGAACCAATGCAATTTGCGGGAAAATCATCTCAGGGACAACGACTGGAGTAGTGCTCATGAAGCCGTTTTGTTTAGTTGTAGTGAATTGTGGCAGCATTGTTCCATTACCACCGCTACAGCCGTAATCACCCTGCCAGAAGGTTAGATAGGTAGCGTCCATGCCATAGATATCCTTCTCATCGCTTATACCAAAGCCTTCTTTCACCAGTAATGTCTTGTATTCAAGCTGGTCTTGATTGCCTTCACCAAGCTGGCAAGCTACAGCCTCACTGTATTTTTTCACAATACTGGAAACCAGTTTTTCTTTTGGGCCAGCATTTGCTGTGAGCGCTGTCATTGCAAGAATAATACCTAATGCTATTTTTTTCATTTTTTACCTTTTTTGTTGATGAATTCTTCTATGATTGCTTTAATGAAGCGCTACTAGTTTAGTAGACGCCTTAAGATTATAGCTGAAGTCAAAAAAAATAAGATAAACGGCAGCTTTGTCCGCTTATAGGACATTTATTACTATCTATTAAGATCAACATTTAATGGTTTCGTAAGGATAATTATTAGTGGCTCTTTTGAAATAATTCCAGGAGGTTCTTTTAACTAGAATACTCATTATGTGCCGGCTAGGCTGTCAATTTTTTATTTATGATTTTTAATATATATTAGGAAGTCGGTTTCAGTTTTTTGAGCTTTAAATACTGACAGAAAATCTAAAAGTGAACCCACGAGTTTTTGAAACTGGTGGGTTGCTTGGTGCGGATAACTTAAGATATTACTTTGTTGAATCTTTTTTACTAAATACACCAAGCATCGCCAGTGTAATAAGAGCTGCAATAATCAATGAAACCACACCCCAAGCGGACTGGTTTTCAAAATAAACTGTGAGTGCTATGTACCATACAGCAAAAATAATACCTAAGTAAAACAGGGTGATCATCACCGCCCAGTAAATCATCAGGCCAGCTATCACGGCAATACCTACAAGCAATGCAAGAAGAAAAGCCATTTTGGCGTTATGCAGTAGTATTTAATGCGTTAAGTTTTTTCAAGCCTTCATCAAAGATCGCTTCGCTTATGCCAAACGACTTTGATATCAGGCTTCGGTGTTCACCTAACACACCGATGACTTCAGGTATTGAATCGCAAGACTCAAGCTTGGATTTAACGCTGAGTATTTTCGGCAGGTCAAACAGTCCTGGAGTTTTATCACCACTTTTTAGCGTGGTTTCAATGATGTTGCGGATTTCGGTTTTATTCATTATGATTTAACCGGATATATAAACCAGAACTAGTTTGCTGACTTGTTGCTCCAGTCACTTCAACCAACATCTCATCTTCAACCTCATGCGTTTCATCTAGCAGTTCAGCATTTAGTACTTTCAGCTTATCTCCAGCAGTGCCAACTACATCACAATGCCCAGCTGTCTCTGAATACATACGGTTATAGCTCATTTGCCTTTCATAATAATGCCATATACGCATTGCTTTTTTTGAATCACATCCAATCACTTTTGAATCCAGCGTAATAATCTTATCTTTAAAATTATTTAGGGTTCTATCCAGCGATGCCTTATGAATGACCTTTTGCAACACTACGCCAACTACAATGACAATCACTAAAGCTAAGGCTAGTTTTAAAACTAATTTCATATTTATTTTTTGCACTTAATTTTCCAGTTTTTAAATTATATTTTCAGGATACTAATCTATTAATTCGCCCGCTAGATTAGAGCTACGCATCTGATCTGATAGTACGCAAATTACTTACCAAACCACGCTTCCAATTTCTCAGCTGCTTTAGCTTTAACGTCATCTGTAATATAAATGGCTACAGTAGCAATTGCTGCAGCCAGTACCCCCAAGTCATCTGCGAAACCTATCATTGGAACGACATCTGGAATCGCATCAATTGGTGAAATAAAATACCCTAATGCACCAACTATAACCGTCTTAGCCCATACTGGAGTACTTGGCTGCTGAAGTGCATAATAAAGCTGCAATGCCTTTTCAATGACCTCTTTACCAGCAACTGTGGCAAAACTTTTGACCTTATCCCAAAAGGTATTTTCAGAATAGTCCTTTGAAAAACCAATGTTATCTTCACTCACAAAACTCTCCCATTTTATTATTAATGTAGCCGTCTAAGCTGAGGCTTTCAATATCGTATCATTATGTTGATTTTATAAATAGGCTTTTTAGAACCTTATAAACCATCACGCCAAAAGCGATGCTGTCTGTTGTTTTTAAAGGGCAACAAATATGGTTGATGATAGAGGTTTCACGCTACAAAAGAGACTGGGGCTTAACATAGCCGCAAGACGAAAGTCGCTGGGCTGGACTCAGGAATACCTGGCACAACACATGGGCGTAGACACAGAAACCATTTCACGCTTTGAGCGTGGCGTTACTGCACCATCATTAAAAAGCGTTGAAAAACTGGCTGGGTTACTAACAATCACGATTGCAGATTTGCTTGGTGAGTCTACACCGCCTGAACCTACGCAACTGGAGGCGTTAGCTCGAATAATGGAGCCATTGACTCAAGAGGACAGAGACTACGTGATGGGGTCAGTACGGTCGCTCTGTCATTATTTAACTGCATTACGCAGCAATTGCTAGTTATACACTCCAGCAGATCTACTTAACTTCAGAGACATTAGCGACAATGCCTATTGCATCTTCACACAGAGGACTAAGAAACAAAAAGTAAACAATTACTATTGAATTCAGGTGTTCGCCTTGCATCTATTACTTAATGAATTTGTTAGGGTTCACTTATGTATCGTCTAGCAGATAACCCCGTTCTCTGGTATATCTGCGCACCTAAGCCTAACAGTGCTACAAACACAGCTCCACCGAGAAATACCATTGATTCTGATGCATTTTTGTTAATAATGTACGTCCCTGCTGCCCAAAGCAAAAATAGGCCTATCATAAACGGCAATCCAGACTTAAAGAAGGGTGGAAATCTGGGGCTGACATTAACTGGTTCGATCGCTGGAATATCAAGAATGCGAGTATCAACTGAGGCAGAAAGATTGGGGGCGGATATAAGAGCTTGTATCAGGATTTGGTCACTTGCATTGAGTAAAAGTGGTTGAAGCTCGATGCTAGTTTCAGTAACTACCAATTTCGTACCAAGATTTAAAGGAGTCTGAGAAGTCACTTCTGCTGATATAACCTGCCCATCTGCAAAAGAGATTGAAAGTGGTCGTACAAAGTCACTTACGGCTATTGCTCTATGCCCTGAATTTTTTAGACCATAAACAAGTAGGTGGAGATTTTTAACAGGCTTGCCATCAAGTTGAATAGAAACCCGGGATGAGAGTTCATCAGCAACAGAAACTAGGCGGTGTGAAGATATAAGACCAAATGCAAGTTCCTTTGTTTGACGTTGAAGCCAATAGACCCAGAACACTGCCACAATGCCTAGTAATGCAAGTATTGCGCCAATCGATTGCCAAGCTGGGTCTCGAAGTAGTTCAAGCATAGTGTAGGCCTATCAGTTAGTATATAGATCGATAAAATCTATATTAATATTTTGGTGAAATGATTTGTTAATAAAATCATTGTAAATAACGAAAAATAAAATCTCGGAATTTAGCCAAGGCAGTCGAAAAAATTAAAAAACTTAGGCAACCACCAACAAACCAGCTCCAGAGTTTGTCTCGCCTATCTGCTAGGTTTGAATCAAATGTTGTATAGGGTCGGAGACGCTTAGCTGCAAAGAGATATGCGTAAAGACTAAAAACAACTAAAAGCGGAATCCATGTTAGTGGAGATGATGATTTAAAAAGTGGAATGACAAATGCTGGAGAAAATATCGCGATTCCCCAAAGACCGCCTTCTGGACCTGAAGGTAAGTTGAATAGCCAATTTTTCGTTCTGGTTGTTCCTACACAGTTTAAAACTCCTTGAAGTAATCCTGTAACAAACTCTCGTGAATTGATACCTTCATAGTCTGCTTTTGCTCTTGTAAACATCCGCGAACTGTCAAACTGCACATCAATCTCAAAGTGATCGAAAGAACTATTATATGGTCGCCGTATAGTAATAGAGATTCTCGTTGTGTTATCACTAAAACGAGGCTGCGTAAATTCAGTTATCGATTTCAAGCGTTCAGTACCAAAAGAATCTGTAATGGATATTGAAATGGCTTCTTCGAGCAAACTTTTATCGTCGTCAGTTGTAGCTATCGCAAAAAATTTTGCATGTAAGTATTTCTCAATAGATTCTATCAATTCTTTCGTGACAATACACGATGGAATATTGATTTCAGAAATAAAGCGTGCCATGTTTAGTTAACGGTTTTCTTATTACGAGGATGCATGTGTGAGCTTAAAAATATTGTAAATATTGATTTCGACATTTAGTTTTTCTTCTTTTAATCTATGTTCTTCCAGTTCTCCAGCCGTATGATAGGTTAATAGCCAATAAGGACGCAAATCATTTATATAACAATCTTTACTAACTTACTTTCAAATTAAGGGGATAGGTATATTTGTTAAAATATCTGCCTATTACTAAATTTAATATTAGCGATTTTTAATAATTTCTACTCGCTGTTTTAGAGGCTATCAGCAGATATTTACTCAGCTTGAATATTCAATATCCACACCGTCTCTTGGTATAAGTAATTTGTAGCACCACAAACAATTACAAGGGGAACCCATCATGTCACAGCAATTCTTTAGCATTTTCAGAGCAGTTCTAACAGCATTTGTAACAGCAGTCGCCACGTTCATCATCAAATATTTTGACCAGTTCGGCGAACCAGATTTTTCACACAGTTACGAATACCAGTAACAGCACCAAGTAAATAAATCTTTTAATTAAACCGCAGCTCCACAGCTTAATGCTCTGGGGCTTATTGCATTTTAAGGAGTTTAAAAATGGCACATGAAATACAAACCATCGCTTATATCAATGAAGAACCTTGGCACGGTTTAGGGAACAGGCTACCTAAAAATCAGCCTTTAGAAATATGGCAGCAAAAAGCAGGCATGGATTGGCAAATACGTGAAGCACCAGTACTGTTTAACGCCAATCAAGATGAAGGCAGTTTGCTGAATCTACGCTCTAATGCAGACACTAAAGTGCTTTATCGGTCTGACAATCTGGAACCGCTTAGCGTCGTGTCCAAGCGTTACCAAACTGTGCAGCCTAAAGAGGTGTTGGAGTTTTACCGTGATCTGGTCGCAGCCGGGGGTTTCGAGCTTGAGACTGCGGGAGTGCTTAAGGGTGGACGCAAACTGTGGGCATTAGCCAAGACTGGGCAGGAAACCATACTCAAGGGCGGTGATAAAGTTAAAGGCTACTTGTTGCTGGCTACCAGCTGTGACGGCACGCTTGCTACTACAGCTAAGTTTACGAGCATCAGGGTCGTGTGTTCCAACACCCTTCAAATGGCAGTTGCAGACAGTAGAGGCTCAGTAAAGGTACCTCACAGCACTAAGTTTGACCCAGTACAGGTTAAACAGGAATTAGGCTTGGGACTATCTGCCTGGGAGCGATTTAATGCTTCAATCAAACAGTTGGCAGATCGCAAAGTAAACCGCTTTGAAGTGATGAATTACCTTGTCGAAGTACTCGGCGATCCTGAACTGCCACTCAATGAGCAACCTAACCAGAAAGCCATCCAAAACGTCTACAGCCTGTACTCAGGTGCTGGTAAAGGCTCTGACCTGGCTTCGGCAAACGGTACTGCCTGGGGCCTATTAAATGGCATCACCGAGCATGTGGATCACTACCGCAGAGCTTTAAGCACTGACCACAGATTAGATAGTGCGTGGTTTGGAATGGGAAGCCAGATTAAGGCCAAATCTTTTGAAAGTGCAATGGCATTAGCAGCATAACCAAGTTTTAAAACGTAGTCACAACCCCAGTCATCTTAATTGGTGCTGGGTTTTTTCATTTATAAATCCAGGAGAACATCATGTCACAAGTAAAAAACACAAACTATTTTGCAGAACTGGCAGCAGTTAACGTCAACGATCACATTGAGAAAAAAGGTCAGTTCAACTACCTGTCATGGCCATTTGCTGTGTCAAAACTTCGCATGTTTGATGAAACCGCGACGTGGGAGGTAAAGCGGTTCGATAACTTGCCTTACCAGACTACGGACTGCGGTACTTTTGTGGAAGTGGCTGTCACCGTAAAAGGTGTCACATTAAGCCAGATCCACCCGGTACTCGACAGCCAGAACAAAACCATACCTGTACCCAGTGCTTTTCAGATCAACACCAGTATTCAAAGGTGTCTGGTAAAGGCTATTGCTTTGCATGGGCTGGGTATTGGCGTGTATGCAGGTGAGGACTTACCGCATGTTGATGCAGGCAGTGAGAATTACAGCAAACCAGTAAACAATCAAGTACGCACCATTAAACCGACAGCAGAGAACGAAACACCGCTCACGGCTAATCAGCTTCGTTACATTAAAAAACTGGTTGCTGAAACCGGTACGGATGAAATGCAACTGCTTGGTTTCTTCGGCTTCGAAAATTTAGAGGCAATCCCAAAATCTCAGGTGAATCGGGTGATCAGCACGCTTGAAGCAAACAGAAAGGAGGCAGCTTAAATGAATACGATTCAAAAACTGGAACAGGGCACAACTGAATGGCATGAGCACCGGGCTAAATACCGCAATGCCTCTGAAACACCTGCTGTAATGGGTGCTTCACCGTGGATGTCAGTCTATGATTTATGGCTGCTTAAAACTGGGCGTAAGACTCAGCAGGAAACAGAAGCAATGCGTCATGGCACTGCAATGGAGCCACTAGCCAGATTGGCATATGAGGTAGAAACTGGTGTGATTATGCAGCCGAAAGTAATGGTAAACGGTCAGTACTCAGCATCAGTGGATGGCATTACGCTAAACGGTGAATTGCTGGTTGAAATCAAATGCCCGTATCAAGGGCAAGTATCAGAGTTATGGCAACAGGCTAAACAGGGTATTGCACCTGAACATTACTACTTGCAGGTACAGCATCAGCTAATGGTCAGTGGCGCAAAGCTTGCTCACCTGTGGGTATATGACGGCAGTAAAGGTATCAAGATTCAAATTACGCCTGATCCTAAAGCGTTTGAGCATATCAAATCAGCCTGGGATGACTTTCAAGTCTTGCTTGATACCGATACACCACCGCCATTGTCTGAGCAGGATACGTTGCTGCGTGAAGATGACGACTGGAAACTGGCTGCCGAGCAATTTGTTACGCTAAAATCCAAGGCTGAAGAAGCTGCCAAACAGGCAGACGAAGCTAAGGCAAGGTTAATTAGAATTGCCTCACATAGCCGTGAAACTGGCTCCGGTGTATCTGTAACACGCTACTGGAAACAGGGCAGTGTTGATTACAAAAGCATTCCTGCGCTTCGGTTGGTTGAACTGGATAGTTATCGTGGCCCTACTAAAGAGGAAGTACGGGTTACGGTCAGCAAGTAAAATGTTACTAGCTAGTAACATTACCCCTGAGTATCGGGGTCTTTTTAGCTGATAATATGAGCGAGGTGCAACTTAAGCAGCTCAGAACGATACTATCGTTAAAAATAACTACGCATGAATTTATTAAATACTAATGAAAATTATCACTTGGAATTGTAACGGCGCTTTAAGAAAAAAGTTTGAACATCTGATCAGGCTTGAGGCAGATATTTATATTGTTCAAGAGTGTGAAGATCCCGCGCTAGCTAAAGATGCGGCTTATAAAGAGTGGGCTTGCAATTACCTGTGGGCTGGCAACAACAAGAATAAGGGCATTGGCGTATTTGCAAGTAGTAATATAAAGCTCACTGAGCTTAATCTCGATTCCGGAACATTGCAAAGCTTTCTGCCATTTATGGTAAATGATGACATGTTTTTCTTGGCAGTATGGACACGTGACGCCAACTCTCCCACGTTCGGTTATATTGGCCAGATGTGGAAATATCTTCAGGCACATAATGATTTTATTGGAACTCAAAAATCGGTGATCATCGGTGACTTTAATAGCAATAAGTGCTGGGATAAATGGGACCGATGGTGGAACCATTCTGATGTAGTCAGGGAGCTAGAAGATTTAAACATCATTAGCCTCTACCATTACGTGTCAAATGAGGAGCAAGGTGCAGAATCAAAACCAACATTTTATTTACAAAGAAACTTGAAGAAGCCCTACCATATAGACTATGTTTTTGCTTCAAGAGACTTAATAGGCGATACTCAAAATTTGGAAATTGGCGATACAGACAACTGGCTAGGAATAAGCGACCACATGCCAATAAAAACTGAATTAATATAACGATCTTAACAAAATAAAAAACACTATGGCTACCGCAACTATAAAAATATTTCTGGCTCACAGCGACCCTAAAAGATTAAGAACTGCTGAATTATCTAATTGGACAGGGAAGGCAGTTGCTGGCCCACGAAGCGAGTTTGACGACGTAATCGCAAGAGAAGAGTCCTCGAACTCAGGCATATATTTTTTAACCGGTGTTGATCCTGACAATGGAAGCCCTGCTATTTATATTGGTGTAGCAGAATCAATCAAGGATCGTGTTAAAAACCATCTTGAAAAAGATTTTTGGAATCACATTATATTTTTTATAAGTAAAGATGAGAATTTAACCAGAGCACACATTCTATATTGTGAAGGCAGGTTAATTGAAATAGCTAAATCAGCAGGCAGAGCTACCGTTATGAATAACCAAGGTAGCGGTTCCAAACTGCCTGAATCAGACAGAGCCGACATGGAAATATTTTTAGAAAAAATGCTTCAACTCCTTCCTGCTTTGGGTGTCGAGTTACTTGTGCCAGCTGTTTCTTCATCTAATCAAAATTCACAAAATGAATTGCTTACCTGCGAGATTAAAGGACTCAAGGCAACTGGTTACTTAACGCCGAATGGCATAGTCGTCCTTAAAGGCTCTCAAGCCGTACTCAAGCCTAGAGAGTCATCCAATAAATACCCGTGGTCAAGCATCCTGAGAGACAAGCTGGTAGAGAGCGGAAACCTGCAAACGAGCGAGGATTGCATGCTTTTTGTGAAAGATACAGAGTTTTCAAGCCCAAGTGCTGCCGCTGCGGTTATTCATGGCGGTCAGGCTAATGGTCTAACTGCATGGAAAAATAGATACAATAAAAGTCTGAAGCAATTGGAAGCAGACTAAAAATATATATTGTATGCAGATAATACATAACAATAAAACCAAACTTAACGCAGCACTATTCTGCTTAACATTTTTAACATCAACACCTTCACTTGCAGACGTTACAGGCAGGGTCGTTGGAATCACAGACGGCGACACAGTTACAGTCCTGGACAACGCCAATGTTCAGCACAAGGTACGTTTAGCAGGGATTGATGCACCAGAAAAAAAGCAACCATTCGGGCAGAAATCCAAACAGTCACTATCAGACTGTGCCTACGACAAAACCGCGACTGTTCAGGGTGACAAGCTGGACCGCTATGGCAGATTAGTAGGTAAGGTCATTGTTGATGGCGTTGACTGCAATCTACGTCAGATTAACCTGGGATTCGCGTGGCACTACAAGAAGTACATGAACGAACAGGCTCCAGACGACAGGCTGATTTACGCACAAGCCGAAGATGATGCTCGTAGAGATAAAACTGGGCTGTGGGCTGAGGTAAACCCGATGCCGCCGTGGGAGTGGCGGAGGAGGTAGCCGACTTCACTCATAAATATTGATTATATATAATATAAAGAAGTCCAATTCTGATTTACAGCCTTAACCTATTAAGAATAAAGGCAAAGTCGAACCCACGAGTTTTTAAAATTGGTGGGTTCGTCAATTGCATCAAGCTACTAACTTAATTTTTAACACTTTAAAATCACTACAACTTGTTTTCCGGCTACGGGGCAGTAAGGCATCAAAACAATCTACTGGGTGACCAAGTACGCATTCCATTTGATGGTACATGACACACTGCTCACAAGTTGCCTTATCCATGGTTTTCCGTATGCTGCCTTCATCAACCGTCAATACTGCAACTTTTTGGCTAACTGGCAACGCCTTCAATCTTAAAGCCTGCTTCGTCAAATTGTTTGCCATACCTGCTAAATCCCACTTTTCTGGCACGATAAGTTTGTCATAGTTAATTAATGTTTTACCTTTTACTACTTTTCGCTCAAAGAACACAGCAATCGGCTCCAAAAACCCCTTTAGCAACTTAAGACCCGCCCTTCGCAATTCTTCCCTGGCATGATCACTCCCAGCAATACGTGTGGCTTTACAGCCTTGAATATAGACATCTAATTCTTTAGCTATTGTAAGATAGTCTTGATCGTATAGCGCCAAGGCAGTGAATGCCTCGCAGAACTTCTTGTTACGTGACAAAGTTGCGACCAACTCAGAAACCGTTAAGCTGCCACTTTTAATCGCAGCTAATTTTTTTAACAAAACAACCATACACTCTGTTTTCTCAGCTTGAACTTTAGCCCAGTTAGCACTGTGTTCTGGAGCAAACTGTGCTGATACCCACGGCTGTAACTCAGCAAATATTCGCTGTATCTTTTTAATTTTCACCATCCTTGCCTGCTGCGGTGTCTGTAAGCTACACAAAGCCATGACCACGCCCAACTCTTCAGTTTCAATATCACGCTCTACTCTAGGGTTTAGTGTGAGATATGCTGATTTACGTTCTTCTGAAAGCCTATTCAAATTCCAAAAACACAGATCAATCTCGGCTTGAGTAAATTTTTGCGCCTGCTGATAAATTGCACTGTTATAACTGTCTCTGGCATGCTTACTGAACTCCTTGAATTTTTCAGCGTGCTCATATGTTGAAGTCAACTCCACAACGTCCTCTACAACATTGTAGTTCTGCACAAGATTGTGCTCCCGAAGGTAGCTAAGCGTCCTATCACTGTCCTTTTCAAGAGCCCTCAAAAATAGGTATGTATTGCGATCTATCTGCAGATGTTCTTCAAGCAAGCCAACTAGCGAAGATTCATTACCTAATCTTTCAGAAATTTCTTGCTTGAGTTTATTGCGGTCAGTAGTCTTTATTTTTGATTCTGAAGAAGTGTTTGCATAAATTCTTACGTCACATACAACCTGACCACGATTAGCCCTGTTTACTGTTTGAATGACATGATTAGTATCGGCATTAAGCTTATCAAACCGTGCCCATAATATTTCAGGCTCTACATATAAGTTAATTCCTACGCCAAACAGCGGACTTGCAATTAGAATAGGGCGATTGCTCATCCTAGCCGCGTCAATGTCAGACTGGTGGGTTTCTGGACGGGAAACAACATATGCATATGAATCTAACCCTAATATGCTAAGAATATTACGGTATGCATCCAGTTTTGATGTTGACAATAAAATAACTACTCGGGGCAAAGACACTCCTCGCCTTGCCTTTTCGGCTAAATCTTCAATTAACTCGACAAAATCTGCATCAAAATTTTTTAACTGGCGAAATACCAGAGGGTTACTTTTAACTGAATTAAACTCATAGCAACAATAATTCTCCTCGGTCAAACAACTTAATGCGTAGCCAATGACATTTGGCAATCCCGATTTTTGTACCTCAGTTAAAGTGCCTGTTAAAAGCAATGTCTGCTTCGCCTTAAGAATGGATTTCTCAAAAAAATCATTACCTTTGTTTGACAACATAAACTCATCAAACCCTGCGTGTATTTCATCGTACACGATATAATGAAATATCTTGGCTTCATAAACCAACCCTAAAATTCTTCTCAACGAAGCATTAGTTGTCACTATTACGCCCTCAGCAACTAGATTTCCCGCGAATACGTTGCGATAATTCGAACATGGAATTGCTGCTGCTCTTACATCCTCTTGCATTTGATTAACTAACGCGATGGTAGGTGCGGTATAAATCACCAATTCACCAGCCCGCCATTTGCATTTCATCCAATCAATTGCTGCTTTTGTTTTACCACAGCCAGTAGGTGCCAACATCAACGATACTCGAGCCTTTGCAAAACTGCTGATTTCAGGTAAATAACCGTTTAAAAGCGGAAGCGTATGATGCGGGAGCTCTGTAAACCATTTCAATTCATCACGTATATAATTGTAAGCGTCTTGCGACAACTCTTTAAGAGGAATACGTTCACCATCACCAAAGCGTTTAGCAAATTGCGGATTTTTCTGACTAACAAACCACGAACCAGGGCTATTCTCGCCGACAAAATATAACGTCAAGTATTGCCCGTCACGACTTAACTTCCTATTTTTTAAATCACGATTACCCTGAACCACTGCATTTGGATTAATGCTATAGGTTGATGATGCAATACCAGTTCTAGTAACGGTCTGTAATTGTTTATGCACATACCCATGTGCTTTTTCATATTGCCGCTTAACTTCATCAGCCATCACATACACTTCAGTAGAGGTGCTCTCTGCTAATTGTGATATCGTAACCACGTTACTTTTCTTAGTTACTAATCCCTGACGCTCCTCAGGTTTTAAATTGCACTGCACACCATTCCCCAAAGTTGGCGATGCCGTAAAGTGAGGTTGCACCGCTGAGTATATCGTTGATGTGTCTACACCATACCAAACCCTTACTGAGCCACCTTTATCCTCACCCACAGTATAAAAACCTGTATCTAAACAATGCTTTTTAAGATAGGCAGTTAAATCTTCTCCCCTCACTCGGCGGTTTAACCAGAAAAATACATGTGCATTGAGCCCCTGCTTTAATGGCTGCCGGTTCTCATTATGAATGCCAGCGCTATTGCTGTGCTGATAGCAATAAGAAACATCGGTAAATTCAGGAGGTAATTTTGCGATGACCGACTCGATTGCTTCAACAGTTATCGGATCAAACTCGGTATTAATCTTGTCGAAATCAAGCATTACAAAATACGTGCCGTCGGGATGCTCAGCAAAATTTTCCTTTTTACGACGTTTACTTCTGCCATCATTTCTCACCTGAAGACCACGTATAATCATTTTCCGGTTATCAGGTGAAATTTCCGTAAGCAGCGCTGCCAATTCAACAATGTTACTGACTGGTTTATCTTCAGCTTTGAAAAATGCGGCATTCTGATAATTTCTTAAAGCAAGTTTCCCTGTATTTTCATCAATGTAATATCGCTTATTCAACGAAGGTGCAACTTCAGGTGAACTTTGTGAAACAACAGATGTTAAAACGGTCACTACCGGATGAGCTGTTGGTGAGATCTGGGAGTGTGGTTGATTCCTGCGGAGCTTCTCTAAATACTCATTACCACAAGTAATAGAATCTTCACAATTTAATTCTTCAGTCATATCATGCCTTTGTTTTAAAGGTTATATAACCGACGTTTGAAACTATCGGACGTAAAAAAACCGATAGAATTAACGCGCAAGGTCATATAACCCAAGTTGGGTTACAAGACTCACGGTTACTTCATATCGGCAAATGCGATCCATAACAGTAGAGCAAATTTTTATGCAATAACTTTAAATATTGCAAATGTCACACCATTATTACTGGTGTATATATACATTTGGGGCGGTAATTCTTAATTCAAGGACTTAACAAAAATAATTTTTAAGTGCATTGAGTAATGATTAATTTAAGATTAACATCCCTGACGGCTGTATTATTTATAGCTGCAAAGTGTGGACAGTAGGTCTGTCCAATTTTGTCCAACTCAGTTGGCCAAAAAGCAAAATTAATGACAAAAACCAACCGATTTACATTGATTAGTTCGAAGCTGAAAATGTCTGCAAATCCTTGCTGGCATTAGGCGTAGAAATGGAAGCACTCACTGCTGTGAGTGCCGGCCTGCTAACCATTTACGATATGTGCAAAGCCGCTGACCGCGGCATGATCATCAGCGATATCAAATTAATAGAAAAACACGGTGGAAAATCAGGGGACTGGTTTAGCGGCAGATAAACCAGCATCACACGCTGACTGTTGGCGCAGATGCGACACAGGCTACTGGCCGTGTACTACCAGCTTCTCAAAATTGGATGCCGACAACGGCTTGCTGAAATAAAAGCCCTGGAAATAATGGCATCCGAATTTTTTTAACAATTCAAACTGTTCCAGCTGTTCCACACCTTCGGCAACAATATCACAATGGATGGTCTTGCCGACCGCAAGCACCATCTTGATGATCGCGGCATCATTGGTGTCAGTGAGTACATCATGCACAAATGACTGATCAATTTTAATCTGGGTAACCGGCAGTTTTTTCAGGTATACCAATGACGAGTGCCCGATACCGAAATCATCCAGTGAAACCCTGATCCCCATTTTTTTAAGCACTTTCATCTTGCTGATCACATCATCAATGTTATCAATCACAGCAGTTTCCGTAAGCTCCAGCTTCAATAGATCAGGGTCGATGTCAGCCAAAGTAATGATCTCGCGCAGCTCCTTGACGAAATTAATATACAGGAACTGCTTTGCACTGATATTGACGGAGAGCCTGATCTTTCCGAGCAGAGGGTGCGCTTCCCATGCCTTGATCTGCTCGCATGCCTGCTGCAGCACCCAGTGGCCGATTTTAATGATTTCATTATTCTTCTCAGCAATCGGTATAAATTCTGCTGGCTGGATTTCCCCGAACCGATGATGCCCCCACCGCAACAGCACTTCAGCCCCGATCACATTCTGTTCTGCATCCACAATACTCTGGTAGTTCAGGTACAGCTCATTGCTTTTAATCGCTGAAGACAATGCGGATTCAAGGGCGAAACGTTTATCCAGCCCCTCCTGCATCAGCTCATCATAAAAGCGGTAAGTATTGCGGCCTGCAGCCTTGGCCTGATACATGGCAGCATCAGCATGCCGCAGATGCGCCTCAAAACCATTAAGTTGGTCATCTTTAAATAATGTAACACCGAGGCTGGCACTGGTATTAAATTCAAACAAGCCTAAATGGTAGCTGGCATTGAGTTTTTCCAGTAACTTCTGCGCCACTTCGCTTGTCTGCTGATAAGCATGGCTGATGTTGCTGCTCAACCCTTCAAGAATCACGATAAACTCATCACCGCTGAGCCTGGCAACAGTATCGCCAGCCCTGAGGGTAAGCTGAATTCTTTTCGCCACTTCCATCAGCAACTGGTCGCCGATATCATGGCCTTTGGTGTCATTGAGTGCTTTAAAGTTATCCAGATCGATAAACATCAGTGCGCTATACGTATTGGCGCGCTGGCTTAACAGAATCGCATGCTGAAAGCGGTCTACCAGCAAACGGCGATTCGGCAGCCCGGTAAGCACATCATAGTAAGCAAAATTCTCGATTTCCTGCCGGGCTCTTTTCTGCTCGGAAATATCACGTATAAAACCGGTAACCAAGGACAGGCCATCCTCGTTCAAGGCGGTTAATGTCAGCTCTACAGGAAACTCGGCACCATCGGAACGCATTGCCTGAAGCTCTACGCGCTGGTTAAAAAGATGCTTCTCATTGGTCAGGACAAACCGTTTGTAGCCCTCCTCATGGGATTTTCTCAAACGCGGCGGAACAATAATTTCAGATAAAGTTTTGCCCAGCACCTGCTCCCGCTGATAGCCGAACATACGTTCAGCGGCCGGGTTAAACTCCACCAGTTTGCCGGCATGATCAATCGTTAGAATGGCATCCAATGCGCCATCAATCACTGAGCGCAGTTTCTTTTCATTTTCGCGCGAGACTCTTTCAGCAACATTCCTACCGGATTGCAGCGTTGAAATGAGCAGCATGGTCATAACCAGCGTCACCATGAAAGTCCACAGCGAGAACAATCCCTCGCCGACATCTACGCTGTAGAAAGTCCCGTAGCCCTGAGATGTAAACCACACCGCGATCGTACACAGGCTGATCACGACTATCGAACCGCCCACAACGCCAAAGGCCATTGAAGCCCAGATCAGCACAGGCAGAATCAGGAATGCTGTCAGTAAAAACTGCTTGTTAAGGTCGTTCACCAGGTTAACAATTGCAAATTCGCAGAAGGCGAAAAACAGCAGCCAGGCAAACAGCCGGAGACTCTGGGGAACACTGGCAATGAATCTCTTTTTGCTGATGTGCAGTATCAATGGCAGTGCCAGCAGAACGCCCACGCTGTCACCCATCCACCAGATAAACCAGATTCTGAGTATTTTATCAGGCGCAATCTGTCCACCGAGATAAAGGCTGAGTATGCCGCCGATTGAAGACACCAGCATGCCCAGCAGCGCGAAAGAGATCATCAGCAGAATATCGCGCTGCTTGGCGAGGCTGTGATTGAAATGCGCTTTCTTGAGGAGATGTGCGGTGAGCAGAGGTGCCAGGGTATTGCCGGATGCCATGCCCAGTGAAACAGCAATAGGCAACCCTAAATACAGCTCAACGAATGTAGCCGCCAGAAAAACAGCTGGCAGGCTGATATAGCCCCAGCGGATAATGGCTCCGACAGCGATGCCTGTAGGCAGCCAGAGCAGGGTAACGATAGACTCTTTGTAAGGCCCCATTAGGCCAAGTCTGGCAGTTAGATAGTACGCCAGAGCAACGATAGTAAACCTAAACGCCAGTAATTTCAGCGTTAACAGTTGATCTGGCGTGGGGCGGTTTTGCATCACATCACTTTGTATTCACGTCCAGCCCTGCCTGCACCAACTCAGCGGCACGCAACACCGCACGCGCTTTGTTCTGGGTCTCGATCCATTCACTCTGCGGAACAGAATCGGCCACAATGCCGGCTCCAGCCTGTACGTGCAGCATGTTATTCTTAATTACACCGGTCCTGATTGCGATCGCCACATCCATATCGCCATTAAACCCTAAATAGCCAACGGCACCGGCATAAATGCCGCGTTTGCTTGGCTCCAGTTCGTCGATGATTTCCATCGCGCGCACTTTAGGCGCACCGCTTACCGTACCGGCTGGAAAGGTCGCTTTCAGCACATCAATCGCATCCATACCCGGTTTAAGCTTGCCTTCAACGTTACTCACAATATGCATCACGTGCGAATAACGCTCGATCATCATGTTATCAGTCACTTTTACTGAACCTGTCACCGCAACACGGCCCACATCATTGCGCCCCAGATCCATGAGTTGCACGTGTTCTGCACGCTCTTTAGGATCAGCCAGCAATTCTTCTGCCAGTGCAATATCCTGTTCACGTGTTTTGCCGCGCGGACGCGTACCTGCAATCGGGCGCGCCGTCACGGTGCCATTTTCAAGGCGCACCAGAATCTCAGGTGAAGCGCCTACCACGTGATGGTCGCCCATATCATAGTAAAACATATAGGGTGATGGGTTCAGGCTGCGCAGCACGCGATACAGCGATAAAGGCGAGGCAGAGAATGGCTGTGACATGCGCTGCGACAGCACAACCTGCATGATATCGCCATCCAGAATATACTGCTGCGCACGCTTGACCGCGGCTTTAAAGTTATCTTCGCCAAACTCGGAAACAGCTTCCGTTTTATCAGTCGGCGGCGTATCTGGAATCGTGACCGCCTTTTTAAGCATTTTCAGCAAGGCATCAAGCGTAGCGTGTGCTTTTTCGTAAGCATTTGCTTCACTGGTATCGGCGTAAACAATGAAATAAAGCTTGCCACTCAGGTTGTCGACCACGGCCAGCTGTTCTGACACCATCAGCAGAACATCCGGGGTGTGAATCGCATCAGGTTTGCTTGTATTTGCCAGGCGCTTTTCAATATAACGTACGGTTTCATAGCCAAAATAACCGGCAAGGCCACCCGTAAAACGCGGCAGACCTTCATAAGGCGGGGTTTTGAAACGTGCCTGGTAAGCTTTCACAAAATCCAGCGGGTTGACATCTTCAGCAGTTTCGATGGCTGCACAGCCTTTAATTACCTGTACATTTCTGCCGTTTGCCACAATACGGGTTTCTGCTGGCAAACCGATAATTGAGTAACGTCCGAAGCGCTCACCGCCCTGTACGGATTCGAGTAGATACGAAAATGGCTGGTTTGCCAGCTTCAGGTATAAAGATAACGGGGTATCCAGGTCTGCAAACGTTTCCAGCACCAGCGGAATGCGGTTATATCCTTGCGCAGCAAGGGCATTGAACTCTGCCTGGTTGATTGTATTGAACATAAACTTCCTACAACTTTCTCATCATAATTTTTGTAATCGGCCAGCGGTTAAGCTGCCGGCGTAATTGATGCGCATATTACGCATCGTTCAAACTAGATTCGCCAAGAGCCACGCCAACGAAAAACTTCGCTGGAAAAATGAGCCTGAAAATTATGATCTGATGCTTTCATATTTGAAGTTATGTTTTATAAATTTTTTAAGTTAACAGGCCTGCCAAATCAGTCAAGCTGGCAATGGTGTCATCAACCAAGCTCTGATCTATGGGCTTACCCTGATTGTACCCATATGGAACGGTCACAATATAGCATCCTGCCGCATGTGCGGCTGCTACATCTGTCAGAGAATCCCCCACCAGCATCGATTCCGCTTCCAATACATTGAATTTTGCACAAATGTAACGCAGTTGTATAGGGTCTGGCTTCTTTTTAAGTAAAGTATCTCCAGAAACCACGATTTCAAAAAAATCCAGCAGCCCGCTTTTATCAAGCAACGGTAATGTGAACCGTTCAGGCTTGTTCGTCACACATGCCAGTTTCAGGCCTTTATCCTGCAAAACAGCCAAAGCCTCAACCACACCATGGTAAGGCTTGCTCTGCGTTACATTATCAGCATAATGCGCAAAAAACGAAGCTTGCGCGCGCTCCAATAATGAAGCATCAGGTTCACCCTGGGTGTTTGCTGCTATACAGCGCCTGATCAGCATTTGCGCACCTTCACCGATATAGCTTTCAATCCGGTGCTGCGGCAGGGCAGGAAAGCCCAATTCAACCAGCATCTTGTTAATGGAGGCTGCAATTTCAGGCGCGGTGTGTACAAGTGTACCGTCAAGATCAAACATGACGGCTTTGACATGAAAAGCCATACTTCTTTATTTTTTAAGACGTATAAACAGCAAGGCGCCATTGATTGGCGCCTTGTCTGAGATTTTTATTATTTAACAGTTGCGAGTGACGCGCGAATCTCACCCACCACCGTGTTGTAACGATTAGGGTCTGTATCTCTGCCAGCACCAAAAATAGCTGAACCGGCAACGAAGGTATCTGCGCCGGCACGGGCAATCTCGGCAATATTCTGCGCATTCACGCCGCCATCCACTTCAAGCCAAATCTGACGGCCTGTCTTCTCATAGTAGGCATCAATACGGGCACGCGCCAGTTTTAATTTTTCCAGCGTTTCCGGAATGAATTTCTGGCCGCCGAAACCAGGGTTCACTGACATCAGCAGAATCATGTCTACTTTATCCATCACGTGGTCCAGGTAATTTAACGGCGTTGCCGGGTTGAATACCAAACCAGATTTACAGCCTGAATCACGCACCAGGCTCAAGCTGCGGTCAATATGCTCAGAAGCTTCCGGGTGGAATGTAATGATGTTGGCGCCGGCTTTGGCAAAGTCAGGAATAATGCGGTCTACCGGTTTTACCATCAGATGCACATCAATTAATGCGCCAACTTTTTTTGATGTTTCACGAATCGCGTCACATACTAATGGGCCAATCGTCAGGTTCGGTACGTAGTGGTTATCCATTACGTCGAAATGCACAATGTCTGTGCCGGAGGTAATCACATCCTCAATCTCTTGACCAAGTTTGGCAAAGTTTGCTGAAAGAATACTAGGGGCAATTCTAAAAGTTTTATCCATGGCGATGTCCATCAAATTAAAATATTTTTAACAATTAAAGTGCTATTTTAACCTTATTTTTCAGTAATAAGATGAAGCTTCTTGCTTAAGATAAGCCAATCCCTCAAAATTACGTATGAGAATTTCATCAACTCATTATCTTAAACAAATCAACATACAGGCAAATACTTGGCAATAGCGGTAAAATACTCGAATATCAAAATATCCGTAATGAGCTGATAAAATTTCATGCAGTTATACGTCATAGGCGTGAACCACACGACCGCCCCCATCCAGATCCGAGAACATGTCGCTTTTGATAGCGACCTTCTTGGCAGTGCCTTGCATGAGCTGACGCAAAACGGCGCATCCGAGGCGGCGATTCTATCGACCTGCAACCGTACCGAACTCTACTGCAGCACCGATGACCCGCAAAAGGCGCTTGACTGGCTGTCGCAATACCATCACCTTGAAAAAGATGCAATCGCGCCTTACATCTACACGCTGCCCGATGATGAAGCGGTCAAGCACGCATTCCGTGTCGCTTCCGGCCTTGATAGCATGGTGCTGGGCGAACCGCAGATTCTCGGCCAATTCAAGCAGTCAGTCAAAATCGCCCAGGATGCAGGCACGCTGGGCACATTGCTGCACAAACTGTTCCAGCGCACATTTGAAGTAGCCAAAGAAGTACGCACCAATACTGATATCGGCGCAAATTCAATCTCAATGGCCGCCGCGGCAGTCAAACTGGCACAGCGCATCTTTGGCAACATCAGCGAGCAGAAAGTATTGTTCATCGGCGCCGGCGAAATGATAGAGCTGTGCGCAGACCACTTTGCCGCACAAAAACCGAAAAGCATGACCATTGCCAACCGTACCATTGAACGCGGCTCCAACCTGGCACAAAAGATCACTTTACAGGGCATTCAGTCACAGGCGATTCTGCTCAATGACCTGCCTGCGCATTTTGCCGATTTTGACATTGTGGTCACCTCAACCGCAAGCCAGTTGCCGATCATCGGCCTAGGCATGGTGGAAACCGCAATCAAGGCGCGCCGCCACCGCCCGATTTTCATGGTGGACCTTGCCGTGCCGCGCGATATCGAACATGAAGTCGCCGAGCTGGATGATGTATTTTTATACACTGTAGATGACCTGTCACAGGTAGTGTCAGACGGTATCGAAAACCGTCAGATTGCAGCAATAGAAGCAGAGACGATTGTCGCCAACCGCGTTGAAAACTTCATGCAGTGGTTTAAAAAGCGTGATGCCGTGCCAACCATCAAAGCGCTGCGTGACCAGGTCGACGCCATGCGCAAGACAGAAACCGAAAAAGCACTCAAGCAATTACAAAAAGGCGAAAGTCCGGAAAAAGTCCTAGAGGCTTTAAGTATCGCGCTTTCCAACAAGTTCCTGCACGCGCCCAGCCATGCACTCAACCAGTCGCATGGCGAAGAGCATGCAAAGCTTGAAGACACCCTGAAACAACTTTACCAAATTAAAAGTTAAAGAAGCACCCTATGAAACCAAGCATGATTACCAAGCTCGCCAACCTGAGCGAACGCCTGGACGAAGTGAATCGCCTGTTAAGCAGCGAAGACGCTACTTCCAACATGGACAACTATCGCAAACTGACACGTGAACATGCAGAAATCACGCCTATCGTCGAACAATACCGCACGTTCGTACAAACCGAGGCTGACATCGCAGAAGCGCAGAAAATGCTCAGCGACCCTGACATGAAAGAATTCGCGCAGGAAGAAATCGATTATGGCAAAGTGAAACTTGAAACCGTTGAAACCGAACTGCAGAAACTACTGCTGCCTAAAGACCCGAATGATGAAAAAAATATCTTTCTGGAAATCCGCGCCGGTACCGGTGGCGATGAATCCGGCCTGTTTGCGGGTGATTTATTCCGCATGTATTCACGTTATGCGGAACGCCAGGGCTGGAAAGTAGAAATCATGTCTGCCAATGAGTCTGAAATCGGCGGTTACAAGGAAATTATTGCCAAAGTCGTAGGTCAGGGCGCCTACTCCAAACTTAAATTCGAATCAGGCGGTCATCGCGTGCAGCGCGTACCGGATACTGAAACCCAAGGCCGCATCCATACCAGCGCCTGTACAGTCGCCGTATTACCTGAAGCTGATGAAGTTTCCGACGTCGTGATCAACCCGGCGGATATTCGTATTGATACTTACCGTGCCAGCGGTGCAGGCGGTCAGCACATCAACAAAACCGATTCCGCAGTGCGTATTACCCATGCACCGACAGGCATCGTGGTGGAGTGCCAGGAAGGCCGCAGCCAGCATGCCAACAAAGCACAGGCAATGGCGGTACTGGCTGCGCGCATCAAAGCCAAACAGGTTGATGAACAACAAAGCAAAATCGCCAGTGAGCGCAAGAGCCTGATCGGCAGTGGCGACCGCTCTGAGCGCATCCGCACCTATAATTACCCGCAAGGGCGCATTACCGACCATCGTATCAACCTGACACTCTACAAAATCGACGCGATTACCGAAGGTGATATGGATGAACTGATCGGCGCACTGTCGGCGGAACACCAGGCTGACCTGCTGGCAAGTCTGGGTGAAGATAATTAATCACATCAGCGCAGGTCAGCGTTAGTATCCGATGAATTCAATCCGCTCAGCCCTGCTGCAAGCGCAGGCACAATTAAATGATGCGCAGCAGCTCGATGCAATTGATGCCAAATTCGAATCTCAACTACTGCTGCAGCACGTTCTCAAGGTTAACCGTGCATGGCTAATCGCACATGAAAATGATGATTTAGCCGCAGACATCCAGCATGCGTTTGACAGCTTAATCCAGCGCCGCATCGGCGGCGAACCGATTGCCTACATTTTAGGCCAGCGTGAGTTTTATGGTTTGAATCTAGCGGTGACACCTGCCACACTGATTCCGAGGCCGGACACGGAAGTTCTGGTAGATATCGCTTTAGGAAAAATCCCAGTCAACGAGACAACCCAGGTTCTGGACCTGGGTACCGGCACCGGTGCGATCGCGCTTGCGATTGCACAGCAGCGCCCACAAGCGCAGGTCACCGGCGTTGATGCTTCCGGCCCGGCTTTAGAAGTTGCTATCAGCAACAGCCGGCAACTTCATATTACCAACCTGCACTTTGTATTAAGCGACTGGTTTAACAATCTCGATAACTCACGGTTTGATATCATTGTCAGCAACCCACCTTACATCGAAGAAGCAGACACGCATCTGCAACAAGGCGACCTGCGCTTTGAACCTCTATCTGCGCTGGCTTCCGGTGCAGATGGACTCGACGATATACGCCAAATCATTGACGGCTGTTTAATTCACCTGAAACCACAGGGCTGGTTAATGTTCGAACACGGTTACAATCAGGCCAAAACCGTTAGAAAACTCATGGCGCAAACGGGGCTGGTTAACATTGAAACGTTCAAAGACTTAGGCGGCAACGACCGCGTCACCATAGGCAAAAACCCGCTGATTGTCAGCACGCACTGGGACTAGGCCGACAATCTGCTAACCTACCTGATATTGATCTTTCAGAAGCACGTAATTGCTGGCTGAATACATGAAGTGCGCGATTTCATCCGGTGTTAAAGCGCGCACCTTCTTTGCCGGCCTGCCTACATAAAGGTAGCCGCTTTCAAGCACCTTACCCTCCGGCACCAGGCTACCCGCTGCCAGCAGCACATGCTTTTGCACGATGGCTTTATCCATGACGATACTGCCCATGCCGATCAGAGATTCATCCTCTATCGTGCAACCGTGCAATATCACGGAATGTCCTATCGTCACATGATTGCCAATCACAAGCGGTGATCCGGCAGGGTCAAGGCTAGACCTATGGTTAACATGCAACATGCTCAAATCCTGCACGTTGGTATTATTGCCAATGTGTATAAAATTAACATCGCCGCGAATTACCGCACCCGGCCATATCGAACTGTCCCGGCCGATGATGACGTCACCAATAATAGTTGCAGTAGAATGCACATAAACGCCTTCTGCAATCTGAGGTAAATAATTGGCAAAGTTCTGGATATTGCGTGCAGGCATTTTCGACATAAATCTCTTTCTAATTCACGATTTTTTGTATAAACCTGTTTTTGATAGCCATAGTATAATCACATTATGTCTGAAAATAACTCTGTCGGCGTTGTTGCCCCACAAACTGCACATTTTAGCGAACCGCTTGCACTTAAAAGCGGTCAGGTATTGCCACAATACGATCTGGTTTATGAAACCTATGGCACGCTCAATGCAGATAAATCCAATGCAGTACTGATCTGCCACGCACTTTCCGGAAACCATCATGTTGCCGGGAAATACAGTGAAAACGACAAATATCCGGGTTGGTGGGACAATCTGATCGGCCCCGGAAAACCTCTGGATACCGACAGGTTTTTTGTGATTGGCCTCAACAATCTCGGTGGCTGCCATGGCTCATCGGGTCCATCCAGCATCAATCCTGCAACCGGGAAACAGTGGGGATCCTCTTTTCCGATTCTTACTGTAGAAGACTGGGTAAGCTCACAGGCGCGCCTGCTTGACCACCTTGGCATTACGCAACTGGCAGCCGTAATCGGCGGCAGCCTGGGCGGCATGCAAGCCTTGCAGTGGACAATTGCTTACGCTGACCGTGTACGCCACGCATTAATTATTGCATCAGCGCCAAACCTGACAGCACAGAATATGGCGTTCAACGAAGTTGCGCGCCAGGCCATCATTACCGACCCCGAGTTTCACGGCGGCGACTATTACGAACACGGCACAGTACCGCGGCGCGGCCTGCGTATTGCACGCATGCTGGGGCATATTACCTATTTAAGCGATGATGTGATGGGTGAGAAATTCGGCCGCAAGATCAAAGATACGATCAAATACAGCTTTGATGTCGAGTTTGAAATGGAATCCTACCTGCGCTACCAAGGCGATAAATTCGCAGGCAGCTTTGATGCAAACACCTACCTGCGCATGACGCGCGCCCTGGATTACTATGACCCGGCGCTGGCCTTTAATGGCGACCTGAGCAAGGCATTAAGCAAGGCCAAGGCAGAGTTTCTTGTACTGTCCTTCACCAGTGACTGGCGTTTTTCACCGGCACGCTCACGCGAAATCGTCAAGGCACTGCTGGATAATGAAAGCACCGTCAGCTATGCAGAGGTTACCGCAGCACACGGCCATGATGCATTCCTGATGCCAGACAGCCATTACCATGCCATTTTGCGCAGCTATTTAAGTAACATCCAGATTGGCAGCAACCATGCAGAATAATGTAAATATCACAAACTTTAGGCAAGATTTTGCAATTATCGCAAATTGGGTCAAGTTCGGCTCGAAAGTACTGGATTTAGGCTGCGGCGATGGCGAGCTATTGCAATTCTTGCGCGGTTCGCTCGAAGTTAAAGGCTACGGCGTAGAAAAAGACGACGCCAACGTACTGGCCTGCATCCAGAATGGGTCCAATGTAATTCAGATGGACCTCGAAGACGGCTTATCCGGGTTCGAAGACCAGTCATTCAATACCGTAATCCTGTCGCAGACGCTGCAAGCCATGCATCACACAGAAGCCATCGTGCTGGACATGCTGCGCGTAGGCCAGGAAGTCATTGTCACCTTCCCTAACTTTGGCTATTGGCGCAACCGCATACAGATCACACTGGGGCAGATGCCGGTATCCAAGACCCTGCCCTACCAGTGGTTTGATACGCCCAACGTACACCTTTGCACCATCAATGATTTCGACGCATTCTGCAAAAACCATAATATCGATATTCTGGAACGCAAGGTCATTACCGATGGCGAGGAAGTAAATTTCATACCAAACCTGCTTGGCTGCCTGGCCATGTATCGCTTAAAAACCAAGTAACAGCCTTGTCGTCCATTTCGCAACCAAGCATACGGCAATCGCTCATGAGCAAAAAGATGCTCATTTGCATCTTTACCGGCTTCAGCTCAGGCTTGCCGCTATATATCCTGATCAGCCTGCTGCCGGCATGGCTGCGCTCAGAGGGAGTAGACCTCAAGTCCATCGGACTGTTCGCACTGATTAACCTGCCGTTCACCTGGAAATTCCTGTGGGCACCATTATTTGACCGCTATACACCGCCGCTGGGCAGAAGGCGCGGCTGGCTGCTGATTGCGCAAATACTGCTACTGCTATCAATCCCCACGTTCGGTTTGTTTAACCCCAAGCTGGATATCTGGGCAATCGCTTACCTGGCCACGGTCGTTGCTTTTTTCAGCGCCTGCCAGGACATTGTGCTGGACGCCTATCGCCGCGAACTGTTGATTGATGCGGAATTAGGGCTCGGCAATGCCGTACATGTAAACGCCTATAAGATTGCCGGGCTGATACCTGGCTCACTTTCACTCATCCTGGCCGACCACATGGCCTGGAGCAGCGTATTTACCATTACGGCGCTGTTCATGCTGCCCGGACTGATCATGACCTTGCTGGTCACGGAACCACTACTTAAGAATGGCGCCCCTAAAACCTTGCGCGCAGCTGTTGTGGAGCCATTCAAGGAATTCATCGGCCGCAATGGCATGAAATCCGCGCTGATTATCCTGGCATTCATTTTCCTGTATAAACTGGGCGACAGCATGGCGACTGCGCTGGCAACACCGTTCTACCTCGATATGGGTTACAGCAAAACCGAAATCGGCCTGATTGCAAAAAATGCAGGCCTATGGCCGAGCGTAATCGGCGGCCTGCTGGGCGGCGCGTGGATGATAAAACTCGGCATCAACCGCTCCCTATGGATATTTGGCGCAGTGCAGATGGTTGCAATTCTCGGCTTTGCATGGCTGGCCACCGCCTCACACAACATCCCGCTGCTAGGGCTGGTGATCGGTGTGGAGGCTTTCGGTGTCGGCCTGGGGACTGCAGCCTTTGTTGCCTATATTGCACACACGACTCACCCGCTATACACCGCCACGCAGTTCGCGCTATTCACCAGCCTCGCTGCCGTACCGCGCACATTTGCCAATGCCGCCACCGGCTATCTGGTAGAAAATCTGGGCTGGTTCCAGTTTTTCATGCTATGTTTTTTATTGGCAATACCGGGCATGATATTGCTGATCAAGATCGCCCCCTGGAACGAGACCGCAGCAAGCCAGATAAGAAGCAGCACGCTGTAAGGTTTTACTGCCGGCAACGACATATCCCCATGTTCAAGGAGATATGTCATGGCACTCAGTCACAGGTTCCTGCTCGCAATTATTTTATCCAGCACACTTCCACACACGGCCTCAGCCTACGAATGCAGCGCCAAAAGCGGCATCACCACAGTGCCATTGCTCGAACTCTACACATCAGAAGGCTGCAGCAGCTGCCCGCCGGCAGACAAATGGCTGAGCGAATTGCCTTACGGGCCAGGCAAACTGACCGCGCTCGCGTTTCATGTAGACTACTGGAACTATATAGGCTGGAAAGATCGCTTCTCGAAAGCGGAATATACGGCACGGCAGCGCAGAACTGCCGCTTTCAATCACTCTGGCTTCGTTTACACGCCGCAGTTTGTGCTGAACGGGCACGACCTCAGGCAATGGAACAACACCCAGCTTGATAACCGTATCAAAGCGCAGCTGAAATCAGCACCGCGCGCCAACTTAACGCTTCATATCTCAGACCAGGCCAACGGCCTGGCGCTATCAGCAAATGCACAGATATTAAGCGCGGGCGACGGCATAGACAGTGAAATGGTTATTGCAGTTTATGAAAACAAACTAATCAGCAAAATAAATGCTGGTGAAAATAACGGCCGCGAGCTGCGCCACGACTATGTGGTTCAGAAGCTTTTTGGACCATACCGCATGCGCAGGAATAATGAGTTCTCGGAAAATATCACACTCGGTGCCGAATGGATAAAACGCGATGCCGGAGCAGCGGTTTTTGTGCAGAACGCCCACAGCGGAGAAGTGCTGCAGAGCCTGCAGTTACCTTTCTGCCGCTGAGCGCACAGTAACTTTCCGGCAGCCCCTTTTAATCTGCATACTCGATAATCAGCGGTGCATGGTCGCTGAATCGCTCATCTTTATACACACTGGTGGCAACCGCCTTTGCTGCAAACTCCGGCGTCGCAATCTGGTAATCAATACGCCAGCCTACGTTCTTTGCCCAGGCCTGACCACGGTTGCTCCACCAGGTGTAGCATGCATCCGTAGTATCCGGATGCAGCCTGCGGTATACATCGACCCAGCCCACCTCATCAAATAATGTCGTGAGCCATGCGCGCTCTTCAGGCAGAAAGCCGGAATTCTTTTTATTGCCCTTCCAGTTCTTTAAATCAGCCTCTTTGTGTGCAATATTCCAGTCACCGCAGATCACTACATCACGGCCACTTGCTTTCAGCGCCTGCAACTGCGGCATAAAGCGCTCCATGACGCTGAACTTGAATGCCTGTCGTTCCTCACCACTGGAACCAGACGGCAAATACAGCGAAACTACACTTAAATTACCGTATCTTGCTTCGATATAGCGGCCTTCGCTATCAATATCCTGCATGCCATGCGCATGACCCAGGGTTGAATTCCCCAGTCCCTCGATGATCGCGTCCGGCTGTTTCTTTGAATAGATACCAACGCCGCTATAACCCTTCTTCTCCGCATAGTGAAAATAGCCATAATACCCTTCAGGGTTCAGCATCTCGGCTGTCATGTCAGTCACCTGCGCCTTGATTTCCTGCATGCAGATCACATCAGCATCCTGTTTTTTTAGCCAGGCATACAGGCCTTTATTGGTTGCAGAGCGGATGCCATTTAAATTTAACGATATAATCTTCAAAACTTCATTCCTGATAACAGTAGATAGATAACATGACCCAGCAAACAGACCAATTCAGACAAGAGTTTATCGCATTTGCGATTAAAAAAGAGGTTTTACGTTTCGGCGAGTTCAAAACCAAAGCCGGCCGCCTGAGCCCATATTTCTTCAATGCCGGCTTGTTCAACGACGGTGAGAGCCTGATGAAGTTAGGCGAATTCTATGCGGAAGCGATCCAGAATTCCGGTATTGAATTTGACATGCTGTTCGGACCGGCCTATAAAGGCATTACATTAGCGGCAAGTATTGCCATTGCTTTTGCCAAAAATGGTCGCAATATCCCTTATGCATACAACCGTAAAGAGGCCAAAGACCATGGCGAAGGCGGCGTGATTGTGGGCAGCCCGCTGCAAGGTAGAGTTCTCATCATTGATGACGTAATTTCGGCAGGCACGTCAGTGCGAGAATCTGTAGAACTTATCAGCGCCAATGGCGCCAGGGCTTGCGGCGTCGCCATCGCAATCGATAGACAAGAGAAAGGCCTGGGCGAGCTGTCTGCGGTGCAGGAAGTCGTTAAAACCAACCAGATTCCCGTATGCGCGATTGCAAATCTGGATGATCTGCTGAGCTACTTAAAAGTACATCAAGATCTGGTGCAAAACTTGCATGCAGTTGAGGCATATCGCCAAAAATATGGCGTCATTTAAACTTACATGCGCAGTTATGATGTTGGCTGTGCATGCATAATAAAGGTGCTTAGATTCATGATGCTGCAATTACAGAGATCAATATCCAGAAAACCGGATTACTTTATTTCGATGCGGCTGACCATCGTCGCCTCATTGCTTTCAGCATTATGCTTCACGCAGCAGGCCCAAGCCGAAGGTAGCGGCCGCATCGTCAAATGGAAAGACGAAAAAGGCGTAACGCATTACGGGGACTCGATTCCACCCCAATATGCCGATCGTGATAACACCCTGATGAACAAGCAGGGTGTTGCCATTCAGCAAAACAAAGCAAATGCCCCCCATGTGGACAAAGTAACGGAATTAGCCAAATTAGAACAGGACAAAAAAGACCGGGCTTTGCTTGGCACATTTACAAATGCCAATGAAATTGACCTGACACGTGACCGTAATCTGGAACCAGAACTGCTTGCGCTCAAAAATCTGCAGCAGGACAGGGCCATCGCACAGAAGAAAGTCGATCAATCGAATCTGGCTGCCGGCAATTACAGTAAAGCAAAAAAACCTGTTCCGGCAAATATCAGGGACGAACTCAAAGCCAACAAAGATGCAGTGACAAAAATTGACCAGCGCATCGACGAACGTCAGCAGGCCATCGATAATATACACAAACGTTTTGAAGAAGATAAGAAACGCTACCTTGCACTCAGGGGGCAAAACGCTGCTCCCTCATCCAGCAGCATGAATCAGTAAACCCACCTTTATTAAACGATTGAGCCATGATTGCATGGCATGCAATCATGGCTCATTGATTTTGCTGAACATCAGCAATAATGCCAGCAGTTAAGCGCCCAGTTTTTTCTTCAGCATTTCATTCACCTGCGCAGGGTTAGCCTTACCCTTCGAAGCTTTCATGGCTTGGCCTACCAGCGCATTGAATGCCTTTTCTTTACCGGCTTTGAATTCCTCGACCATGGCGGCATTGGCAGCCAGCACTTCATCAATAATCGCTTCAATCGCACCGGCATCGGAAACCTGCTTGAGGCCTTTTGCGTCAATGATGGCATCCACCTCGCCTTCGCCGTCCCACATCGCTTCAAATACCTGTTTTGCAGCATTATTTGAAATAGTGTTATCTGCAATGCGTTTCAGCAAACTCGCCAATTGCACAGCACTGACCGGTGATGCGGTAATGGCTTTCTCTTCTGCATTCAATTTTGCAGAAACCGCACCCATCACCCAGTTAGCGGCAGGTTTAGCATCAGCGCCTGCCTTGACGGTAGCCACAAAGTAATTTGCAACATCACGGCTGGCCGTGAGCGTTGCCGCATCATAGGCGGTCAAGCCATATTCCGACTCAAAACGCGCTTTCATTGCTTCAGGCAATTCCGGCATTGCCGCTCTTACACGCGCCTTATCTGCCTCGGTAATTTCCAGCGGCAGCAAATCAGGATCGGGGAAGTAACGGTAATCGTTGGCTTCCTCTTTACTGCGCATCGCACGTGTTTCACCGGTATCCGGGTTAAACAGTACGGTGGCCTGCTGGATTGTACCGCCATCCTCCAGCGTTTCAATCTGCCAGCGTGTTTCAAACTCGATCGCCTGCTGCATGAACTTGAATGAGTTCAGGTTTTTGATCTCGCGGCGCGTACCGAGCTTGTCAGTCCCTTTCGGGCGCACAGATACGTTCACATCACAGCGGAAACTGCCTTCTTGCATATTGCCGTCACAGATGCCGATCCATTGCACGAGTTCATGCAGCTTCTTGGCATAAGCCACCGCCTCTGCCGCAGAGCGCATATCCGGCTCTGTCACGATCTCAAGCAACGGTGTGCCGGCACGGTTAAGGTCAATGCCGCTCATGCCTTCCACAGCGCCATGCACAGACTTGCCGGCATCTTCTTCAAGGTGGGCGCGCGTAATGTTGACCACTTTTTCATAAGCCGGGTTTTTACCCGCTGCCGGCACCTGAATCGTGACAGCACCCTTGCCGACAACTGGCAGCTCATACTGGCTGATCTGGTAACCTTTCGGCAGATCGGGATAAAAATAGTTTTTACGCGCAAATACAGAGCGCGGCGTAATCTCGGCATTGACTGCCAAGCCGAATTTAATCGCACAGTTAACGGCTTCTTTATTCAATACTGGCAACACACCAGGCAAGGCGATACTGACTTCACATGCCTGGGTATTAGGTTCCGAGCCAAACGCGGTAGACGCGCCTGAAAATATCTTTGTTTTTGTTTGCAGCTGGGTGTGAGTTTCCAGCCCGATAACGACTTCCCATTCCATATTATTTAGTTCCTTGCGGCGTTGGCAGGTCCGGCATTCTTGCATGCCAATCTGTCACTTGTTGATATTGGTGCGCCACATTCAGCATGCGTGCTTCATCAAAATAATTACCGATAATCTGCAAACCTACCGGCAGTGCCTTGCCATCGCTACCGGTACTGAAACCCGCCGGGATGCTCATACCGGGCAAACCTGCCAGGTTAGTAGAAATCGTATAAATATCCTGCAGGTACATCGCGACCGGATCATCCACTTTCTCGCCGGCTTTAAATGCAGTCGACGGCGCGGCCGGGCCCATGATCACATCACAATGCTTGAACGCCTCTTCAAAGTCCTGTGCGATCAGGCGACGGATCTGCTGTGCTTTCAGGTAATACGCATCATAATAACCAGCACTCAGCACATAGGTACCGATCAGGATGCGGCGTTTAACTTCCGCACCGAAACCTTCTGCACGGCTCTTGCAGTACATATCCATCAAATCGGTATATTCTGCTGCGCGATGGCCGTAGCGCACGCCGTCATAGCGTGACAGGTTGCTTGAAGCCTCAGCTGGTGCCAGCACGTAATACACCGGAATAGACAGGCCTGTGTTCGGCAGTGAAATCTCAACGATTTCCGCACCCAGTTTTTTGTATTCGGCGATTGCAGCTTCAATGACTGCGCCTACACCGGCATCCAGGCCTTCGGCAAAGAACTCTTTCGGCAGGCCTACGCGCAAGCCCTGTAAAGGCTTATTCAGATCACGCATGTAATCTTCTTTTTCACGATTGAGGCTGGTGGAGTCGCGCTCATCAAAACCTGCCATCACATTCATCATCAGTGCGCAGTCTTCAGCCGATTTAGCCATCGGGCCTGCCTGATCAAGGCTTGATGCAAACGCAATCATGCCGTAACGCGATACTACGCCGTAGGTCGGTTTCAATCCGGTCAGGCCGCATAATGATGCCGGCTGGCGAATCGAACCGCCGGTGTCAGTACCAGTAGCCGCCGCACATAGGCGCGCTGCCACTGCCGCTGCACTGCCGCCGCTACTGCCGCCCGGTACGCGCGTGAAATCCCATGGATTTTTTACGCCACCGAAGTAGCTGGTCTCATTAGACGAACCCATCGCGAATTCATCCATATTGGTTTTACCCAGATTCACCGCACCGGCGGCATCAAACTGCGTAACTACCTGCGCATCATACGGCGCAACAAAATTCGCCAGCATTTTAGAACCACAGGTGGTTTTCCAGCCGCTGGCACAGAAAATATCTTTCTGCGCGATAGGAATACCGGTCAGCGGCCCTGCATTGCCGGCAGCAATAATCGCATCTGCCGCCTGCGCCTGCGCCAGTGTTTTTTGCTGGTCTAATGCGATGTAAGCGTTGATTTCCGGATTGAATGTATCGATGCGATTGAGGAATGCCTGCGTCAACTCAACACTGGAAACTTCTTTTTTAGCCAGCATCTGGCCTAATGTTTTTAAACTACTGTTAATCATGTGCTGTTACTCGATTACTTTAGGTACAAGATAAAGACCGCTATCAACGGCACGCTCAGCTGAACCGTTACCTAGCGCAGGTGCAATTTTCTGGAATGCCTCACGCTGATTGGTTTTAGTCACCACGTCTTCACGCAGGCGCTGCACGACATCCTGGGAATGCGACATCGGGACGATGCCTTCAGTATTCACGGCCTGCATTTGCTCGATAAGACCCAGAATTCCGGTAAGTTTTGTAAGTGTTGCGGCGGCTTCACCTTCGCTGACTTCAATGCGCGCGAGGTGCGCTATTTTTTTTATATCTTCAATACTGAGTGCCATGCTTCGATCGTCCGAAAGATAGTTAAGAGCAATTCGATTACTTCAGAACCAAATTATTCAATTTAAAAAATTTTGTTAAAAACCTGCATGGCCAAACTAAGTATGAATTCACCTTAATTTTTCCAATGCATCTTAATTTTCAACAGGATATGCGGTATTATACCCTGATTTAAGCGGAGCCTTAATCACTCAAACTGATTAAGCCGGCAACCAGCTATCACACACAGTATTAACATCAGGAAAAACATAATGTTCGGTTCTATCAGAAGCTACTTCTCAAATGACCTTGCTATCGATTTAGGTACAGCAAACACTCTTATTTATTCACGTGGCAAAGGCATTGTTCTCGACGAACCTTCAGTAGTTGCCATTCGTCTTGAAGGTGGCCCAAACGGTAAAAAAATCCTATTGGCAGTGGGCGCCGAAGCCAAAGGCATGCTCGGCCGTTCACCGGCTAACATTCAGGCGATTCGCCCCATGAAAGACGGCGTGATCGCCGACTTCACCATTACCGAGCAAATGCTCAAATACTTTATCCGACGCGTGCATGACTCACGCTGGTTCGCACCAAGCCCGCGTATCATCATCTGTGTTCCAGTTGGTTCCACCCAGGTTGAACGCCGTGCAATTAAAGAATCAGCCGAACGTGCCGGTGCCAAACAGGTATTCCTGATTGAAGAGCCAATGGCTGCTGCGATCGGCGCAGGCATGCCGGTTGCCGAGGCGACCGGTTCCATGGTGGTGGATATCGGTGGCGGCACAACCGAGGTTGGTGTGATTTCACTGGGCGGCATCGTTTACGCAAAATCAGAACGTGTCGGCGGCGATAAATTCGACCAGGCCATTATTGATTACATCCGCCGCAATTACGGCATGCAGATTTCAGAGCCAACCGCTGAAGCGATCAAGAAAAAAATCGGTTCCGCCTTCCCTGGCTCAACCGTGCTAGAGATGGAAGTCACCGGCCGCAACCTGGCCGAAGGCCTGCCGCGCAAATTTACGATTTCAAGCAACGAGATCCTGGAAGCGCTTACCGAACCGCTGAATGCAATCGTAGGTGCTGTAAAATCAGCGCTGGAACAGACACCGCCGGAACTGGGCGCTGACATTGCAGAAAAAGGCATGGTACTGACCGGCGGCGGCGCATTGCTGCGCGACCTCGACAGGTTGCTGATCGAGGAGACCGGTCTGCCGGTAATTGTTGCCGAAGACCCGCTCACCTGTGTTGCCCGCGGCTGCGGACGTGCATTGGACGAGATGGATAAATTAGGCAGTGTGTTCGCATACGAATAATTAGACCAGCCAATACCATAACCAGCTTTTGATTATTTGATCGTCAAACTTTAGGCCGTATGCATACGGCCTAAAGTTTATAAACTAACAGCAAAAACGAGATTTTATAAACTCAATAATGATGCGCGGCATTCATCAGAACTTCGATCAGCAGCAAGCCCCGGCTTTTTTCGCCAGGGGCCCCAGTCCACTCGCTCGACTCACGTTTTTCACCGCACTTTCATTAGCATTGATGGCCACCGATTCACGCCTGCAGTATCTGGCAGACGTACGCGAAAACCTGATGACGCTGCTGCACCCTTTACAGGTCATCGCAAATGCACCTTCACGGCTTTACGAAAGCACGGATGAGTATTTTTCCACACATCACTACCTGCTTGCCGAAAACGCACGCTTGAAAAAGCAGGCACTCATACAAGACATCGCATTACAGCGCCTGGAAATCCTGAGCCTGGAAAACGCCAATTTGCGTAATTTACTGCAAGCAAAACAGTCTTTGACCGAAACCAGCATCCTGGCGGAAATCATACATGTGGGACGTGACTCTTTTACTAAAAAAATCATCGTCAACCGCGGCAAGAACCATCATGTCATTACCGGTGCCGCGGCAGTGGATGCAAAAGGCGTCATAGGCCAGGTCACCCGCACCTACCCATCGAGCAGCGAGATCACGCTGATTACCGATAAGTCGCTGGCGATACCGGTACAGATAGAGCGCAACGGATTACGGGCAATCGCATTTGGCCATGGCCGCGACAACACCTTAGACCTGCCTTACCTGCCGGCCAACGTTGACATCAAACGCGGCGACAGACTCGTCACCTCGGGCATTGATGGCGTTTATCCTGCCGGGCTGGCTGTAGCGACAGTAATAGAAATGAGAACCACGCAGGACTCTCCATTTGCACATATTATCTGTACCCCAACCGGGGGGATTGAAAATGACCGGCAATTACTGCTGGTGAGCATTCCTGAAGTCAAGCAGGAAGCCGCTACAGTGTCCATTGCAACTGAAAAAAGTAAACCATCTACAGCAACGGCGGTAACGCCTGCTGCCGTAACTGCACCTGCCGCCACGGCCACGAAACCAGCACCGGGCCCGAAACCGGCAATTGCAAAGCAACCCACACCAACCCCTTCAGCGAATGTTGAGAGCCGCCCGCATGCGCAACAATAAGCTCCGGTCAATTTATCTATCTCTTTTTGCAGCGTTTGTCTGCATACTGTTTCCATGGTCCGGCATCGCCATGGCGCTACGCCCCGACTTCATGCTGCTCGTCATCCTGTTCTGGCTGCTGCGTGCGCCGAATCAATGCAGTGTCGGCACAGCCTGGTTCATGGGCTTATGGGTCGATTTAGCGACCGGCGGCATTTTCGGGCAATATGCGCTCGCCTATACCATCACCACTTTCTTTGCTGTTATTTACCAGCGCCGCCTGGTCCTGTTCAGCAGCACACAACAATTAGTTTATGTTTTTTCACTGCTTTTCCTGTCGCAGCTGATTTTACTCATACTCAAAGCATTCGCAGGCCATGAATTCCTGGGCTGGTCATATTTCCTGCCTAGCGTTACCGGCGTCCTGCTTTGGCAGATTGCAGTCACTTTTGGCCTGAATACCGGCAGACACTCTCACGGCAGCTGATTAGAATATGGGTGCCGAATTAAAAAATTACCTGCATGAGCAGCATTACTTCAGGTTCCGGCTAGGCGTTGCCGCGCTTGTTGTATTTTGCCTGTTTGCCCTGCTGGCTTTCCGGTTTTCCTACCTGCAAATCAAGCAGTACAACCATTATCAGACACTTGCTGAAAATAACCGCATTTCACTGGTACCGATCATTCCCAACCGCGGCCTGATCCTGGATAAAAATGGCGCTATACTTGCACACAACTTTTTTGCTTACACGCTGGAAATCACACCGGCAAAAGTAAAGAACCTGGAAGAAACCATTACCGACATCGGCACGCTGGTCGAAATCAGCTCACTTGACCGCAAACGCTTCAAGAAATTCCGCGAGCAAAGCCACAATTTCGAAAGCATCCCGATACGTACACACCTCAATGAGATCGAAGCTGCTAAATTCGCGGTGAATCATTACCGCTTTCCCGGTGTAGAAATAAAATCAAGGCTATTCAGGCATTACCCGCTGGGCAAGCTGGGCTCACATATGATCGGTTATATCGGCCGCATTAACGATAAAGACCTGAAAAACCTGGAAGAATCAGGCGACCTTTCCAACTACAAAGGCTCTGACCACATCGGCAAAAGCGGGCTGGAGCAGTTTTATGAAAAACAGCTGCACGGCACTACAGGTTTCCAACAGGTCGAGATTGATGCGGATGGCCACGCGGTTCGCGTACTCTCAAGCACACCACCGATTCCGGGTGACAACATCATTCTAGCTGCCGACAGCAAACTGCAGGAAATCGCTGAAACCGCGTTTGGCGCATACCGCGGCGCACTGGTTGCGATCAACCCGAAAACCGGCGAAGTACTGAGTTATGTCAGCCAGCCCACATTCGACCCCAATTTATTCGTAGACGGCATTGATAGTGAAAACTGGAAAGCACTTAATGAGTCACTGGACAAACCCCTGATCAACAGGCCGCTGCGCGGCGTATACCCACCCGGCTCAACCTTCAAGCCATTTGTGGCGCTAGCCGGCCTGGAAGCTGGCAAGCGTGCGCCGCCATTCTCGATCCATGACCCCGGGTTCTTTACCTTGCCGGGGAAAAGCCACCGCTATCGCGACTGGAAACCAAGCGGTCATGGCACCGTTGATATCCAGAAGGCGATTACCATATCCTGCGACACCTTCTTTTATGGCCTGGCAATGGAAATGGGCATCGACAGCCTGACTTCATTCGTGCGCCATTTCGGCTTCGGCAGAAAATCTGGCATTGACATCGATAATGTCAATGGCAAAAGCGAGAATGGCGGACTGCTCCCCACCCCCGAATGGAAGCAGCGGCGCTTCAAGCAGCCCTGGTTTCCCGGAGAAACAGTCATTGTCGGCATTGGGCAGGGCTATACCCTGGTAACTCCACTACAATTAGCACAGGCCACTGCAATCCTTGCCAACAACGGCGTTGCGATGAAGCCGCGCCTGGTCAGCCAGGTCGAGAGCGCGCAATCCGGCAAAAAACAGATGATACCGCCAGTCATCCAGGACAGAATCGAGCTTAACCCGGTGAATGTGGAAATCGTTAAACGCGGAATGATCGATGTGACGCTGCCAGGCGGAACAGCCGCCAGCGTAGGGGCTAATGCCGGCTATTCAATCGCGGCCAAAACTGGTACTGCACAGGTGATCGGCATCAAGCAGAACGAAAAATATAACGAAAGCAGCATCAATGAGCGCCATCTCGACCATGCGTTATTTATCGCATACGCCCCGGCTGAAGATCCGACCATTGCACTGGCGGTTATTGTGGAAAACGGCAGGCACGGCGGCTCTACTGCCGGCCCCATTGCCAGAAAAGTGATGGACTATTACTTGTTAGGCAAAGTACCGGCTGCAGAACCCGTAAAAGAAAATAAACCATTACCCGGCAATACTGCCGCAATAACACCTACTCCAGAGGAAGAGCTACATGATTAGCAAACTACTCCAGCACTTGTTCAAACATATTGATGCCTTCCTGATGGCATGCCTGTTTTTTGCGTTATTAACCAGCCTGTTCGTGCTGTATAGCGCATCGGGGCAAAGCCTTGACCGCATATATGCGCAAGCCGTGAACATGGCTGTTGCATTAAGTGTGCTGTGGGTGGTTGCCAACATTTCGCCACAGAAACTCGAACGCGTGGCACTGACCTTGTATGTACTTGGCGTGCTGCTGCTGATAGCCGTTGCATTATTCGGCTCGATCAGTCATGGCGCAAGGCGCTGGCTGAATATCGGCTTCACGCAGATACAACCCTCGGAACTCATGAGGATTGCCATGCCGATGATGCTGGCATGGTTCTTCGCCACACGCGAGGGCAAACCAAGTGCGGTAAACTTTATCGTCGCCGGACTATTACTGGCAATACCGGTTGCACTCATTATGAAACAACCGGATCTGGGCACATCATTACTGATTGCATCATCAGGGTTCTATGTATTATTTCTGGCCGGGCTAAGCTGGAAATTCTTGCTGGGTGCCACGGTATCACTGCTAGGATTCATGCCGATTTTCTGGTCCATGCTCCATGATTACCAGAGAAAACGCATTGAAATCCTGTTTGACCCGACGCAAGACCCATTAGGTGCCGGCTACCATACAATACAGGCCATTATTGCCATCGGCTCCGGCGGAGCGACCGGCAAAGGCTGGCTAAACGGCACACAGACACAGCTGGATTTTCTGCCCGAACGCACTACCGATTTCATTTTCGCAGTATTCAGCGAAGAATTCGGCTTTCTGGGCAACATGCTGCTGCTGACCCTATTCAGTGTCATCATCATGCGCGGGCTGATGATCGCCTCACAGGCGCAGAGTACATTTTCCAGGCTGCTGGCCGGCAGCATCACACTGAACTTCTTTTCTTATGCCTTCGTCAACATGGGCATGGTGAGCGGTATTTTACCGGTAGTAGGTGTACCATTGCCCCTCATCAGCTATGGCGGCACCTCGATGGTGACGTTATGCCTGGGTTTTGGTATTTTAATGAGTATACATACACACAAGAATCTAGTTGCAAACTAATGGGCACACCTTTTTAAGACTTGCCGGTTGACTGGCTTGCGGGTGATGATGTATCCCGGATACTGCATTTTCAGAAGCGCACTGACCTGTATCAAAAAGACGTATAGATACTTTATATGGAGGTGATTGAATGTTTAACTTTCAACGATTTATTGTCATCCTTTGCGTCACCTTAGTGACGGCATGCGGCGGTCAGTCAGCAGTAAAACCGTCAGATACACAGGCGGCTAAACCGGCCAGCGGCAAAGGCGGCTATTACCTGGATGACGGACCGGGCGAGAACCCACCGGCAGACATTGACAGCATTCCTGATGCGCAGCTCAGAACCGAGACTCCGCTCACGCGCAGCAATCAGCCTTATACCGCACTCGGCAGGAAATATGTCCCGATGACCAGCTATGCGCCCTATGTACGCCAGGGCGTAGCCTCCTGGTATGGCAGGCGTTACCACGGCAAAAAAACCTCAAGCGGCGAGATTTACGATATGTATGGAATGTCTGGCGCACATCCTACGCTCCCCATCCCCAGTTATGTCCGTGTAACCAACCCAGTCAACAAGCGCTCAGTGATCGTGCGCATCAATGACAGAGGCCCTTTCAAACAGGACCGGCTGATAGATTTGTCCTACGCGGCAGCCTATAAATTACGCATAGCCTCGCAGGGAAGCGCACCAGTTGAGGTTGAATGGATTGACACCCGTCCTGAAGCCTTGCTGAAAGCGAATACTACCCGTATCGCAACACCGGCCAGCGCACCAGAAATCATTCCGGTGGCCTACAAGGAAACACTTCCGTCCGCAGCAGAAACAAAAACAGCGGCTGCAGCTAACAACAATACGGAAACGAGACCGACAAGCTATTACGTTCAGGTAGGCGCGTTTAAGAACGAGTTGAACGGTGATCTGCTGCAGAAGAAGATTCTGGGACTGGAACTTGCCGGAGATGCGGCTGTCACTAACGTGTATAATGACGGTATTTACCGCGTGAAGCTCGGCCCTTTCGGCACTAAAAAAGAAGCTGATGTCTCTGCCAATAAAGTCCGCAAGCAATTAAATCTTTCAGCAATCGTTACCAATCAGTAAACACTAATAAAGACACATGACCAATCATCCATTATTCACTCGCAGTATCAGTATTATTTCAGCAACCACCCTATGCGCGGCCTTAAGCTTTAGCCAGTTGGCACACGCGGACAGTGCGCAAATCGCGCCGCCGCCAAGCCTGGCAGTAAAGGCTTACCTGCTGAAAGATTTCAACAGCGGCCACGTGATTGCAACCCAAAATGCCAGCATGCGCATTGAGCCAGCGTCACTGACTAAAATCATGACGGCTTACCTGAGCTTCAAGGCCATTAAGAATGGTCATCTGCAACTGACACAAACGCTGCCGGTAAGCGAGACTGCCTGGAAAGTTGAGGGCTCTAAAATGTTCATCGAGCCGAACAAACCAGTTACGGTCGATGAACTGCTGCATGGAATGATTATTGTGTCAGGCAATGATGCTTCCATTACGCTGGCAGAAGGCATTGCCAGCACAGAGGAGCTGTTTGCCAGCATGATGAATAAAGAAGCGCAGCGCCTGGGCATGAAAAACACGCATTACATGAATGCCACCGGCCTGCCTGACCCGCAGCACTACACGACGGCCGAAGACTTGTCGATTCTGGCCAGTGCGTTAATTCGCGATTTTCCGGAGGACTACAAGCGTTTGTATTCTGTTAAAGAATACGCCTACAACAACATCAAGCAACCTAACCGCAACCGCCTGTTATGGCTGGATCCTAATGTTGACGGCATGAAAACCGGCCATACCGAATCTGCCGGATACTGCTTGATTTCTTCTGCCAAGCGCGACAGCACACGCCGCATTTCCGTGATACTGGGTGCGCCAACCGATGCCGCCCGCGCAACAGAAAGCCAGAAACTGCTTAATTATGGCTTCCAGTTCTTTGATTCCACCCCTGTATACAAACGCGGCCAGGCCATCAACCAGCTCAGGGTATGGAAAGGCACTGAAAATATGGTTGCCTCGACTGTTGCAAACGACTTATACCTGACACTGCCAAAGGGCGAATATGCCAACGTTAAAGCAGTGATTTCAAGTACACAGCCTTTAATCGCCCCGATTAAAAAAGGACAGGTCATCGGCACAGTCAAATTCATGCTGAATGGCAAAATCGTCGAACAGCGCTCTATCGTTGCAGCAAAAGCAGTCGACACTGCCGGTATTCTGGGCCGCGCGTGGGACTCGATAAAATTGCTGTTGCAATAATCAGGTAACGTGCATGCGTGAAAAAGACCCCCACACCACACCGCCATTAATCGAGTTCCCCTGTAACTTTGCCATTAAAGTCATGGGGGAAACACACGAGGCATTTGCAGCCACCATCGTTGAAGTGATTCAAACGCAGGTGCCTGCATTCACTGCCGAGCATGTAGAAATGCGTGCGAGCTCTGGCGGTAAATATATCAGCCTGACCTGCAATGTGTATGTCACATCTCAAGATCAGCTTGATAGTGTTTATCGCCTGTTAAGCACGCACCCCCTGGTAAAATTCTCGCTCTAGTCAACGCAGCAAGCGATGCAGCAGCCATTAGTCATCCGGCGTTTAGGCCTTACAGAATTTGAAAGCACATGCCAGGCAATGCAGCGCTTCAACACGGAGCGTACGCCAGCTACGCCGGATGAACTATGGCTGACCGAACACCCGGCCGTATATTCACTGGGACTCAATTGCAGGCAGGTCAGGTTGCCGCAGCGCGACGATATTCCAACCATACTCACTGACCGCGGCGGTAAAATTACGTACCATGGGCCAGGGCAGATTGTTATTTATATTCTGGCAGACCTGCAACGCAACCGCCTGAATATACGCGGGCTGGTAACGCTGCTGGAAAACGCAATCATCGAATTGCTGGCGGGGTACGGTGTTGAGGCAAGCGCAAAGAAAGACGCACCCGGCGTTTATGTACAGCTTGGTAATGCGCAGGAAGCTAAAATTGCGTCGCTGGGTTTGCGTGTAAAAAACAATTGCTGCTATCACGGCCTGAGCCTTAATGTAGATATGGACCTGAGCCCGTTTGAAGCAATTGACCCTTGCGGCTACGCCGGATTGAAGATAACACAGACGAAAGACTTAGGCATTGATGCAGACCTGCAGGCAATCAGCGAACAGCTGCTGCAAAAGCTCAATGCCAATTTTGAACAGCTGCGAAACTCAGCAATGACTGATGATATGGAAAAGCATGACTGATACATCAAACAATAAAACATCCAGGCAGAAGATTGCCGGCGTGAAGGAAATCGACGCGGCCAAGACTTCGCGTATCCCGATCAAGATCATACCGCAACCTGCGCAGCGCAAGCCGGAATGGATACGCATGAAAGTGCCGGACTCTGCGCGCTACCAGGAAATCAAACGCGTGCTGCGTGACAATAACCTGCATACCGTATGTGAAGAGGCAAGCTGCCCTAACATCGGTGAATGCTTCAGCGGCGGCACTGCGACATTCATGATTTTGGGTGACATCTGCACGCGCCGCTGCCCGTTTTGCGATGTAGCTCATGGCAAGCCGCTACCGCCTGATGTCAATGAACCGGAGAACCTGGCACGTACGATTGCGCAGATGAAACTCAAATACGTAGTCATCACCAGCGTAGACCGCGATGACCTGCTGGATGGCGGTGCCCAGCACTTTGTAGATTGCATTAAAGCCGTACGCGCACAATCGCCTGACATCAAGATTGAAATCCTGGTGCCTGATTTCCGCGGCCGCCTTGACGTTGCCATGAAAATCCTGAGCGAAGCACCGCCAGATGTCATGAACCATAACCTTGAGACTATCCCCAGACTCTACAAACAAGCCAGACCCGGTTCAGATTACCAGAACTCACTCTCATTATTAAAGAAATTCGGCGAACTGTATCCGCACATTCCGACCAAATCCGGCTTAATGCTTGGCCTGGGAGAAACCGATGAAGAGATTCTGGATGTGATGCACGACCTGCGCGCGCACAATGTCAGCATGCTGACGCTGGGGCAATACCTGCAGCCCAGCGTACACCACTTACCAGTCATGCGTTATGTCGAACCGCATATATTTGACACATTAAAACAAAAAGCTGATGCCATGGGCTTTAATAATACCGCCAGCGGCCCCATGGTAAGAAGTAGTTACCATGCTGACCTTCAGGCGCAGCAGGTAATTTAATTAACACCGCTACATCTGTAATATGTCCGGTGTAAACGCGATATTTTTTGAAAAAAAGGCAAATATGGTTCCTCACCTGACAACAGCACTGAACGGCCCCCTGCTTAGCTTGGAAAAAAGCATGCTGGGCGCCATGCCCAAAATCGAACATTGGTTCCGCACACAATGGCTGGAACATGCCGCGCCGTTTTATGCTTCTGTTGATTTACGCAATTCTGGCTTCAAACTGGCGCCAGTAGACACTAACCTGTTTCCCGGCGGTTTTAATAACCTGAATCCGGAGTTTCTGCACCTGAGCGTTCAGGCTGCGATGGTAGCAGTTGAAAAAGTATGCCCGGAAGCGCACCGCCTGCTGATCATTCCTGAAAACCATACGCGTAACACCTATTACCTGCATAACGTGGTTGAACTCGCCAACATCCTGAAACAAGCAGGCATGAACGTCAGGATCGGTTCAATCTCGCCAGAAATCACAATCCCGACCAAATTCGAAACACAAGGCGGGCAGTCACTGCTGCTGGAACCTGTAGTACGTGTCGGCAACCGTATCAAATTGCCGCAATCCAGTATTGACGGCATAACGCTGGATGAGTTTGATAGCTGTGCCATTCTGCTCAATAACGACTTATCCGGCGGTATTCCGGAAATACTCGAAGATCTTGAGCAGGATCTGATTCCCCCACTTTATGCCGGTTGGAGTACACGCCGAAAATCCCAGCACTTCTCGGCTTATAACCGTGTAGCGAGCGAATTCGCACAGCTGATCGGCATTGATGAATGGCTGCTGAACCCATATTTTGATACCTGCGGTGAGATAGACTTTAACGCGCGAACCGGTGAAGAGTGCCTCGCAAGCAAAGTTGAGCAGTTACTGGAAAAGATTAAACTGAAATATGCGGAGTATGGCGTCACACAGGAACCGTTTGTGATCGTAAAAGCGGATGCCGGCACCTATGGCATGGGCATCATGACCGTGAAATCGCCGGATGATGTGCGCGATCTGAACCGCAAGACCCGCAACAAGATGTCTGTAGTGAAAGAAGGCCTGGAGGTTTCCGAAGTCATCATCCAGGAAGGTGTTTATACCTTCGAGAGCATCAACGATGCTGTTGCCGAGCCGGTTGTGTACATGATGGACCACTTTGTGATCGGCGGTTTCTACCGCGTGCATACCGGTCGCGGCGTGGATGAGAACCTGAATGCGCCAGGTTCACATTTTGTACCGTTGGCATTTGCAAAATCCTGTACCTTGCCGGACCGTGCCGGCGCGCCGGATGCCCCGCCTAACCGTTTCTATGCCTATGGCGTAGTTGCGCGTCTGGCTCTACTGGCAGCAGCGATTGAGCTGCAAGAACAGAACCCTCTTAATCAATAAAAACAGTAGTCAATTACTTATGAAACTCGTATTTATTTTAGATCCGCTGGAAAGCCTCAAAATCTATAAAGATACGAGTCTGGCGATCATGCGTGAAGCCAGCCATCGCGGCCACCAGCTGTTTGTCAGTATGCAGCATGATATTTTCCTGCGCGGCAGCCAGGCAAGAATCAAAACCAGATCATTTAAATTCACCGCGCATGGCTATGAACTTGGCGATGCAATTGAGACTGCTCCCGCCGACTTTGATGCGCTGATCATGCGCAAAGACCCGCCGTTCGATAACGAATATATCTATAGCACTTATCTGCTGGAAATTGCAGAAAGCCAGGGTGCCAGGGTTTTTAATGACCCGGTTGCAATCCGCGGCTGGAATGAAAAACTTTCAGTCACACGCTTTCCGCAGTTTGCACCGGAATTTCTGGTCACGGCAAACAATGCCCTTATCCGCGAGTTTCTGAACACGCACCAGGATATTGTGGTGAAACCGCTGGATGGCATGGGCGGCAGCAGTATTTTCCGGCTGGGGCTGGATGATCCCAATATCAGCGTGATTCTGGAAACCATCACCCTGCATGGCAATCGTACCATCATGGCACAGCGCTATTTACCGGAAATCCTGCAAGGTGATAAACGCATCATCGTGATCAATGGCGAGCCATTACCCTACGCACTTGCGCGCATCCCGCTCGCAGGCGAAACGCGCGGCAACCTGGCTGCCGGCGGTACCGGTATTGCGCAGCCGCTCAGTGAGCGCGACTATGAAATTGCCGCTACGGTTGGCAGAACGCTCAAGCAGCACGGGCTTTTTCTGGTGGGGCTGGATGTGATCGGCGAGCATTTAACGGAAATCAACGTCACCAGCCCGACCGGCATGGTGGAAATCGCCGCGCAGACTGACTGCAATCCGTCGGCGATCATGCTGCAGGCATTAGAGCAGCACCTCGCGCAATAGCGGTCTGCCATCAATGCGTAAATGGCCTATCCGCCTTGCTGTCATTGCCTTGATTGTAATTGGCATATTCAGCTTCCGCACATTGAAACAAGAGCCGCTTTATCATACCCAGAGCTATGTTTTCGGCACGCTGGTTGATATCAGCATTTACGGCGAAACGGAAGACCGTGCAAAACTACTCGCCGACCATATACTGCGTGATTTTCAGGCCCTGCACGACCAGCTGCACGCATGGAAGCCGGTCAGCAAGAATCAACCAAGTGAACTGGGTGCGCTCAACACAGCATTCGCAAACGGCAGCACGCCAATCACCATCAGCCCACAACTGGCTGCCATGCTGACTGATGCAGCGGCCCTGTCATTGCAATCACAAGGCTTATTCAACCCAGCCATCGGTCATCTGATCGCAACATGGGGCTTTCAGCGCGATGAGTTCAGTGCGGTCAACATTGATGATGCAGCGATCAAGGCGTTGGTCAAAACCAGGCCCGATATGGCCGACATAGTGATTAGGCAGAATACGGCTTACAGCACCAACCCGAATGTTAAACTCGATCTTGGGGGCTATGCAAAAGGCTATGCCCTGGACAAGGCGGCCGGCTATTTACGCCAGCAACAGGTTAAAAACGCACTGGTCAATATCGGCGGCAATATCATTGCGATTGGTCAGCATGGCGACAAACCCTGGCGAGTCGGCATACAGCACCCGCGCAAACCGGCAGCGATCGCTACACTGGCGTTGGGGGATGGCTGGGCGATTGGCACCTCAGGCGACTATCAACGCTACTTCATGCTGGATGGCAAACGCTACTGCCATATTATTGACCCGCGCAACGGCTACCCGGTGCAGCATACCCAGGCGGTTACGGTGCTGATTCCGCCACAGAAAAATGCAGGTGTACTGTCTGACGTGGCATCAAAACCCATTTTTATCGCTGCGGCTGAAGATAAAGCCAGCACTGCCGCCATGCTTGGAATACAATATTTCATGGTGATTGATCAACAATCCAATATTTCTGTCAGCAAAGCACTTGCACAAAGACTCGACTGGTTAGATCCGGAAGTGAATAATAACAGCCATGTTAAGCTCGTCACGCTCCCATAAACCAGCCTTCAGCCATCTGCTCGCCGGTGACTGGTTCACGATTATTCTAAGCGCGATCATCATTGCCTTTCTGTTCCAGACCTTATGGTCACATGACCATGCCGCCAAAGTACAGATACGTATCGGCGACAAAGTGTATGCTGCCTACGACCTCAATCAGCAGCGGGACATCATCGTACATGGTGCAATCGGAGACACCATGATACGCATCGGACAGGGAAAAGTACGGTTTGCCAAGTCACCGTGTCATAATCAATACTGCGTGCATCAGGGCTGGCTGACCCATAACGGCCAGGTAGCGATATGCCTGCCCAATCAGGTCAGCCTGGAACTGATTGGCGCACAGAAGCCTTATGATTCACTTAATTACTGATGGACACTTCTATAAATACATTCTTTGGGCGCATTACTGCGTTGCGCGGTACTCGTAACCTCGCTGTATACTGCATACTATCTCGGCTCCTGCGTTCCGTGCGCCTTGTACTGCATCCCAAACCCTGCATTTATAGAAGCGTCCAAATATGGTTTAAATACTAATGCAAATCCAGACCAATATTGACGACCACCGCATTGCAAAGCTGGCTGCGTTTGCAATTGCCCTGCATATGATTGAAGCGGTGGTACCATCTCCGCTGCCCGGAGTTAAGCCCGGCATTGCCAATATCGTAACGCTGTATGTACTGCTGCAATATGACTTCGCAACTGCGGCATGGGTCAGCATACTGCGTGTATTTGCCAGCAGCCTGCTGCTCGGACAGTTTATGTCGCCTGCATTTGCCCTCAGTCTAAGCGGTGCGCTGTTAAGCCTGAGTGTGCTATGGGTAGCCCAGTACCTGCCCAGACGTTATTTCAGCGCCATTACTCTGAGCATACTCGCAGCCTTTGCACACATAGCCGGGCAGCTCATCGTGGTGCGCCTGTGGCTGATCCCGCATGCCAGCGTGGCCTACCTGATCCCGATATTTGCAGTAGCCGCCCTGTTTTTTGGATTTATCAACGGCTTGGTCACCGCAAAACTGCTTTATCACAAGGCACAACCAGCAGAACCAGATAAGCCCGTACACGATTCACCATAGCATGCGGCCAGAACATACTTTTTTTAAAATACTCAGCACTCTTAAATTGCATCTTATGCAGCATAAGATGCTATTGCTCGCTACACTGGGCTCCATACTGTTACACATCACGTTCTTGAGCGAGTTTTCTATCTCGTTACCGCAGCTGGCTGACGACAGGCAAACGCTGGAAATGCAGCTGGTACAACAGCAAACCAGGCAAGATAATATACAGCTTGCCGGCAAAATATCTAAACCGGAACGCAGCACGCCTGAAACCAGCACCACCCCGCAACCGGCCCCGGACGAAACGCCGGCACCTGCTGAAGCAGTTGACACAATCCAGAATGCACCGCTTAACGCCCCGCCCGCTGGTGAACAAACCGGAAATGAACCAGCAAACCCGATCAGCGACTTGAATGACACTGCAGAAATCAGTCAGGCAGACGATGTAGCTGATAAGCCAGCCTATCAGCATGTAGAGACGGAATTTGAAGTCCTGCGCGGTGCCACCACCGCTGCGGCCGGAGTGACTAAAATCGTTTTCAATATCGATGCTGACAACCATTACTCCATCATCAGCACCACACAAGCCAAAGGCTTTGCGTCCCTGTTCTTTGGCAACCTGATACAAAAGAGCGAAGGCAGCGTGACAGAAATCGGTTTAAAGCCGGACTTTTACTCCTACCAATATGGCAGCGATGCAAAGAAATCACAAACCGCAAACTTCGACTGGGTGAACAATGTTCTGCACATGCATAGTTCCCGCGGTGACAATACCGCAAAACTGGTTGCCGGCACGCAGGATTTTTTAAGCTTTATGTATCAGTTCATGTTCATGCCGCCGCTCGACAGCATGCAAATCACCATGACCAATGGCAAACGGCTACGCACTTACGCCTACAGTTTTGAAGGTGAAGAGACTGTTACAACCAGGCTCGGCGAGCTAAAAACCGTGCATTTGCTGAAGAGCGGCGGTGATGAAGAGAAAACCGAGGTCTGGCTTGCCAGTGACTATCAGTACTTACCGGTCAGAATCCGCAAGACGGAGAAAGACGGTACCGTGATTGAACAAATAGCCACCAGCATTCTAACCAAGGAGAACTGAACTAGCGGATATTTTGTTGTGCATATGTATGCAAACAACGCGCATTGATACAAGTAGCATTCACCCTCAATTACCATAATTGTTATTATCAAAGATAGCATGTCTATGGCAGTTATCTTTCCCGAAAAACAAAAAACAGCCTAAGAGCTGTTTTTTGTTTTAGATTTCTGCCTGCTAGCGTCTTTTAATCAACGCCTTTAACCCTATGGTATATGCGTTTACGTATTGGACTCACAGCAGGTATTACCTTGCCTGGTGAAATCGGCGTGCTGGCACGACCATCGTGATCAACCGCACCAATCACAACCGTTACAGGCTTACCATCGATGTAGACATTACCCGTCACAGGGGACGGTGGCATACCACCTCCGGCAAATACGGAAGAACGGGTACCGCCACATGTGGCATTATTTTTTACTCCAATTGTGCCAGATGCGTTAAACAGGTTAACCCAATATCCTCTGGCTTTACCAAGTATAGTCGAACAAGTACCCTCGGCAGGCGGTATAGGCATATTAGTACTGAAAACCACTTGACCTCCCAGAATTAAAGCCGAGGACACAGTCTGCTCTCCCTGCCCGTACTGGTTGAGATCCATATACCAGCCTACCTGTGTTGAACTGGGCAATATGCTGGCAGAGTCACATCCTTCATCAGTAGTCTTATCCTCTAATGTATTCAAGTCGACAGTACCCGAAGTAACCGCCAAATTATCCAGGTAGACATAAAAACGGTTAGTTACATTATAGGCATAATTGGATAATAACGGATGTTCACGGTCGCCCGAGCCGATAGCCACGTACACACGGCCATCCCTGACAATAGGCAGCAGAGCTGGCTGGAACAGGAATTTACGTCCGCCGCCGGCCGAGGCGATTTTACGTATTGTCCAATCACCTGGTGCAAGCGCAGTGTAAGTTGATACACCGCTGCTAACAGTTCCGGTCACCATGTCAATTCGATACAGATTGCCGCCGGTATCACCGACATAGCCATAATCTGCTTTACCGTCACTATTCATATCAACAACTGAAACTTCTGAAACCACGCTGTAGCTGGTAGAGAAAGTTTTTAGCAAAGTGCCATTCCCTGCATCTACGACATAGATGTTAGAACCTTTCTGCCCGGTGCTGCAGGGTGACGCAGTATCGGTATCTTCACACGCAGCATAGCCACCACCGAACAGAGCAACTTTCTCGGTAGTATAGCCAGCCACAGGCACAACTACCGGTGCAGACCAACTCTGCCCCATGTTCTCAAAACCGGCACTGCAATCACCATTGTAACAGCCATGTTTCCACATAATTGATGGTGCGTTCTTATCGGTTACATTCAGCCCGTAAACCATCTGGCCGCCACGGCGCATGGTCGGATAGATCCATACCTTGGTATTCTCCTTGTTTTGCGCAATGCCGATAGAACCATCCCACGCATATGTCTTGGCAAGTGGCGTCGGTAAGGTAGTCATGTCGCTAGAAGGGTACTTAATAAGCGGCGAATTGGTCCGTAGCCTATCGACAAAGGCAGGCTGTGCGAACTCGAACGGCATAAACGCCCATAACTCCTTACCGGTCTCGGAGTTAATTGCACGGAACATACCGTCATTAGCGCCATAATAAACTACACCGTCTCCATTGCCGTAGGTAATAGGCAATGGGCGTGAATGCACTACGTCACCATGTATAGAGGCACGGGTTTCAGTAGTCAATGTATCGCTGTCTTCGTTCTGCGTATCAGCACCCATCACCCATGAACGCTGTGTTGCATCCAAGGCGGCAGCACTTGATAGTGAACTGAATGCAGTGCCAAACGCACTATCAGTAGTATAAAGCGTACGTCCTGTTGGCAGCCAGGTCGGCGTACCATCTGTGGTTGGCGGATTGTTGCCCTTACGTACTACTTCAGCAATCGCGCCTTTTTCAACAGTAGGTCCATCTGGCAAATCGGAATAGACCTTGCTTGGATCCAGGCCGTCACACTTGCTCGCAGCGCTCGGGTTTACCGGCACATTAGCCCAGTAATAGCCTTTGGATGGGTCAGCAGCATCAAGCAGTGAATCTGTAGTCCAATAGCTGACCGCACAATCACTGATAAAACCGGACTGGTAATTCACTGCTACGGCACCGTTTTTATCGCCCAGGTTTACCGTAATATCATCTGCCTCAAAAACCAGTTGGTAACGTTTAAGATTGCCATACCAGCGCGGCTTCGTCATCGGGTCTGGCCTGAACATACCAATAAAGACCTGGTTTTCATTCTGTGCGCGATTGGTAGCATTCACAGGCAAGGAAGCCGAAGCAAAAGTAGAGTTAAGAGACTGAATTTCAGCAAAGATCGCGCCCATTGCTTCGAACAATGCCTGTTCGTTAGTTGCGGAATAATAATTACCGCCCCCGAATTTTGCTGCACTCATGAGTAACGCAGTATGATCATTGTTCTGCTGCGCATTGTAAACGTCAATGGTATACATAACAGCCGTCTGATTTTCACCGCCGGTGACTGGCACCCCTTTCTGAAAAATGCACCTTGCCCATTCATCCAGATGCCAGGCACTGCCCTTACCGGTCTTATCATAGGTACCGGTAGCCTCTGCTGAAGTGATGTTTGTATTGCCAATCATTGTATATAACGATGTGCCGGCCTCACATGATGAGGCGCCCGTACTTGTCGGGGTACCGTAATTGCAACCACTACCGGCAGCATAGTTTGCATAAGCCGTACATTGTGTAGCAAAATCCGTAGAAGTTGAGGTGTAAGCAGGTGTACTTGCATAGCAGGCAGAGGAGTAACCCAGAGACTTAATTTCTGTTAAAGTTTTAGTACGGACTACGGTGTAATTATACTTCGCATTACCGCCTGCACACCCCGTCGCAACCTGATTGGTACAGGAGCATGAAACGCCCGTACCCGTACATTGGGCCGCATATTGGCTGGTAATGGCCTCACTGCACTTGCTTATATTCTGCACACATGACGACAGCTGACCCAAGTTCTTTGTCCCCTGATTATCAGTGGCCAGTACAGAATATAGCAGGCTACCTGCAGCACAAGCCCCGGTTGGAACATAGGCAGCGCCGCAAGTCTTGCTTTCATAGGTTGTATCGCCGGATGCCGCATACTCGGCTTGAACCGCAGTGCTGCAGGCAGCTTGGCTGGCAAAACAAGCCGTGGTGTTACCAAGTTTAGTAGCTGTTGGCGTGGTTATCAAAGTAAAGTTAGGTAGATCGATGTTACTAGCGTCACAACCAAGTGCGGCTAATTCTGCTTTGTTAGCTGCACTGTCAGCGGAAGGGCCGCTTGCATTTGGGTTGCCGATAAATACCACATAATTCTTGGCGCAGCTCCCGGCGCTGGAAAGTGGCGTTTTGAAATTACTATACAGAGTGTCATAAGCACGGTCATCAACCCTGGGGCTTGGTGGGTTCAAATTACTGCTGTTGCTGCCCACATCAGCACCGGCAAAATAGTTATAGATGTCATAAGCCATGTTTCCGTATGGGGTGCCTGAGTTACGCTTTTCGTTCGTGCCGTTGATATCACCGAATATCTCATCCATCTCGGCTTTCAGGGCTGCCTTATTGGTAGCATTCATAGGCAGAATCGGAAAGCGCATAAAGCCACCGATATTGTTAGCATTACCGTTAGTCACAAACTCCATCACGCCGACATTGATGTTGCTACCTACTTTATCCAGTACATTCTTGATCGAACGTACTTCGGCCTGCCCCTGCGTAATGCCTCCTGGCCATTGCTGGCTTTGCCTTGCCCAGTTCGAAGTATTATCCAGCACAATCAGTACATTAGGCCGCTCTGCAGTGCCGCCTGAGTCACCGGTAAAAATATCAATGTCTTCAGCCACTGTCGCCAGAGGGTTAAGAACAAGGCTTAACATCATCAGCGCAGATAAGATTTTTTTATGTATGTTATTCATAGCTAACTTCTCATTAAGGACATGTACTTGAAGGGTTCTTTGCATCATCCGCTGCTACACGTACACCGACACCAGTAGTTACCGTTGCCTCTGCACCGGTGACATCATCGGCAGCTACCGCATTAATTTCCCAAATCGTATTTGCGCAGAGGGAATCACCGGTTACAGCGCCTTCTACACCGAGGTTCTGACCTGCCCCGACTATGCATGCTGCATCATTGGTATTGCTTATACTTAACTCTGCGTTCTTGATTACCTGGGCCTTTTTAATGCAAGGTGGAGGATTAAGAGTCACGGTAATATCCTTCTTGCCGTCACCATTAATATCATAGCTGGTCTTATTGCCAGGCAGCGCCGCACTGGGATTGGTAATAAAAGCAGTTTTAGAGATCACTTCCTCGACGGCTTGATTTGCGGCAGTCACTACTTCAGCCTTATGCTGCATATTACCGGCAATAATCGTATTCTGGCGCCCCATGTTAAAACTGACGATAGCGACCAGCAGCATCATAACCAGCATGATCAAGGCAACTGGCAGCACTACACCGCGTTGTGAGCTATGTACGGAGAACTGTCTCATTGCCGTCTCCATGAGGGATTCACGAACTGCGCTGTAGTACTGTAAACGTGACGCTTGTATCCGTCATTCGGGGCAGATACCTCTTTATCACCCAGGGTGTAAACACGGCTATCGGTATACCCCTGCGAGCTTGTTGTATTACGTGCCAGCAAATGAACACGTGCCGCCATCACATTGCGCCAATCTGCAGTACTGGCCGGTGCCGAGGTATAAGTATTCGGCACACCGTCAACATCGCTATCAACGCCATATTCAATCTGCATATTCTCGATACCGTCAACAAGAGGAACAATACTGAACGCCCCGGCACCTAATTCTGCCCGCTTCAACGTAGGGATGCCATCACCAGACTCATTATTATTGGCAATAAAATAAATATGCACAAAATAACGCTGGATAGCCGCAAAGTCAGTAGCGACACAACTGGTTTTATGCCGTGTAAAATCGCCCGCCGCTGTACTCAAAGCAAAATAGTGCGCTGCATAATCAGCATCGCTGTTTATCGCATGCGCCAGCTCAGCACCGCTACCATCATTTGGCGTGCATAAAGATGCCTGAAAATACGGCTCACCCTCAACAAACGCAGCACAGCCCGCAGCACCGGCAACACAAGTGGATGCGCGCCGCACCACGATAATATCTGTTCCTTCTTTTACATCCGATATGCATGATGGAAATTCGGCCGCATCATTGACACCTTGTACATGAAGCGGCAATGCCGTCAGTAAATTGGCGATTGTCGTAGAACATGGATCAGGCAGCACAGTAGGCGTTGTCAGCAGGGAAGAATCAAACTCAGCCAGATAGCCCGCCATTTTCAGGTTGTCGGCAAGTAATTCCGCAGCATAACGGCCACTCTCCTGCTGCTGGGTTGACTTCTGCATTTCATTGCGGGAGCGGGTACTGCTGATAAAAATTGCTGATAACGCTGTCAGCACCAGCAGACTAATGGTCACTGCGACCATTAATTCAACCAGGGAAAGCCCCCTTTGCATGCTGCGCAAACGGAAACGAGATGTATACATCATATACAACTCCCCGTGCCGGATGACACACGAAGTGAGATTACCCGGCGCAGCTCATCGTCCCCGTATAAATCCAGTTCCTGGGCACAGCCATTAAAAGAGGGTGCTGTCTTAAACATACCCTGCCAAGTCACCGTAATTTCATAAATTCCCGGCGCGCATGTGCCAGCAGCTGTATTCGGCGCCTGTATCTGGGTAATACACCCCCTTGCCCCTATCATTGCGCCTACATTTGTGCCACCCAGTGACTCCCCGGCGCCACGCAGCTCATTACCCCATTCACATAAATCAAACGCCGCACCTGTCTTACCGGTACACTGCTCCACATCGCCTTCACCAACAACCGTATCACTAACATAGCCGGCTGCATTTGCGCGACTCATATGAAACCGGTTCACCATATCATTAAGTATAATCATGGCCTGGCTTCTCTGGTACGACTCAAGTTCGATAGTGCGGGTTTTCATCTGCAGTCCGGCAAGGCCAAGTAAGCCAAATGCCAGAATCACAATAGTGACCATCACCTCCAGTAAAGTGGCGCCCGCCTGATATTTCCGATTAAGTAGTTGCTGATTTAACATGCGCTATTTTTCACATTTGGCAATCCACTCAGGCTCACAGTGACACATGTGTTAGCCGAAGCAGAACCCACTGTAGCTTCAATATCGAAAGATACTGAACCACCGACACGACCTGAGCTGTTGTATTTAACACTTCCAGGTCCACTCACACTCACATTAGCACCGCTGACACTATGGCTTTCCAGGATATTATCCGATTGATTTGTCGGATAAATATTCCAGCCTTTTTTCCATCCGCCATCACTTGGTGACATAGTCACATCCATATTGCGTTTAACCGCCTCACTGCGAGTCTTGGCCAAATCAAAATATAGATCTGTAGCAATTCCCCTTGCCTTGTTATTAGCAATCATTCCAGAAAATGAAGGTATTGCTATTGCCGCCAATATACCGACGACAGCAATCGCCACCACCAATTCAACCAATGTAAACCCCGCACCTAGGCGAGCAGAGATGCCAGCTCCGGCAGGCTTTGCATTCAGCTTGCTCAATACAGCAGTCTTTACCATTTATCCGCAGGCGTTTTAGCGCCCGTGTTAGTCAAGGTTAATGTGGGGTCAGACGCCTGCGCTGATCCTGAAACTGGCGTTGCCGTAGCAGTAAATGAAGGAGGCCCACTGTCGCCGACCGCTATTGAAATAGTGTAATAACTGGAAACATCAGAAGGCGTTGTCACACCAAGTGTTGTAAGGTTTTCCGCATAGGTGCGGGTATCAAGCAGATACTGCTGCTGACGCTGCGCCACATCCATCAGATGTGACTGCGCCGCCGCCCGGCGCCCTTTTTTTACGTATTCCAGGTAATTAGGGAAGGCAATAGAGGCCAATAGCCCGATAATTGCCACCGTTACAACCAACTCCACCAAAGTAAAGCCGCGTTGCCTGATCTGCAGATTGCCGCAAGGGCGATATTTATATTTTAATAAGCTGACCATGTTATTTTTACCTCATTAACTACTGTGCATCATGCACTTTGCCATTTCCAATGTCTATTAACACCTGACAATCGGTAAATTTTACACAACAAGCGGTTACATAGCGCCAAATCATGCGGGTATGAATATACGCAATCACAATCTAAAAACCGATACGGAAAAGTAGATCGTGATAAAAAATGATAGAATACCTGAGGTATTTTCACCATAGCTGACTGTTCTATTAAAAAATTTTACCGTATCGCTACTTATGCAAAAACTTACTAGAAAAATGCTGCTGCTGTTAGCCGCCTGCTTTGTACTCAACGCCTGCGGCACCAAGGGGCCGCTGTACATTCCTGAACAGCAGTATCCGCAGCCAACCCAAACAAGCAAATAATTCAGCCTAACTCTCAACATACAGACAAGCCATCACCGTGAACGCATTTAATTTCAAAGACAACACACTGCATGCTGAACATGTAGCCCTTAACCAGATCGCAGAAAACTATGGCACGCCCTGTTACGTGTATTCCAGATCAGCGCTAACCCAGGCCTTTGAGCGCTTTGATGCAGGTTTCAAAGGTACAAATCACCTGGTATGTTTTGCCGTTAAATCCAATCCCAGCCTGGCCATCCTGAACCTGTTCGCCAAACTGGGCGCCGGGTTTGATATCGTATCGGGCGGCGAACTGGCCAGAGTGATTGCTGCCGGCGGCGATCCATCTAAAGTGGTATTTTCCGGCGTAGGCAAGACCGCCGACGAGATGCGTGCCGCGCTTGAAGCAGGCATTTTCTGCTTTAACGTTGAGTCTGCCAGCGAACTGGTACGCCTGAACGACATTGCAGGCTACATGGGGAAAGTTGCTCCGGTTTCACTACGCGTCAACCCAAATGTAGATGCCAAGACACACCCTTATATCTCTACCGGCCTGAAAAACAACAAATTCGGCGTGGCTTATGAAGATGCGCTCGATATTTACCTGCAGGCAGCTGCCATGCCCAACATTGCAATTCACGGTGTAGATTGCCATATCGGCTCGCAGATTACCGAACTGTCACCATTCATGGATGCATTCGACCGCGTACTGGCACTGGTGGATGCGCTGGCTAAAAACAACATCCATATCCAGCATATCGACCTCGGCGGCGGCATCGGCATCTGCTACAGCGATGAAACCCCACCCGATTTCGGCGACTATGCAAAAGCGATGCTAGCCAAGCTAGGCAAGCGCGACATCAAGCTGGTGTTCGAACCTGGCCGTGCGCTCGTAGGCAATGCAGGCGTATTGCTGACCAAGGTGGAATACCTGAAACATACCGAAACCAAAAACTTTGCCATCGTAGATGCCGCCATGAATGACCTGATGCGCCCGGCACTTTATGATGCTTATCATGCGATTGAAGCAGTCAAACCGCGTGTTGCAAATACACATAATTATGAAATCGTGGGTCCGGTATGCGAGAGCGGTGACTTTCTTGGCCACGACAGAGAGCTGGCATTGGCCGAAGGTGACTTACTGGCGATTATGTCTGCCGGCGCTTACGGCATGAGCATGTCCAGCAATTACAACACGCGCCCGCGTGCCGCAGAGGTGATGGTAGATGGGGATAAATCCATCGTGATTCGCCAGCGGGAAAAAGTACAGGATCTATTCGCACTGGAAACAATTATTGAATAGCTGCTGAATTAAGCAATAAAAAAAAGCGAAGATTAATCTTCGCTTTTTTTATTGTTCACAATCGAATCAGGTAACGCCGTGTCGCCGTTGAATCGGATCTGCAATCAGTCAAAAATCACGGTTTTGTTTGCGTACAGCAGAATACGGTTCTCGATATGCCAGCGCACCGCCTTTGACAGCACCACACGCTCGAGGTCGCGGCCTTTCTGAATCAGGTCTTCTACCTGGTCACGATGCGAAATACGCTCGATACCCTGCTCAATGATCGGGCCTTCATCCAGCACTTCTGTAACATAGTGACCGGTCGCCCCAATCAGCTTCACACCGCGTTCAAACGCGCGGTGATATGGGCGGGCACCGATAAATGCCGGCAGGAATGAGTGATGGATATTAATAATGCGCTGCGGGTAACGTGACACGAAATCCGGTGACAGAATCTGCATATAACGCGCCAGCACGATCAAATCAATGTTGTATTGATCAAACAATTCAAACTGGGCAGCTTCAGCTGCGGCCTTGTTGTCCTTCGTTACTGCAATGTAATGAAAATCCACGCCATAGAACTGCACCAGCTTTTCAGTATCACGGTGGTTGCTGATCACAAGTGGAATCTCGCAGGCCAGTTCACCGCTTTTATGTCTGTGCAACAAATCCGCCAGACAATGGTCATACTGCGACACCATAATGGCAACACGTGCTTTATGTTGGGACAGCTTCAGTTGCCATTGCATACTGAATTTATCGGCAATGACTGCAAATGCCTGATTAAAATGGGTTTCATCCAGATTGAAACCGGCAAGATCCCATTCCACGCGCATCAGGAATAAATTATTTTCTGCATCCTGATGCTGGTCTGCGTGTAAAATGTTGGCATTGTGCTGATGTAGAAATTCAGCAATCGCCGCCACAATGCCCTTGGCATCCGGGCAGGTAATCAGTAAGGTTGCGGTGTTTTTCATAGTGAGGCTTTATTAATCATTAATTAAAACTTGTGCGATTATACCCGATGCGCCTGCTACCTGAAAAATCAGTTGGTTTGAATATACGGCATTAAATTTATAAGCCTAGTCTAATTGAGCAAAGATACAGAACAAATGAACAAAGATACGAACATTCTACTTGCCAATCCACGCGGTTTCTGTGCCGGGGTAGATCGCGCCATTATTATCGTGGAACAGGCGCTGGAAAAGTTCGGCGCTCCAATTTATGTGCGCCATGAAGTCGTGCATAATAAATTCGTCGTAGATCAACTGCGTGCCAAAGGAGCGATTTTTATTGAAGAATTAGACGAGATTCCGGCTGGCAGCACTGTCATTTTCAGCGCTCACGGCGTTTCAAAAGCAGTGCGCGCTGAAGCTGAATCGCGCGGCTTATCCGCATTTGACGCCACTTGCCCGCTGGTGACCAAAGTACACATTGAAGTCGCCAAGATGCGCAAAGACGGCCTGGAAATCATCATGATCGGGCACAAAGGACACCCTGAGGTCGAAGGCACGATGGGCCAGGTTGACGAACAAGAGGATGCCACCGGCATGTATCTGGTAGAAACGCCGGAAGACGTGGCAAGCCTGCAGGTACAGAACCCGGAGAAGTTGGCTTACGTTACACAAACCACGCTATCGCTGGATGATGCTGCCCGCGTAGTTGATGCACTGCAGAAACGCTTCCCCAACATCAAGGCGCCAAGAAGCGACAGCATTTGCTATGCCACACAGAATCGCCAGGATGCAGTCAAAATCATGGCGAAGGACTGCGATCTGGTCATTATTGTCGGCTCACCGAACAGCTCCAACTCCAACCGCCTGCGTGAAGTTGCGCAGAATCAGGGTATTGAAGCCTACATGGTCGACAATGCCAGCTTCCTCAAACCTGAATGGCTGCTCAATAAACAAAAAATCGGCGTTTCTGCCGGTGCTTCCGCCCCTGAGATACTGGTGCAGGAAGTGATTGCAAAATTGCAGCAGTTCGGTGCTAACCAAGTTCAGGAATTGCAGGGCGTTATAGAGAACGTAGTTTTCCAGCTGCCAAAGAATTTAACGAACGCTCCTGGCAAATCACCCTCTAAATAACTGAAGCGCTGACGATTCTTGAAAACGTATAAAACCCCGATTTCAGCTCTTGTGCTGATTCATACGCCTGATTTGCAGGTACTGATTATGGAGCGAGCCGATAAATCCGGTTTCTGGCAATCGGTTACCGGCAGCCTGGAGGGCAACGAAACCCCGTGGCAAGCCGCAATTCGGGAAGTGCGTGAAGAAACAGGCCTGGATGCCACACAATATGAGCTACAGGACTGGCAAGTGTCGAATGTATATGAGATATACCCGCATTGGCGCCATCGCTACGCACCCGGCGTAACAGAAAACCGCGAGTACCTGTTTGCTTTAGCATTACCGGCTGCTTTACCGGTCAAACTGGCACCTGATGAGCATTTACGCTACGAATGGGTGGATTGGCGTGAAGCAGCAAAACGTGTTTTTTCCTGGACCAATGTTGACGCCTTGAAAAGATTAGGTGAACGCAACGGTCTTAAAATGTAAAATGCCAAACGTAGCATGAACGTGTAATAGTCGTTATATTTAGACTTGAATTTCCCGCCCGGTCATTCAAGAATTAATTGTAAAAGGTTTTATATGCAAGTATCACCGATCAAATTTGAAAAATTCCAGGCCATAGAAGATGCTGACTGCCAGCGCCGCATTATTGCCGCGAAACAGAAACTGGGTAAGCGCCTGGTGATTCTGGGCCACCACTATCAGCATGAAAGCGTTTACCGCCATTCTGACTATACCGGTGATTCACTCAAGCTATCGCGCTACGCATCCGAAGTAGATGCAGAATACATTGTATTTCTGGGCGTTCATTTCATGGCAGAGGTTGCCGACATTTTGAGCCGTCCGGATCAGATTGCGATTCTTCCTGATCTGGCCGCGGGCTGTTCTATGGCTGATATGGCCAACCTGGCCAAAGTGGAACGCAGCTACCGTGAACTGAATAAAGTACTGGATTTTGACGAGCAGATCACACCGATCACCTATATCAACTCCGCCGCTGATTTAAAAGCCTTCTGCGGTGAGCATGGCGGCATTGTCTGCACCAGTACCAACGCCACCAAGATTCTGGAATGGGGCTTTGCACAGCGCGAAAAAGTACTGTTCTTCCCGGATCAGAACCTTGGCCGCTGGAGCGGCTACAAAATGGGCATCCCTCTGGAGCAGATGCCGGTATGGGACCCTGACCTGCCTATGGGCGGCCTGACCATTGAGCAAATCAAGAACGCCAAGATCCTGCTGTGGAAAGGGCATTGCGCGGTACATCAGATGTTCCGCCTGCAGAATATCACTCGATTCCGCCAGGAACATCCGGATGGCATCGTCATTTCTCACCCCGAAGCCCCGTTTGAAGTCTGCCAGCATTCAGATTATGTAGGTTCGACGGAATATATCCTGAAAACCGTCAGCGAAGCAGCACCGGGCACTAAATGGTTAGTCGGCACCGAACTGAATCTGGTGAATCGGCTGGCTGAGCAGATGAAACCGCAAGGCAAACTGGTACAGTTCATGAGCCACGTGGTATGCGAATGCTCTACCATGGCGCGCATAGACCCGCAGCATCTGGCATGGGTACTGGAAAACCTGGTTGAAGGCAATGTAGTTAACCAGATCAAAGTCCCTGAGCATGAAGCAATACTGGCCAAGCTTACGCTGGACCGCATGCTGGAAGCGTCATAACATGGCATGCGCACTCTGCCAGCCGTGCCCGCACCCGATACTGTGGCAGGATCAGTTCTGCCGTGTCGTGCTATTAAATGATGCAGATTACCCGGCTTACTGCCGGGTAGAACTGCTGGCACACATCAAGGAAATGACCGACCTGGTGCCAACAGAACGCGCGCGCATGATGAAAACCGTGTTTGCAGTTGAACTCGCGTTACGGGAAATGTTTAACCCGGATAAAATCAACCTGGCTAGCCTGGGTAATAAAACGCCACACATTCATTGGCACGTGATTCCACGCTATGAAAATGACAGGCACTTTCCTAATTCACATTGGGGCGAAACAGTACGCGAAAGCAAGCCGGCAGCACTTGATGCTACAGCGATTGAAGTGCTGACACAAAAAATAAACGCGCATATTACATGCGCGCTGAACACAGACTAGCGCCAGGCTCCTGGCGCCAAAACATCACCGCCTAGGCAACCACCAGCCGCTCAACGATTTTGCCGTTTTTCAGATGGCTTTCAATAATTTCATCAATGTCTTCATTATCAACAAAGGTATACCAGACCGCCTCTGGATAAACCACCAATAGAGGCCCCTCGCCGCAGCGGTCAAAACAGCCGGCACGATTTACGCGCACTTTGCCTTTGCCATTCAGGTTGAGCTTTTTCACCCGCGCTTTCATGTGGTCGAAAGCAGCCCCTGCACCTTTGTCCATACAGCAGGCTGCACCATCTTCACGCTGGTTCAGGCAAAAAAACACGTGATGTTCGTAATAGTTTGTCATAAGGTTCTCACAATAATCTATACAAGATCATTTATTAAATTTATCCGCGTGGGCAGAAAACTTGCCCACCCTACTGAACGGAACTCATAATTATCTAAAATCATTTAGCCTTCAGATTTTGTATTTCTACTAGGCATTCGAGCGCAGACACTATAATTTTCTCAAAATCAAAAGAGCCAAGGCCGTGAGGTGAAGACAGTACGTATAGTACGGCGAACCGAAACCAACGCAGGATATTTTGATTTTCAGAAAATTATTCGGTGGCCAGGCTGTCTTCTTTGGTAAATGTCCAAGTCCTGGTAATACTCAGAATATCAACCTCTTTGCGTATATCTTCCGGGAACTGCGCATAAGGCGCACCCAATTCCACAATATGCTTTGCTGCGGCATCCAGCACTTTATGCCCGGAACTACGGTTGATTTCTATAGAATCGACACTGCCATCCGGCTTGATTGATACGGTCATCTGCAATTGACCGTACAATTTCAGATCCCGGGCTGCTTCCGGATAATTCAGGTTGCCGATCTTTTCCACTTTCTGGCGCCAGGATTCGACATACAGCGCATATTTATATTCCTTGGTGCGCCCCCCTACAAATTTACGTTTCGGGCGTTTCTGGTATTCATCCTGCTGCTTGGAAATAATCGCTTCCAGCTTTTCCATTTCTATAGCCGCTGAGGCAATGGCTTCTAAATCAAGCTTCTTGGGTGTTGTCTGATTCCCGGACTGCGCCTCTTTAGCTGCTGCTTTTTGCACCGCCTGCGACTCTACGGCTTTTACAGCATTGATTTGCGTCATTAATTCCTGCGCGTGCTTTTCCAGCTCAGCAACACGCTTCTGTTCGCGCAACTCACTGGCTGTCTCTAGCGTTGCCTGTGCGGCCTGTTTACTGTTAGCAGTAGGTTTGGGAGTAAGCTCAGACTTCTGCGGCTTCAATGCTGGCAGGGCGGTTTTCATTTTACGATCTTGCTCGGTATTGCCGCCACGATCTAAACTAGCCTGCGCATAAACCTCGGTATTGTCGGGTTTGGATTGCGTTTTCGCATTCACCAGCACCACTTCCAGTATCGCCAGGTTGTCTTTGAACTTATTAAGCTGCGGCTCAAAATGGATACTCAGCAGAACCACATGAAACAAGCCAGAGAACCATAGCGCAATACTCAGCCCACTCATGGATTTAAGCTTGGATATGAGTGGATTCATGTTATTTAACCTAGTTCTGGTACGTACTGTTGTCAAATTTTTATACTCTACACAACAGATTTTAATGCGTCGAGCAGCTTTTGATGTATGCCGCCAAAACCGCCATTACTCATTACCAGCACATGATCACCCGCTTTTGCTGCCTGCACAATAGCTTCTACCAGCTGCCCCAGATCATCGTGTACCTGCGTTTTTGCACTGATCGGTGCTAGCGCTTCTTTCGCATCCCAGCCCAGATTCGCCTGATAACAGAAAACCTGATCAGCATCTTTCAGGCTTGCGGGCAATGCGCTCTTCATCACACCCAGTTTCATCGTGTTGGAACGGGGCTCCAGCACAGCCAGTATCCTTGCTGAACCTACTTTTCCGCGCAAACCCGCCACTGTGGTTTCAATCGCAGTCGGGTGATGCGCGAAATCATCATATACGCTGATCTGGTTTACCACACCGCGCAGTTCCATGCGGCGCTTCACATTCTTGAATTCCGTTAACGCGGCGATACTCACGTCCACTGTAACGCCTGCGTGGCGGCCTGCGGCAATGCTGGCAAGCGCATTCATGCGGTTATGCTCACCCAGCAGGTTCCACGCCACACGGCCTTGCGCTTTACCCTGGTATACCACATCAAAACTGCCATCACCATGCGCATTGGCAGCTTGCCAATCGTCATTGGTACCGAACTTTTCCACCGGTGTCCAGCAGCCTTTTTCAATCACGCGCTGCAGGCTGGCCTCTTTGCCATTGGCTACCACCAGCCCTTGCTGCGGCACGGTACGTACCAGATGGTGGAACTGCTTTTCAATCGCAGCTAAATCCTCAAAGATATCCGCATGATCAAATTCCAGATTATTCAGCACGGCGGTACGTGGACGGTAATGCACGAATTTCGAGCGCTTATCAAAGAACGCAGTGTCGTACTCATCCGCCTCTATGACAAAGAAAGGGGATGTACTGTTTGCATCCTGCACCGGGTTTTGCGGCAGCCTTGCCGATACGCCGAAATTTTCCGGTACGCCGCCAATCAGGAAACCAGGGGCCATGCCTGCATACTCCAGTACCCATGCCAACATGGAGCTGGTGGTGGTTTTACCGTGGGTACCGGCTACGGCCAGTACCCACTTACCTTGCAGCACGTTCTCGGCCAGCCATTGCGGGCCTGAGATATAAGGCAAGCCGCGGTTCAGGATTTCTTCCATAAGCGGATTGCCGCGCGACACCACATTGCCGATCACGTAAATATCCGGATCAAGTTTGGTCTGCTCAGGCGAAAAACCTTCAATCAGCGCAATGCCTTGTGCTTCCAGCTGTGTACTCATCGGCGGATACACATTGGCATCGCAGCCGGTGACTTTATGACCGGCCTGCTTGGCCAGAACGGCAATGCCGCCCATGAATGTGCCACAGATACCTAATATATGGATATGCATAATTTTCTGGTTATTATTCAATTAAATATAGATTAGCTTAAATCAGGTTAACTCAAGTTCGGTGCCAGCCAGCGCTCTAAATACTCTTTAGGCAGGTTTCTGCGCTCCGCCATATCCAGCAGCTGGTCTTCGCCAATCTTATCTACACTGAAATATTTTGCATCATGATGTGCAAAATAAAAGCCTGACACGGCTGCTGCCGGCTGCATTGCAAAAGAATCCGTCAGCGTCATGCCAACCTCTTCACATTGCAGCAACCTGAACATATCGGCTTTTACCGTGTGATCCGGGCAAGCGGGGTAGCCTGGCGCCGGACGTATGCCCTGATATTGTTCCTTGATCAAGGCATCAGCATCCAGATGCTCATCAGCTGCATACCCCCAGAAATCAGTACGCACACGCTCGTGCATATATTCAGCAAAAGCTTCCGCCAGGCGGTCAGCAAGTGATTTAAACATAATTGCGCTGTAATCATCATGCGCCGCTTCAAACTGCGCCAGGCGTTTTTCCATGCCCATGCCTGCACTCACGGCAAACAAGCCTATGTAATCAGCTGTTACGGTTTCTTGAGTACTCTTAGGCGCAATGAAATCACTTAGACACTGATTAGGTCGTGCCACGCCGTCGATTACCGGCTTCACGGTCTGCTGACGCATGCCATACCAGGTGAATGCAACTTCTTTGCGCGTTTCATCAGTGTAAATCTCGATATCGTCATCATTGACTGTATTGGCCGGCATCAGTGCGATCACACCGCTCGCACTCAACCAGCGACCATCAATAATCTTCCTGAGCATTGCCTGCGCTTCTGCAAACACTTTGGTTGCCGCGTCACCCACTACTTTGTCAGTCAAGATGGCAGGATAAGGCCCGGCCAGATCCCAGGTCTGGAAGAAAGGCGACCAGTCGATATACTGTGCAATCAAGGCCAGATCAATGTTCTTGAATACGCGGCGCCCGATGAATTTAGGCTTTACCGGTGCGTTATCACCTGCGAAGCTGAGCTTGGCCTTGTTGGCACGCGCCTCGGCAACTGTCAGTAATGGCGTGCCTTTTTTATTGGCATGCTGGGTACGTGCTTTTTCGTAATCAGCGTGTACCTCCTGAATATACTCATCACGGCTTTCCGGCGTAAGCAGTGACTGCATCACGGCGACAGAGCGCGATGCATCCGGCACGTAAATCACCGGACCATCATAATGCGGAGCGATTTTCACCGCGGTATGCGCGCGTGAAGTTGTTGCGCCGCCTATCAGCAACGGTGTTTTCAAGCCGCTGAAATGCGGGTCACGCTGCATTTCTTTGGCAACATAAGCCATTTCTTCCAGCGACGGAGTAATTAATCCGGACAGTCCGATAATATCGGCATTCTCGGCTTTTGCCATCGCCAGAATTTCTGCCGCCGGCACCATCACGCCCATGTTCACCACTTCAAAGTTATTGCACTGCAATACCACGGAAACAATGTTCTTGCCGATGTCATGCACGTCACCCTTCACCGTTGCAATCACGACCTTGCCTTTAGGTTTGGCGACAATTCCGGTGCGTTTTTCTTCGAGCGCTTTTTCTTCCTCAATGAACGGAATCAAATGTGCAACGGCCTGTTTCATCACGCGTGCGGATTTCACTACCTGAGGCAGAAACATCTTGCCCTGGCCGAACAAGTCACCGACCACATTCATGCCATCCATCAGCGGGCCTTCAATCACATGAATCGGGCGACCGCCATTGTTCATGACTTCCTGGCGCGCTTCTTCGGTATCATCCACAATAAAGTCGGTAATACCATGCACCATGGCATGCGCCAGGCGCTTCTGCACACTGACCGGATGCTCCGGCGTACCGCGCCACTCCAGCGTGGCTTCTTCTTTTTTACCGCCTGCCTTCAAGCTGCCGGCAATCTCAATCATGCGCTCGGTAGCATCCGGTCTGCGGTTCAGCACTACATCTTCCACACGCTCTTTCAGCTCCGGTGCCAGGTCATCATAAACGCCCATCATGCCGGCGTTCACAATACCCATCGTCATGCCCGCTTTGATGGCGTGGTAGAGAAACACAGTATGAATTGCCTCGCGCGCGGGGTCGTTACCGCGGAAGCTGAAGCTCACATTGGAAACACCGCCCGAAATTTTGGCATGCGGCAGGTTTTCTTTGATCCAGCGTGTTGCGTTAATAAAATCCACGGCATAATTGTTATGCTCTTCAATACCGGTGGCGATAGCGAAAATGTTAGGATCAAAAATAATATCTTCCGGCGGGAAGCCGATTTCCTGCACCAGCAAGTCATAAGCGCGTTTACAAATTTCAATCTTGCGCTCGTAAGTATCAGCCTGGCCTTTTTCATCAAACGCCATCACGATGACGGCTGCGCCGTAACGACGGCACAGCGTGGCCTGACGCAGAAATTCCGCTTCGCCTTCTTTCATCGAAATGGAGTTAACGATCGCTTTGCCCTGCACACACTTGAGGCCCGCTTCAATCACCGACCATTTAGAGGAATCGATCATGATCGGTACCCGTGCAATATCAGGTTCGGAAGCAATCAGGTTCAGAAAATGCGTCATGGCTTTTACGGCATCCAGCATGCCTTCATCCATATTAATGTCGATCACCTGCGCGCCATTCTCAACCTGCTGGCGTGCAACGCTCAGCGCCTCTTCGTATTGCTCATTAATGATCAAGCGCGCAAATGCTTTACTGCCGGTTACATTGGTGCGTTCACCCACATTCACAAACAGCGAATTGTCATCAATGATGAATGGCTCCAGACCGGACAGCCTGGTATAAGGCGGCACTACCGGTAACTGGCGCGGCGGCAGGTCTTTAATCGCTTCATAGATCGCGTTGATATGCGCAGGCGTTGTACCGCAGCAGCCACCCGCAATATTTACAAAACCGCTATCGGCAAACTCCTTCACCAGGCTTGAGGTCACATCCGGTGTTTCATCAAAGCCGGTATCGCTCATCGGATTCGGCAGCCCCGCATTCGGATAAATACACACAAAAGTATCAGCGATCTTCGACAATTCTTCCGCATAGGGGCGCATCAGTGTTGCCCCTAATGCACAGTTCAGGCCCACTGTCAGAGGTCTGGCATGTCGCACGGAGTGCCAGAATGCCGTTACGGTCTGACCTGATAGAATTCGCCCGGAGGCATCGGTCACTGTGCCGGAAATCATGATAGGCAACGTGCTGCCATGCGCTTCAAAAAAGGTGTCAATGGCAAACAAAGCGGCTTTACAGTTGAGCGTATCAAAAATGGTTTCAACCATCAGGATATCGGCACCGCCTTCTACCAGCGCACGCGTTTGCTCCAGGTAGGCGCTCACCAGCTGGTCAAAACTCACATTGCGCGCAGCCGGGTCATTCACATCCGGCGAGATAGAAGCTGTTTTAGGTGTAGGGCCTAAGGCGCCGGCAACAAAGCGGGGCTTATCCGGTGTGCTGTATTTGTCACATGCCGCCTTGGCTAATTTAGCGGCCTCGACGTTCATCTCATATACAAGATGCGCCATGTGGTAGTCGTCCTGCGCAACACTGGTTGCACCAAAAGTATTGGTTTCAATAATATCCGCACCGGCGGCCAGATATTTTTCGTGGATTTCCTGAATGATTTGCGGCTGCGTCAGCGTAAGCAGCTCGTTATTGCCCTTAACAAACAGCTCACGCTCGCCAGCCGGCGCTTTGAAATCGGCAAAACGCTCGCTGCGGTAATCAGCTTCACTCAGCTTGTATTGCTGAATCATCGTGCCCATTGCGCCATCCAGTATGAGGATGCGCTGTTTCAACAGCTCACGTAGTTTGACTTCTAAAGGGGATAAGTTAGGCTGGCTCATTAAAAGTGCATCATTAAATATTGCGTAATTTTACCATGCAAGCGAATTTTTAATTAAAGCACTTACAAAAGGGTTATTTCCAGAATAGCAAAGCACAGCAGATGCGCTCTAATCCAGATGTATCTGGTACTAAATATCACCGCGCCGGTATTGCACGGCTTCTGCAATATGTACAGGTTGAATCTGTATTTCACCGGCCAAATCCGCAATTGTGCGCGCCACCTTCAAAATTCGGTGATACGCTCGGGCAGACAGATTAAGCCTGGAAATCGCCGTTTTCAGCAAAGCCAGCCCAGCGTGATCAGGCTGGCAGTACTGCTCAATCTCCAGTGTGCCCAGCATGAAGTTCGGCTTGCCTTGCCGCTGCAGCTGGATTTCACGCGCATGCTCCACTCTTGCGCGAATCACATCACTGCTTTCTGCAGTGCTGACATTTGTCAGTTCATCGTCCTTCAGCGCACAGACTTCAATATGCAGGTCTATACGGTCCAGCAAGGGTCCGGAAATTTTGGCTTTATAACGTGTCACCTGATCCGGTGTGCAGCGGCACTTATTATTGTAATGCCCCAGATAGCCGCAGGGGCAGGGATTCATGGCAGCAATCAGCTGAAACTGTGCCGGGAAATCGGCCTGGCGCGCGGCACGTGAAATGGTAATCTGGCCGCTTTCAAGCGGCTCGCGCAAAACTTCAAGCACTTTGCGGTCAAATTCAGGCAGCTCATCCAGAAATAAAACACCGTGATGTGCCAGCGAGATTTCACCCGGGCGCGGAATACCGCCGCCACCCACCAGGGCAACGCCGGATGCAGTATGGTGCGGTGACCGGAATGGCCTGCGTTTCCAGTTTTCGGGCTTGTAATTGGCATTCAGTGATTGCAGCGCTGCTGATTCCAAAGCCTCTGCTTCAGTCATGCCGGGCAAAATACCGGCAAATCGATTGGCAAGCATGCTTTTACCGGCGCCGGGCGGCCCGCTCATAATGACACTATGGCCGCCAGCCGCTGCAATTTCCAGCGCCCGTTTAGGTCCTGATTGCCCCTTGACTTCATCAAAATCCGCATATGGAATTCTTGCATGCTGATTGGCGGCAGTGAGCTGCACTAATGCAGTGCGCCCGCACAAATGTGAGCAAACCTCCAGCAATGATTTCGCCGGATAAATAACAGCGTCATTTACCAGTGCAGCTTCTGCAGCACTATCAACCGGCAGCACAAAAGCACGGCTGCTCTTATAAGATTTATAAGTCATGGCCAATGCACCGCGAATCGGGCGCAGCTCACCTGTGAGTGCCAGCTCGCCTGCAAACTCATATTGAGACAGGTTCTCGGATGGTATCTGTCCGCTCGCCGCTAAAATACCGAGCGCAATAGGCAAGTCATAACGCCCGCTCTCTTTTGGCAAATCAGCCGGAGCAAGATTAACCGTGATACGCCGTGCTGGAAACTCAAACTGCGCAGTCTGCAATGCAGCGCGCACGCGGTCTTTACTTTCTTTAACCTCGGCTTCAGGCAGGCCAACGATCGTAAAGCTGGGAAGGCCGTTGGCCAGATGCACCTCAACCACCACTTCCGGTGCATCCATGCCGGTTAATCCACGGCTATAAAGAACCGCCAGGCTCATCTATATAAACTCATGATGCTTGCTGCGTATCTGAGGCGCTTTCCAGCTCTGCCAGCCTGGCCTCCAGCATCTCCAGTTTCTGGCGCGTGTTGCGTAGCACTTCTGCCTGCACTTCGAACTCCTCACGCGTAACAAGCTCCATTTTGGTGAACACGCCCCGTAATAGTGCATTTAAGTTTTTTTCAACATCGCCCAAGGGTGAAGAGCTTACTACATCCTTGATTTTATTAGATATTTCATTTATCTTCTGAGAGTCAAGCATATTGAATTCCTTAATAATTTAATGCAGTTTATCAGATTATTTAAAAAATTTACATTCAAAACAGAATAATATATTTACCTATCTTACTGATTTTTAACAAAAAAATTGTTGGCATACGCCTTGCTTAACATCCTGTGTGTGTTTTTAATTAATCACTTTTACTTTTATTCAGGAGTCAGCAATATGCGTAAATCATTACTATCACTTGCCGTATTAAGCGCACTTTCAGTGCCTACCATTACAATGGCAGAAGAAGCTGCTCCAGCAGCGGCACCTGCTTCACCACATACAGTTGCTTACAATGTGGGCTTGTATAGCCAATACATTTTCCGTGGTTTGACACAAACCCGTGAAGATCCAGCGTTACAAGGCGGTGTTGATTACACACATGCCAGCGGCTTTTATGCTGGTGCCTGGGGCTCAAACATCAGCTGGTTAAGCGATGGCGATTACTACAAAAGCTCAAGCCTGGAATTAGACGTATATGGTGGTTATGCCAATACTATCGGCGATACCGGCATTAGCTACAACGTAGGTTTGCTGCAATACATCTACCCAGGCAGAAAAAATCCTGGCGTCAAAAAAGCTGAAACAACTGAAGTTTACGGTAGCCTGACTTACGGCTGGTTAAGCGGCAAGGTTTCAGCAGTGGTTTCTGATGGTGCATTTGGTTACGATGATGCGGATGGCACTACATACTCAGAACTTAATCTGAACGTTCCATTTGGCACAGGTTATACTGCAATTGCCCATTATGGCTACCAAGACTTTACAGGTAAAACAGGTACTGTCAGCAACAGCAGATACGATTATGCAGACTGGAAAATCGGTTTGACCAAAGCATTTGCTAACGGCGTGAACGTAGGTGGTTACTACACTGATACTGATGCTAAAAAATCAGTATTCACCGATGCATCTGGCCAGCACTTAGGCAAAGATCAATTCACGGTATTTGTACAAAAAACATTCTAATAGTTTTATTTGCATTGCAAGAACCAGCGGCAGCTGGCGTATTTAATCAGCTGCCGCTTCCCTACAGAACCAGGAGGTACGTATGAAATTTGTATCCGCAATTATCAAGCCATTTAAATTGGATGAGGTCAGAGAGGCCTTGTCTATTATTGGCGTACAAGGCATCACCGTAACCGAAGTAAAAGGTTTCGGTCGCCAGAAGGGTCACACTGAGCTGTATCGCGGTGCTGAGTACGTTGTAGACTTTTTACCTAAAGTCAAGATCGAGATCGCCATTCATGACGACTTGCTGGACCAGGTAATCGAAGCGATTGAAAAATCAGCTGCTACCGGAAAAATCGGTGACGGCAAGATCTTCGTATTCAATCTTGAACAAGTTTATCGCATCCGCACCGGTGAAACCGGCGTTGAAGCTTTATAAGGAGATAAACATGAAAAAAATACTCTCGATGTTTGCCTTGGTCATGATGCTGGGCCTTGGCGCTACAAGCGCTACGTATGCTGAAGATGCTGCACCTGCAGTCGATGCAGTTGCAGCAGAAGTTGTACCTGCAGCTGACGCTGCCCCGGCAGTTGAAGCAGCACCTGTTGCTGCGCCTGCGGAAGCCGCACCGGCTGAAGCTGCTGCTGCACCAGCCCCAGTGCCCAACAAAGGCGACACTACATGGATGCTGGTAGCGAGCGTACTGGTAACCCTGATGGCAATCCCTGGCCTGGCACTGTTTTACGGTGGCCTGGTGCGTCAGAAAAACATGCTGTCATTGCTCATGCAAGTATTCATGATTTTCTCACTGATGTCAGTATTGTGGGCAATCTATGGTTACAGCGTGGCATTTACAGGCGGCAGCCCTTTCTTTGGCGGCCTGAGTAAAGCATTCCTGGCTGGCATCACGCCTGAGTCATTAGGCGCAACTTTCAGCAAAGGTGTTTATATTCCTGAACTGACTTTTGTTGCTTTCCAAATGACTTTCGCGGCAATTACACCGGCATTGATTATCGGTGCATTTGCTGAGCGCATGAAGTTCTCTGCAATCCTGATATTCATGGTGATCTGGTTTACATTCTCATACTTGCCACTGGCTCACATGGTTTGGTACTGGGATGGTCCTGATGCAATTACCGACGCAGCTTCACTTGAAACTGTAGTAGCGAATGCTGGCTGGTTATGGGCTAAAGGTGCACTCGACTTCGCAGGCGGTACAGTTGTACACATCAACGCAGGTATTGCCGGTTTAGTGGGCGCAATCATGGTTGGTAAACGTATCGGCTACGGCAAAGAAGCGTTAACTCCACACAGCCTGACATTAACAATGGTTGGTGCAGCGTTACTGTGGGTGGGTTGGTATGGCTTCAATGCTGGTTCTAACCTTGAAGCTAACGGTTATGCAGCACTGGCTTTCGTTAACACTACAATCGCAGCGGCAGCAGCTACTTTAGCCTGGTCATTCACAGAATGGTCATTAAGAGGCAAACCATCAATGTTGGGTGCAGCTTCTGGCGCAGTAGCAGGTCTGGTTGCAATTACCCCAGCTTGCGGCTTCGTAGGTCCGATGGGTGCAATCGTGATCGGCTTGCTGGTTTCACCAATCTGCTACTTCTTCGTAGCTAAAGTGAAATACTGGCTGGGTTACGATGATGCCTTAGATGTGTTCGGTATCCATGCTATCGGCGGTATCTTCGGCGCACTGGCAACCGGTGTGTTCGTAAACCCGGCTCTAGGCGGCGCAGGTGTAGTTGATTATGTTGCCAATGGTGTAGCAGCTTACGACTTTGGTGCCCAAATGACTGCTCAGATCACTGCTGTAGTCACTGCAGTCGTACTGTCAGCTGTTGTTTCAGTAATCGCATTCAAAATTGTAGATATGCTGGTTGGTTTACGTGTAAGCGAAGAATCCGAGCGTGAAGGTTTAGATACCAGCGCACACGGTGAACGTGCTTACCACAGCTAAGTAACAGATCTAGAATATAGATCCAGCAGTAAATCAAAGGGACGCGCAAGCGTCCCTTTTTTATTACCGTTAATCCATCATGAAATCACTTGACACAAATAACTAAATAACTAATTATATAGTTATGAAATTGATTACCGACATCCCTGCAGACTTTAAAAACACTGCCGCTATTTTTGTGGCATTAGGTGATGATCACAGGCAGCGTATTCTGCTTGCCTTTGAAAAGGGCGAGAAGTTAAACATCCTGCAGATTGTGTCTACCACCATACTTAGCCGCACTGCGGTTACGCATCATTTAAAGGTGCTGCACCAGTCAGGTATATTAAGTTCTGAAAAAATTGGCAAGGAAGTCTATTTCTGGATCAATACCGAAGTAGTTGCCGAAGCATTACAGCGCGTACTTAACTATATCAAGAATGAAACCTGAAAGATTCCAAAAAGAGGGAAAACCCATGATTGCAAGATTTCTAAAGCTGATTTGCCGCATCATTTTCAGAGTAAACGTTAACGGCATTAGCAATCTGCCCAAACAAGGTAAACTCCTGGTGATTGCCAATCATGAGTCATTTCTGGATGGCTTGTTGCTGGGGTTGTTTCTGCCTATACGCGCCACATTTGTGGTACATACCAGCGTACTCAATCACTGGTTTTTCAGGCAGATCCTGCGGCTAACCCCTTATCTGGCAGTTGATCCATCCTCGCCACTGGCAATGAAAAAAGTCATCAAGCTGCTGGAATCCGGGCAGCCGGTTGTCATATTTCCGGAAGGCCGCATCACGCTGACCGGCTCACTGATGAAAGTATATGACGGCCCCGGATTTGTGGCTGCAAAAACCAGCGCGATGATTCTGCCGGTGCGCATTGAAGGCGCCTCGCATTCCTACTTTAGCCGTCTATCCGAACCCCACGTTAAAAAACTGCTGCCCAAAGTCAACATCACTATTCTGCCCACGCGCCACATTGCAATGCCAGAGGCTTCTACTGCAAAAGCACGGCGCAAACTGGCCGGCGATGCCATGCGCCGTGAAATGCAGAATATGCTGTTCAGCTCCACCCAAATCAACACCTTGTTTCAGTCCTTTCTTGATGCAATCTCAACTTATGGCCGCAATACCGTTCTGGTAGAGGATATGCGCCAGGTTGAAGAAACCTACGGAGATCTACTGAAAAAAAGCCTGGCATTAGGCCGGCTGGCCGGCAAAGTCACACAGCAGAATGAAAATGTAGGGGTGATGATGCCGAACGTAACCAACACGATCTGCCTGATCTTCGGTTTAAGCGCATTCGGGCGCATTCCCGCCATGCTCAACTACACGGCAGGCAGCGCAGGGATTCAGAATGCATGTACCGCAGCCTGTGTCAAAACGGTTATCAGCTCACGCGAGTTTATCAAGGCTGCCGCACTGGAAGAAACGATTGCCGGGCTGCAAGGCATCAACATTGTCTATCTGGAAGACTTGAGGCCAGAATTCAGCTGGCTGGATAAACTGTGGCTACTGGGATTTGCATTATGGTTCCCACGGCTGGTGGCTGTAAAGAGCAACCCTAACGACCCTGCCGTTGTCTTGTTTACATCAGGCTCTGAAGGTAAACCCAAAGGGGTTGTGCATTCTCACCGCACGATTCTGACCAATGTTGCGCAGATTAAATCCATTATTGATTTTTCCATGCAGGATAAATTCATGATGGTATTGCCGCTGTTCCATGCGTTTGGTTTTACCTGCGGAGCTATACTGCCTCTGGTTGCCGGCAGCCGCATGTTTGTTTACCCATCACCATTGCACTACCGAGTGATTCCGGAAGTGATCTACGACCGCGGCTGTACCGTGCTATTCGGTACCAGCACATTCTTGGGCAACTATGCCAAGTTTGCCAACCCTTACGACTTTTATAAATTGCGTTATGTGGTCGCCGGGGCTGAAAAACTCAATGAAGAGGTGCGCAAAACCTGGGTAGATAAATTCGGCATCCGCATTCTGGAGGGTTACGGCGCTACTGAATGCGCGCCGGTTCTGGCCGTAAATACACCAATGGCCAGCAAACCCGGTTCTGTAGGTACGTTAATACCGGGGCTGGAATCAAAGCTTGAGTCGGTACCTGGCATAGAAGATGGTGCGTTACTATCGGTGCGCGGCCCCAATGTTATGCTGGGATATTACCTATATGAAAATCCGGGCGTGATTCAGGCAAGTGATGAAGGCTGGCACAGCACAGGTGATATTGTGCAAATTGATGAAGATGGGTTCTTGTTTATTAAAGGCCGCGTAAAACGCTTCGCCAAAGTCGCAGGTGAAATGGTGTCGCTCGAAACCGTAGAAAACATCGCCAACCATGCTTCGCCGCAGTACCAGCATGCCGCCACCACACAAATGGATGCACAGCGCGGCGAAAGCATCCTGCTGTTCACAACTGACAGTAATTTAAACCGCGAGCAGCTGAGCATCAGCGCAAAGGAGCTAGGCAATCCGGAACTTGCAGTTGCGAGGAAATTGATTGTAGTAGAAGAACTGCCGCTACTAGGCACAGGGAAAACGGATTATGTCACGCTGAAGAAAATGGCGGAAGGTGCATGATGAATCAAATGCCTGATGCCACTGCCACTCTCTGCTAGCAGTATATAATCAACCGCATCGCACGAATACAAAAAAACTGCATATCGGAATTAACACTGGAAGAACTGCATGAGCAACCAATTTAAATTAATGACAGAAAAGCGTTTCAGGCCATTCTTCATGACGCAGTTTTTGGGCGCATTTAATGACAATATGTTCAAAACCGCCCTCATCACACTGGTTGCATTTCATGCCGCCAGCCTCACCAGCCTCGATTCAGCCATGCTGGTAACCATTCTGCCTGGCGTATTTATCCTGCCGTATTTTTTGTTCTCAGCAACCGCAGGCCAATTGGCAGATAAATTTGAAAAATCTAAAATTATCCGCCTCGTGAAAATCTTTGAAATCGGCATCATGCTGTTTGCCAGCGCAGGTTTTTTCCTGCACAACATCTGGCTACTGGGTGTTGCACTGTTCATGATGGGCATGCATTCCACACTATTTGGCCCGGTCAAGTATGCTTACCTGCCGCAACACCTTGGTGAACACGAACTGATGGGCGGCAACGGCATGGTAGAGATGGGCACTTTTGTCGCCATTCTGCTCGGGCAGGTACTGGGCGCCTGGCTGGCAATCCAGCATCCGCATGAACTCATCACCAGCATCGCTATTTTAATCATCGCGGTGCTTGGCTACTGGCACAGCCGCGGCGTACCGGACTCCCCGGCACAAGAACCGATGCTGAAGATCAACTGGAACCCGTTCACCGAAACCTACCGCAGCATCCAGTTCATCTGGCAGCATCAAACGGTATGGCTCGCCATTATTGCGATTTCCTGGTTCTGGTTTTACGGCGCAACCTTGCTAGCGCAATTCCCGAGTTTTGCCAAAAGCATCTTACATGGCGATGAGAGTGTGTTTATTCTATTGCTGACAACTTTCTCACTCGGCATCGGCGTCGGTTCCCTACTATGCGAAAGATTATCCAGGGGCAGAGTGGAACTCGGGCTGGTGCTATTCGGTGCAATCGGCCTGACCTTATTCAGTATCGATCTATATTACTCAAGCACGCATATCCACACACACTGGAGCAGTCAGACACTTTCAGATTACATGACGTTTATCGGCAAGCAGCTTGATATGCATGGCAATATCATATTCAGCCATTGGCGCCTGATATTGGATATCATGTTGATCGGCCTGTTTGGCGGGTTCTACATCGTACCGCTATATGCATTTGTACAATCACGCGCCGAAAAAAGCCACCAGTCACGCGTCATTGCCGCCACCAATATCCTCAATGCGCTGTTCATGGTGGTTTCTGCCGCGTTTTCACTATGGATCTTCAATCAAGGGCTGAATATACCGGAACTGTTCTTAACCACAGCACTGCTCAACATTGTGGTGATGATTTACCTGTGCGCCCGCCAGCCGGCCTACTACAAATCGTTCATGAGCTGGATTACCTTTAATCATTGATACAGCCAAGCTGCTTGCTTTAACCTCAGGAAGCACGGAGTCAAGTCGCCGTGCGAGATAAAGTGCCAAGTACACGGAACGCAGAACCGGAAATAATGTGCGTTATACAGCAAGGATGCTAGTTTATTAAAAATATAGCCGCAACACAGAAGCTAGCTCGCACAGGCACTAATTCCGTGTTTACCTTATAATAGCAACCTACTTCAAAACTCTACACATAATATGTCTTTGATTAAGAAACTGCATCAATCAATCTGGCAGCTATCATCCAAGCTGGGCCCGTTCGCTCCATTTGTTGCCATGGTCGTCATTGGTGTGATTCTACTCTCCGCCTCGCGCATTGGCCTCGTCATCTGGAAGTTTGATCGTGTGACCAGTACCGGTAAACTGGCCGAAATCCTGTTACAGGGTGTGCGCGTCGATATTATCCAACTTTGCCTGCTGGCCTTGGTGCCGCTATTGCTGGCACCGGTTCTCGCTACACAGCGCTTATTCAGCATCTGGCAGAAATTCACTTATGGCTGGGTAGTGGCTGCGATTGTCCTGCTGGTATTTCTGGAAGTAGCAACACCGGGATTCATCAACGAGTATGATGTGCGCCCCAACCGTATCTTTGTTGAATACCTCAAATATCCGAATGAAGTATTCAGCATGCTCTGGCGCGGATTCAAGGTAGACATTTTCGCGGCACTTATCTCGGCAAGCCTGACAGCGTGGCTTGCGCACCACTATATGAAACCATGGCTTGGCATGCCTGCAATGTGGTCCAATAAAAAAACCTGGGTCATCTGGCCGCTGATTTTCATATTAACGGCTTTTGGCATCCGCTCATCACTGGGTCACCGTCCGGCCAACCCTGCGCTGTTTGCCATTACAGCAGACAGCATGGTGAATAGCCTGGTGCTGAACTCCGGCTATTCTGTGGTGTATGCAACCTACAACCTGCTTAAAGAAACAAAATCCAGTGATATTTACGGCAAAATGCCGCGTGAAGAGATACTGAAACTCACTGGCGCAAAAGACACTGACATCCCTACACTCACGACTTTAATCCCCAGCCATAAACGCGAGAAACCGCTTAACCTCGTGATTATTCTGCAGGAAAGCCTGGGCGCTACCTTTGTAGAATCTCTAGGCGGCACACCGGTCACGCCAAACCTGGAAAAACTCAAGGAACAGGGCATCTGGTTCGAGCAGCTATATGCAACCGGCACGCGCTCTGTGCGCGGCATTGAGGCTGTGACTGCCGGGTTTGCACCTACACCTGCCGATAGTACGGTTAAGCTTTCTAAATCACAGAAAAACTTTTTCACGCTGGCGGCACTGCTGGAAAAACGCGGCTATAACACTGAATTCATTTACGGCGGCGAATCGCATTTTGACAATATGCGCAGCTTTTTTACCGGCAATGGCTTCAACAACATCGTAGAACAGAAAGACTATAAAAACCCGGTATTTATCAGCAGCTGGGGCGTATCAGATGAAGACCTGCTGAACAAAACCCATGAACAGCTGCTTGCCCACCACAAAGCAGGAAAACCGTTCTTCACGCTGGCATTTTCGTCATCCAACCATGCGCCGTTTGAATTTCCGGATGGTCGCATTGAACTATACGAACAGCCAAAAGGTACCGATAACAATGCAGTGAAATATGCAGATTACGCGATCGGCGAATTCTTTAAAAAAGCACAGCAAAGTGAATATTGGAAAGACACGGTATTTTTAATCGTCGCCGACCATGACATCCGCGTACGCGGTGTGTCGCTGGTGCCGGTTGAACGCTTTCATATCCCGGGGCTGATCCTGGGGGCAGATATCAAACCCTTGCGCTACACAGGCATGGCCAGCCAGATTGATTTGCCGGTGACACTGCTGTCGCTCATGGGCATTGAAGCGCAGCACCCGATGATAGGGCGCGATTTATCGAGCGTTGCACCCGACAGCCCTGGCCGCGCGATGATGCAATATAACGCGAATTTCGGCTGGATGGAGCAAACGCAGAATGGCAACCAGGTGGTTGTGTTGCGCTCTGACAAAGCACCGGCGCATGCGGTTTACGATGCAAAAACAAAGCAGCTGAAAGAAACCAGCCCGCCAGCCAACGCAAAAGAGCTGGAGCAGCGCGCACTTGCCAATGTGCTGCTGCCTGATCTGCTTTATAACGAGCAGCGTTTCCGTCTGCCTCAATAGTTGATGAGCATGAATAAAAAACAAGCGAGCATGCTGACCTGGCCAATCATACGGAAAGGCCTCGCTTATATCCTGGGCGGCAGACTTTATGTCAAACGCGGTCACCTGCCGCCGCCTGACCATCAGGTTCCTGCCGACTTCATCGGGATATGCGTAGCGTCAGCGCAGGATGCAGCCATGGATGATTACGTGATCAGCCAGCTGTATCAATTGGGCATTCATCAGGTACGCCTGGACTTCAGCTATGGCGATCTGCAAAGCTTTAACGCACGTTTTTTACAGCGCCTGATTGATGAAAAATTCCAGGTCACGCTGCATCTGGTGCAGCCTTTCAGCAATGCCAGGAATATGGATGACGCCGCCGAGCAAGCGCTCTGGCGCACATTCGTAAGTGCAGTGCTTGAACGTTTTGGCAGCAGCATTGAACGTGTTGAAATCGGCACAACCATCAACAGAAAACGCTGGGCGGGTTATCAAGTAAGCGGCTTTCTCCAGGCATGGAACATTGCCTACCAGGAAATCAGGCAGCGCGGCATCACGCTGGCCGGCCCCAATGTCACGGACTTTGAGCCGATTTACAACATTGGCATACTGAGCATGCTCAAAGCCAGAAATCAGTTACCGGATATTCACACCGACAATTTATTCAGTGAGCGCGTTTCTGAACCTGAGCGCTTTGACCATCGTATTTTCAAATACCGCTGGGCAACCAGACTTAAATTCAACCTGATTAAAAAAGCACGCCTGCTTAAAAAGATCAGCACTGATTTTGACATAGCACGCTTTATATCCCCGGTGGCATTCTGGGCGATTTACCGCATAGAACGCCTGCTGCCGGATGGTGAACAGAAGCAGGCCGATTACGCTGCACGCTACATGCTGCTGAACGCTGCTTCCGGCGCGCTTGACCAGGTATTCTGGGGCGCGATGATCTGCCACCGCGAAGGCCTGATTGACGATGGCCTGACCGATGCCGAATACCCGGCATTAGAGCGTGTAACACACTATGCAAGTGTAGATGGCGACAGAAGCCACTTCAGGCGCCACCCCAGTTTTTATGCAATGAAGACGGTTGCAGGCATGGTACAGGGTGCATATTATAAAGCCGCCATAGCGACTGCCAACGGTTTGGAGATTCACCACTTTCAGACCGCACAGCATCATATTCATGCTGCATGGACCATCAATGGCAAAGTCGCCTTGCTGGACGACATCTACCACACTGCCGACCTGCAGCAGGCGGAAATCATCAATCGTGACGGTGAGCTTCTTACCGCAACCACGCACATCATTAATGAAAGCCCGATTTACCTGCGCTGGCCGGTCAGCCAAACAATTTCTACCAAGCAAGACAGCAGCCTTGCCAAGAACCTCGCGATACACGCCCATATTCCAGACCTGCAATACTACCCGTATCAACAGGATGGCTGGTTTGGTTTGATACTGGCAAAAAATGCAGATGAAGCAGCATTGCTGGCCCAGAAGCTGAATCCGCAGAACCTGAGCAGCCCTGAGAAAAACGATGCATTGCGCCATGCGCGCAACGCTATCTGGGCATTGCCTGACCCGCGTGACGGAAATCCGGGGCGGAAAATCACCGTGAAGCAGCCGGTAAAAATGTATCCGCACAAGCAGTTCTTCGACCGCTTCAAACCCAGCAAAGCCAAACGCAGCTGGAATGGCACGGTAGAACTATTAAGGCGCGGTATAGATTCGGCACAGCCGGTTGCTTTCTTCGAAAAGAAACAGGACACCACGCTCAAGCAGAACTTTTACATCTGTGATTATGTAACCGCTGATTGCTCTGTGGGCGAGATGTTCGTGCATTTTGCAAAAGGGAATAAAGACTTCCATATCGCAGCCAAAGACATTACCGTCAGCGCCGAAGAAACCTATGCACAGCTTGCGCAGTACCTGTTCAAGATGCACCATCGCGGTACTTTCTTCCGGGATTTATCAGGCGGCAATATTCTGGTACGGGTGCAGGCCGACAAACAACTGCATTTTTCGCTGATCGATACTGCACGTGCGCGCTTTTACACATACTCGACACCGCTCAGCCAGCGTGTTTCTGATCTGGCGCGTATTTGTAACAAACTGCATTGGGCTGGCCGTGAGCGCTTCCTGGGGCTATACCTGGCCAATATGCGGAGAAAGATCAGCTTCAGGATCAAGCTGGCATTCCATCTATACGACTTCAAAGTGGCATTCAAACGCAAATATGGCCGTAAAGGGATCAAAAAGCTGATCAAGAGATTCAAGAATACAAACTGATACAAATGTAAAGCCCGGAAATCAAGCATAGGTGCTTCTCATGATTATCACTAGGGCGTTTTAATGACTCATGTCATGTTGCATTCCCAGGTAAGGCTTATGATGTGTCTCACGTAAGGCGAATGCTGTTAAGCGCTAGCGGTACGAATTTATTAACAAGGAGAATTACTATGTGGACAAAACCAGCTGCTACTGAAATGCGTTTCGGTTTCGAAGTTACAATGTACGTAATGAACAAGTAATTTGTTCCTGCGTTTCATGTAAAAGGGTGCCCAGGCACCCTTTTTTATTGGTCGTACTAAATGTTCTGCTGCAACTGGACAAGCTTTATTTCTTAACCTGATTCTGCAAGCCGTTAGATCCATTTACTACAAAATCCTTAGGCAAGAATACCCAAATCTTACCCGACTGCTTCATGGCACCAGCTCTAGCACCGGCGTCAGGCCCTGATCCCCAGAAGAAATCCGCGCGAACGCCGCCCTTGATTGCACCGCCAGTATCCTGCGCCATCATCATGCGTTTAAGCGGTTTGCTGCTATTCGGTTCAGTGGTAGATAAGAACACCGGCGCACCCAGCGGTACGAATTTTGGATCAACCGCAACGCTGCGCTCACCCAGAATCGGCACACCCAGCGCACCTAACGGCCCTGGCAGCCCGGCAGGCAGCTCTCTGAAGAACACATAGCTAGGGTTGTTGTTCAGCAGCTCCCTGAGCTTTGTCAGGTTGTTGCGCGCCCAGTTCTTGATACCCTGCATCGAGGCCTGCGCCAGCGTCATCTCGCCACGCTCCACCAGCAGGCGACCTATCGAATTGTATTGATGCCCATTCTGATCCGCATAGCCGACATGCACCTGTTCGCCATTATCCAGCTGTACCAGGCCTGAGCCCTGTATCTGCAGAAAGAACACATCGATGATGTCGTCGATATAGATAAATTCACGGCCTTTCAGCGGCGAGGCATCAGTTTCGATCTCTGCGCGATTGTAATATGGCACCAGCTTGTTGCCGACCAGCCTGCCGCGCACGCGCTTGAACTTCAGCTCCGGAAACACGCTATCAAGCTCGACTGTAATCAGGTCATTAGGGGCTGCATATAAAGGGTTAGGATATTGTGCAGATTTGGTACGGCTGCCTTTCAATATCGGCTGGTAATAGCCTGTGATCATACCGCTATCACTGCCATCCACATTGGTTGTCTTGTAAACAGAAAAATATTCTTTGAAATAAGCCTGTATTGCCTCTGATGCAGGCTTTTTGGCTGTCTGTTCATTGAGCTGATTAGCAGCAGTACAAACATTTTTCCAGCTTGGCTTATTAATTAAAGTAGAACAGCTTTGCATCCATGCCGGCCACGCCTGGCTCAGATTATCAAGCTGCAAGCCATCCACTTCATCCCACTGTGACGGCTTCAGCAGGCTATACTCGGCAACCTTTGCATCAGGCGGTTTGATCTCAGCAGGTTTGCTGGCTTCCGGAATCTGTACCGGTGGCTTCTCGGCCGGGCATTCGCACTGCGCTTTTGGCGGTGCAGGCGGCGTTACCGGTTTTGCCACTTTGGTAGCACAGCTTGCAGTCACTAAGCTCAGTAATATCAGTAATGTGCCTTGCGTGATTTTTTTCATATTTTTATTGGTTATTCTAGCTAAGATGCCTATTGCTTCGGCATGAATAATTCTGGATTGCCACGCTTCGCTCGCAATGACGTCATCGCGAGGCCACAGGCCGTGGCGATCCAGCCCTGTAGGTTTCATCTCAAATAAATCTTACTGAATCAATAACAATGTCTAATGCAAAACGCGCGGCATATTCAATTGAAAAGTCGGGATCACAGCATCGAACTTGGTACCATCTTCGGCCACCATCTGGTAGGTACCGTACATTTCACCCATCGGCGTATTAATCACAGTGCCACTGGAGTATGCATAGCTCTCGCCCGGGTTAAGCAGCGGCTGCGCACCGACAACACCCAAGCCCCTGACCTCCTGCTGTTCACCGCTAGCCTCGGCAATGATCCAATGCCGACTGATCAACTGTGCTGCTACATTGCCTGTGTTGATAATCGTCACGTGGTATGCAAACGCATAACGGTTATGCTCAATATCGGACTGCTCCGGTAAAAAGGAAACCTCGACTTTGACTGAGCATTCGTAATTGTTCATATTGCCCATCACTGACTCGCCACTAACCGATCATACCTGTTGTCGGCGAACTGGGGCTCGCGGAATACAGTTTTTTAGGCATGCGGCCAGCCAGATAAGCTTCACGGCCTGCCTCGACTGCTTTCTTCATAGCGCCCGCCATCAAAACAGGATTACCCGCGGCAGCAATCGCCGTGTTCATCAAAATGCCCTGGCAACCTAACTCCATCGCAATCGCCGCATCTGATGCAGTGCCGACACCGGCATCCACCAGCACCGGCACTTTGGCGTTTTCAATAATGATCTGCAAGTTCCACGGGTTCAGAATACCCATGCCGGAGCCGATCAGGGATGCGAGCGGCATCACTGCGACACAGCCGATTTCTTCCAGCTGTTTAGCGATGATCGGATCATCAGAGCAATACACCATGACATCAAAGCCATCTTTCACCAGCGTTTTAGCTGCGGCAAGGGTTTCAATCATGTTCGGGTATAAGGTGTTTGGGTCACCCAGCACTTCCAACTTAACCAGCTTGTGCCCATCCAGCAGTTCGCGTGCCAGACGCAATGTGCGCACAGCATCATCCGCTGAATAACAACCCGCGGTATTTGGCAGATAAGTAAACTCTTCCGGCGGCAAAAAGTCCAGCAGGGAAGGCTCGCCGGCGTTCTGGCCGATATTGGTACGGCGGATCGCCACCGTGATAATTTCTGCACCGCTGGCATCGATTGCCGCGCGCGTTTCGGTAAAGTCTTTATATTTACCGGTACCTACCAGCAAACGTGAGTTGTAGGTTTTATCTGCAATTTTTAATAAATCTGACAATTCGAATTCCTTTGATTTGCAACTGTAATGAATACTGGGGGCTATTTAACCGCCACCGACCGCGCCTACAATCTCCAGCTTATCGCCATCTGCTAACGGGGTAGCTTCAAACTGGCTGCGCGGCACGATTTCGCCGTTGCGCTCTATCGCCAGGCGCTTGCCGACCAACTCAAGGTGTTGCACAAGTTCGGCTACGGAAAGGTTAGCAGCTTCAAAACTGCGGGGTTTGCCATTGATCGTGATTAACATGGTTTATGTGTAGTGAATTAAGCCAAGAATATATGCAATGCGACTTCAAACCATCATGTGGCTGCGTGAAACCGCAATGACATAGAAACAGATTTCAAAACAACATTTTACGAAAATAGTGGGGCACTTAGCAAACCTTATATAGATTATTTAAGGACACCTTGGCATATCAGCCAAAAAAGCACCTACCTCGTTGTACAATATCGAAAATTTAGTTTATTTGAAACACAATCCGGAAAACTGATCATGAACATTCAAAGCCACATTGCAGACCTCGACACACCTACCGGTGTGATGCGCACATTTATCCACCGCCCGGTTGGCGATGGCAAATACCCGACCATTCTGTTTTACTCTGAAATTTTCCAGCAAACCGGCCCGATTGAACGTGCAGCTAAGATCATGGCAAGCCACGGCTACGCAGTGCTGGTACCTGAAGTGTTCCACGAACTGAACCCGATCGGCACTGTTTTAGGCTATGACGATGCCGGCCGCGACAAAGGCAATGCAGACAAATCTGCTAAAGACGTTCAAGGCTACGATAGCGACAACGCTGCGATGATCGCATTTGCAAAAAAACAAGCCTGGTACAACGGCAACATCGGCGCCATGGGCTTCTGTATCGGCGGTCACCTCGCATTCCGCGCTGCACTGCAACCGGAAATCAAAGGCACCGCCTGCTTCTACGCTACCGATCTGCACACACAAGTTATCCCAAACAAGCCAGGCCAGCACAGCATGGAGCGTCTGCAAGACATTTCAGGCGAACTGCTCATGATCTGGGGCAAACAAGACCCGCATATTCCGGCACCCGGCCGTGCAGAAGTATACAAAAAACTAAGCGATGCCAACATGGTATTCACATGGCATGAATTCAACGCACAACACGCATTCATGCGTGACGAAGGCGAACGCTACGACCCGCAAACTGCGATGATTGGCTACCAACTGGCATTGAACCTGTTTAGCAGGACGTTGCACCAGTAATTTGGTTAATTCAGACGTGTGGGCAGAAAATCTGCCCACACTCATATAAACTCCCTAGATAGAAACACCTAACGTTTGACATAACGGGCGTGCTTTAGCGCGTCCCGCTTGATGGATGGGTTAGGGGGTGTCAATGGAGACATTTTTTATGGGGGCAAAAACTGAAACATAATCAGCACCAACTGATACAGGTACGATTCCAACCAACCCAGCGCCTCCAGACGACTGAATAGCAACTAAGTTTCCGTCTTTGTCCTCAAACAACTTTACCGATGACCACTGGCAACCCACTCCCGGACTATCATGGCTCCCACAAGTCGATTTCGATTGGATTTTGATGTTCCCGCCGCCTTCTATATCAAAGCTTTCGCCTAATATGAAACGACGCACTTGGATTACCTTCGAGCTTTCGTTAATAAATTCAATGGTGAATTCATCTCTTGATGCTGCGGTAATTTTCACTAAAAAAATATTCCCAGAGGTGTACTCCCCTAAAATATGTGAAAGCTTTTCCTTGCCTTCATAAACACCTTCTTGTGTTCGGTATGAGGCAACGTTACTGAAGTAGTAAGTACGCCCATGCTCCAGGAGAAGGCTTTTTTTCGAGGCTTCTATTTTTGATATTTCTTGGTCGTGAAAGGATGCGCAACCAGACAGCAGAGCGGCAATTACGAAGCAAGTTAAGCGAAAAGACATGTAATCCTAACGTGAAGTAGACACCGTTTTAGGTGTATAACTTGGTTAAAGTTGATGTAAATTTATAACCATGATTTTCAATATATCAAAAAATGGAAAAATAAACCATTTATTTAAAAGCGTTAACTGTATAGGGTAGAGTAGAATGAAGCCCTTCAGCCGCGTCGAGTAGCGCAACATTTATGGGAGCTTTTGGCAATCGGCTGTTTAGCTCCGCAACAAGCCATATTTTATGTGGCTTGTCAGGGCGAGTTTCGATTGCCGCCCATAAAGGTGAGCAACGCAGAAAATACGCGGATGTGGGGTAGCCTTTTCTTTGGTTTCTTTCTTTTGGCAAAGCAAAAGAAAGAAACTCGCCAGGCGGGCGAAACCGACAAGACTATCTAATAAAACCTAACGTCTAATATGAATCAACTGCTGAATATGAAACAATGAAGGATTACTGCCCGGCAGCACCATTTCCAGCAGCGTTCCAATCACTGCAATAATCAAAGCGGCAAGCAGTGCCGCCCATATCCCTGAAAGGTTAAAGCCTTTCACTAAAGATGCAATCAGCATAATCAGCAAGGCATTAATCACCAGCAGCACAATGCCTAGTACCCATGATGCAGTAGATAGCGGGATCAACGCCAACGCTGGGCGTACGATAATGTTGGCTGCACATAGCAGCAATGCGGATGCCAGCAGCGGCAATATGCCGGAAAACGACATGCCCTTGAGCGCGCTGCTTGTGAGCCACAAAGCCAGCACCATGACAGCCCAATGAATCAATAATGTTTGTACGTGAAACGTCATGATATATTGCCTTTAAAATGAATCGGCTTGATTGTACACTGCCTTTTTACAAAAACCATACCAATATAATGGTTTATCGCCATCCATATACTCGCTGACAACGCAGGCCATTAAAAAGCAAAAAGGGCAGAAACTCTGCCCTTTTTGTTTACCGCTTGTTATTCAAGCTGTTGCTTAAACTTCAAGTTGCGGACGACCAGCTTCTGGCCAATCCAGGTGGTAGAACTGACCACGTGGTTGATCAACACGCTCGTATGTGTGCGCACCGAAGTAGTCACGCTGACCTTGCAACAGGTTTGCAGGTAACCGCTCACTGCGGTAACCGTCGTAATAAGCCAAAGCAGCAGCAAAACCCTGTGCAGGAATACCGTTAGTCACCGCCAGAGCGATCACTTTACGCCAGCCGGCTTGACCGTCATTCATCGCATTCGTGAAGTATGGGTCTAACATCAGGTTTTTCAGACGTGAGTTCAATGCGTAAGCATCAGTGATTTTTTGCAGGAAGCGTGCGCGGATGATACAGCCGCCGCGCCAGATTTGTGCAATTTCACCGAAGTTCAGTTTCCAGTTGTAAGCCACTTGTGCTTTGTCGATCAATTGGAAGCCTTGTGCGTATGCGCAGATTTTTGAGCAGTACAGAGCGTTTTTAATCGCTTCGATCACTGCTTTTTTATCTGTTTCTTGCTTGATCACTGGACCTTTCAAGATTTTGCTGGCTTCTACACGTTCTTCTTTCAGGCTTGAAAGTGCGCGTGCATAAACAGCAGCAGCAATCGCGTTAGCCGGTGCGCCTAATTCAAGCGCGTTTGCAGCTGTCCATTGACCAGTACCTTTTTGACCGGCTGTATCCAGGATTTTGTCCACGAGGAAGCCAGGACCCATTGGGTCTTTCTGTTGCAGGATGTCTGCAGTGATCTCAATCAGGAAGCTTGAAAGCTCGCCTTTGTTCCACTCGGCGAATACTTTACCGATTTCGTCTGCTTCCATGCCCAGCAGGTTTCTCATCAACCAGTAAGCTTCACAGATCAATTGCATATCGATGTATTCGATACCGTTGTGTACCATTTTAACGTAGTGACCGGCACCGTCAGGACCGATGTACTCAGCACATGCGAAACCGCCTTGCACTGGTTTACCAGGAGCGCCGCCTTCTAAAGGTGCGCCGGTTACCGGGTCTACTTTAGCTGCGATATCACGCCAGATTGGCTCTAAACTTGCCCATGCTTTACGTGTGCCTGAAGGCATCAGGCTTGGACCGAAACGAGCACCGGTTTCACCGCCAGATACGCCTGAACCGACGAATTCGATACCTTTGGCTGATAATTCTTTTTCACGGCGGATTGTGTCTGTCCACAATGCATTGCCGCCGTCGATAATGATGTCGCCTTGCTCCAGGAATGGCAACAATGCGTTGATAGTTACGTCAGTCGCGCTACCTGCTTTAACCAACAGGATAATTTTACGTGGACGTTTGATACTCAGTACAAATGAAGCCAGGTCCGCATGACCAACCACATTGGCATGTGATGGCTCATTCTTTTGACATTCTTCAATGAAATTCACCATTTTCTTAGGGTCACGGTTATAAACCGCAATGGTGTAGCCATGATCGGCAATATTCAGGGCCAGGTTTTGGCCCATAACAGCTAGCCCAACAAGGCCAATGTCAGCATTTTTCGTAGTCATTTATCTTCTCTTTTGGAGTTGTTTAATGGAAAGGGATTTTTTGTACGCAATATTATAGAGCTTTTTGCTGTACTAATCCGCTAAATATTGACTAGAAAGTGATTTATTTTAGTTTTGTGCCGAATATTTACAACTATTTAACAACTTTAAGCCAAAAGCTGTTTACAGGCAGGTATCAGCACGCAATAACCATTGATTTAGAAGGGATTTAAGGCCTGCATATTCATATGAAAATCAGTAATCGCTACTGCGTCCAGTGGAGTAACCTTGCGGCACATCGTTCTGCCATTCACCGCAATCGGCACATGAGTGATCGTGCATCGTGGGGCTCAATACCAGATTTGAACTGCCGCAGAACTTACAGTTTACCGGATGATGCGCATGCACTGTTTTATGATGCTGCGTATGATGTTCCGTAGCGACTTTAGCGCCGCCTAACCCGTATTTGTTATCCATGGCTGACTCCATATAAATACCAGTCTTGCAGGCTTAAAGTTACGCTCTTTTTACAGTGCGGGCAAGTGTTTTACGAAATTAGAACCGTGCCCGCACAGGTAAAGAATTAACTGGCCTGGGCCCATTTCTCGTTAGGATGATAAGACCTGGTCCAGGCACTCACCTCATCTGCCGGCATAGGCATGGCTATGCCAAAACCCTGCGCTATGGTGCAGCCCATACGCAACAGCTGCAATCCATGCTCAGCGGTTTCAACACCTTCCGCTACGATCTTGCACCTGAAATCCCGACCCAAGCTGATAATACCGGCCACCATGGCCAGATCATTGCTATCCTGCAGCATATCATGCACGAATGATCGGTCAACCTTGATTACCGCAACGGGCAGGCGTCGCAGGTAAGTGAGTGATGAATAGCCCACACCGAAGTCATCCAGCGCAAAACTCACGCCCAATAATTTACAACCATTCATCGTGCGCACCACGCCCGATACATCTTCAATTGCTGCTGTTTCGGTAATCTCGAATTCCAGGTTAGCGGGGTTAACCTGAGGGAACTCGCTTAATATCTGTTTCAGCCTGGCGGTAAAGTCAGCCTGCACCATGTGTCTGGCCGCAATATTGACGCTGACTTGCAGATCAAGGCCTTCAGCCTGCCATTTTTCCAGCTGGATGATAGCCTTGCGAATCACCCATTCGCCTAATGTGATGGAGAAATCAGTATTTTCAATCAGCGGCAGGAATGTTACCGGCACCCGCAAGCCAAGATCCGGATGCTGCCAGCGGATAAGCGCCTCCATGCCGACGACTTTGCCAATCTGCATATCGACTTTAGGCTGGTAATACAAACACAGTTCATCATTGGCCAGCGCGGATTCGATTCTTTCCATATCCTGCCGCAGATCGCGGAACTCGCGGTCATACTCGGCATCGAACTGCTGCACACAGCTGCCGCCGTTCAGTTTCGCCTGGTACATTGCCTGGTCAGCATGGCGCAGCAAAGTATCCGGTTCACTGTGGTCAAACGGGAATACGGTATAACCGATACTTGAAGATACAGTAACAGATTCGCCGGCAATCATATAAGGCGCCCGGATGTCACTCAGTAGGCGCTCTAAAGCGACTCTGCATTCATCCACGTTCGCCATGCCGTTCAGCAGCAAGGCAAACTCATCACCGCCGGTACGCGCTACGGTATCACTCTCGCGCAGGCATTTATTCATGCGGTCTGCGAGCTGCACAAGCAGGTGATCTCCCGCCTCATGGCCTAAAGAATCATTCACCGGCTTAAAACCATCCAGATCAAGGCAGCATACCGCCAGTAACTCACCGGTGCGTTCAGCCCGTGAAAAGGCCTGATGCAGCCGGTCTGACAATAACGTGCGGTTAGGCAGCTGGGTTAATGGATCATGGTAAGCCATGCGCTCCAGATTCTGCTGATGCTGCTTGGCTTCCGTAATATCTGAAAACAAACCCACATAATTGATCAGCTGCTGTGCATCATTGCGTACCATAAAGATATCAAGCCATACCGGATAAATCTCATCTCCGGCGCGCCGGTTCCAGGTTTCACCACGCCATTCCCCAGCTTCTGCATCCTGAGACAGCTGCATGCGCTTATCAAAGAAATCAGGCTCATAAACTGCAAAACCCAGTTGCTGCGGTGTACTGCCCAACGCCGCCTCGCGCGAATAACCGGTAATTTCCGTGAATGCGATATTGACCTCAAGAATACGCATCTCGGCATCGGTAATAAAGATACCATCGTGTGCGTGGTCAAAAACACTGGCAGATAAGCGCATGCGCTCGGCATTATTTCGCAGTGTTCCCATACTTTCACGCAACTTCTTGCGCATTTCCAATACATTGGCCATCAGCGTATCCGGCTTGGCGACCATGTTGTCAGCCTGCAGGTTTCCCGCTGCAATACGCTTCACCACCTCGATAGCTACTGCAGGGTCAGCGCCCAAGGGCATAAAAATAAGCCTGCGCAATTGCCAGAAAATAATGCCGATCAGCAAAGCACCCAATGTCGTGCCCAGCAGGATAAAAGCCCAGGACTTGGATAACCCCGCGACTCGTGCCTCATCAACGGAATACGCAATCACCAGCTTAAAACCCCAGTTCGGTATCTGCTCCTGTATGAACACCCAGCTTTTCGGCTGCGATTCCAATAACATTTCTGCCTGATGGCGGCTGATATGGGAAGATAAAAAACGTATTCTGTTATTGCCATCCAATATTGCAGCAAAACCGGTTTCTAATTGCCTGATATTCTGCACGCTCTCGCGCACCACTTTCATATCGACCTTAAACCCGACATAGTAGGCACCGATAATCACGCCCGCCTGATTCAGCATAGGCTCATAGCGGGTAAGATAAGGCTCCCCCAGTATCTCGACAACACCGCTGAATGATCGCCCCTGGCGTAACGCCTCAATCACTTTGCCGCTTGGATCCAGCACAGTGCCGATTGCGCGCAGACCACTCTCGCGCTTGACATTGGTTGCTATGCGGACGAAATTATTGCCAGACTTTACAAATATGGTGGCAGTGCCGCCGCTGATGGCAGTGACACCATCTACCAGCTCATAATTATTCGTAACAGGTATCGCCCCCATCAGCAGGTTGGGCACCGCATTTCCCGCCATCCTCACGTATCCGGACACGGCAGGCGAACCCAAAGCGCTCGCATGCGCCTTAAGTAAATGCATGGCATTATCGGCCTGGTCGCCAACCAGCTCATCGGTAACCTTAAGCAGGCCGATCAAAGCCTGTGACTGCTCCTTGGCTACTGCGTGCGTGTTAGCCAGCTGCTGCGCAGTCTGCTGACTGGTCAGCACAAAAGGCGCCGCTGCCATTAACAAAAGTAATGGCAGTAGAAAGCGCTTGATCGTCGAAATGTTTGTTTGCATATGGCGTCGGCCATTGATGATTGACGGTATCCTGACGTAACACAACATTTACCGGACATGGTTCTTACTTTCTACCCGATAGAACGATACCAGGAGAGTTAAAGGCTGATTACTGCTTAATTTTTTCTTGTGGCTTGCAGTTGGTGTAGGCTATTTTTTCACCGTCATTCAGCGTAGTTTCTGCCCCGTTGATCACCAGCGTTATTGCACCGCTGCTATATCGGTTGTCACTGCCGGATTTAGGCAGGTTTACCTCATGATCCGGGTAGATAAGCCAGGCATCATTGCCGTTATTAAGCATGCGCACATGAAAACGGCCTTTGCCTTCACAAACATATTCAGTTGCATTATGCGGGCCGTGCGACTGATCTGCAGCGTCACCCCCGAATGGATTCAAGTTGATAGAGCTGCATGATGGCAGCAAAGCTAACAGGCCTGACAGGAGTAAAAATTGATGCAGTTTAGTGGTCATATTAAAAAGCCTGATATTTTTGAATTTTGAATAGTGTTATTAACGATTATGGCTGCATTTTGCCATGTATATAGGAAACATGGCAGTTTTTCAATAGCGCTTATTGATGCCCAGCCCTGGTCAAGCGGTCCAGCACTGCCATCCATGCAGCATCAGCAGGTGGCAGCTCAACCAGCAACCGGTCTACTTTCAGTGCATCCAGTGCATGCAGCGCACTATATAACTGTTCTGCAACTTTATCCGGCTGGCTAGGCAATGTAATTACCGTGCAGGCAGGTACATCACCTTCCCCTATCAGCAATGCCGCACAGCTTTTACCTGCACTCTGCAAAGCATGGCAGGCGGCAAACAGATCCTGCCGATCTTTATATAGCCTGAGCGGCGTGCGCGGTGAATAATGCAGGGCATGCTGCCCGGGCACTTTAGGAGTTGCCTGCATTTCTTCCTGTTCATCCAAAGCATGCATTGCGCGCTGCGGCATACCTGCCACTTTTGCGATTTCAGCCTCGCCTATCATACCGGGGCGCAATAGCTGCCATTGCCCATCAGGCGCCACGCTTACGATCGTAGATTCGATCCCTACCGTGCAGGCACCGCCATCCAGCACCGGGACAGCCTCACCCAAACCGGCTTCCACATGAGCCGCGGTGGTTGGGCTAAGCTGTGTAAATAGATTTGCAGAAGGTGCAGCTACGCTCAGGCCGCTTTGCCTGAGCAGAGCCAGCGCCACCGGATGATCGGGCACACGCAATGCAACTGTAGGCTCATCGCCACGCACAACCCGCGAAACATGCGCCTTTGCTGGCAGCACCAAAGTCAGCGCACCCGGCCAGTATGCCTTGGCCAGCTTGACCGCAACTTCCGGAAAATCCGTCACCCACGCATCAACCTGGCGAATATCGCTAATATGCACAATCAGCGGATGATCAGCCGGGCGCTGCTTGGTTGTGAATATCTTCCTGAGCGCCGCATCATTGGTTGCATCAGCGGCCAGACCGTAAACTGTTTCGGTCGGGATAGCGACAACTTCACCTTTTTTGAGTTCGGCTATTGCCTGCTCTAAACTTACACGCATGATTTTTTGCTAATGACTGAAAACATCATTTTACTACTTTACGCAAACTGAAAATAGCGATCATATTTCAGCTTTGCAATGCCATGAGATAGAATGCACTTTTTAAAAAGGAATGCACATGTCACAAATCACCGTAGAAAAAAACCCTGACCAGCAACGTTTAGATACCCTGAACGTGAGCAAATGGCCAACCTGGCAAAAAGAAGTCTCTGTTTTTCCATGGACATTCCCGGAGCAGGAAATTGCCTATATTTTAGAAGGCGAATGCGTGATTACCCCAACCGGTGGCACTCCGGTGACTTTCGGCAAAGGCGACCTCGTGACATTCCCTGCCGGCATGACCGCAAGCTGGGAAGTAAAAAAACCACTGCATAAGCACTACCATCTCGATGGCTCCAAACTCTGCCAGATCTACCGCCGTATTAAACTGGCATTAAAACTGAAATAACCACCCACCCGGCTTTACACCTCACCTCGCAAAGCCGGGGCTGCCCTCAGCCACAACTCAAATCCCAACCCCTAACGAATTTATTTCTATTTGAAATAAATTCCTCTTGCACATCTTAGCCTTTATCACTATAGTTAATTTATGGGAATATTTCCCATAAATTATGCAATTCCTGCTCACCCGCCTCATCTCAGCATATCGCGGCTTATAGCAGATCGTGCGTAATAAAACCCAAATTACGTGATCAATCACTCAACCGGATGATTGAAGCATGAGAAGACTTTTGTTACTGATCCTCATCCTGCTTTGGATTCTTTTCGCTGTTACAGCCGGGAAAAAACTTACGTCAAAAGTTCATGACATCCTGCCCAATACAGCAGAAACCTCCTCTGCCACAACAGTTATTCAGCCAGTTAAATGTCTCCCTGAACCAATCCAGGGCATATTTCCACACCTGGCTGCCTAATCTTCAGGCTTTAAATTTCATCTACACCTTCAAGCCAGCCGCACTTATACAAAAATTAATAAATACAGAAAATCGACGGATTGACACGACCTTGGCTTATTTAACCCCCGCAAAAATTCCCCTTGCCAGTATCAGGACTTATCAATCAGACTTACTTTAAATGGTTTTTTTTCCACATAAATGCAGCTCACAGTTAACACCGCAAAATTACTGATTAGAAAAAACAATAAAACAGTTTCAGGCAGCCACCTCAATTTTTAGGTTTAAGCGCCTGTGCTGCAAGAGAATCTCACATGATTAAATACCACCTGAGTTTTAATACTATCTGTGACAGTGCAGATGGAAAACACCCGGATGTAGAAGTCATTGATTACCAATATGGCGCCAGCGGATATTCCGGAACTATTGCCAACAGAGAAATGGTGAGTCTAGGCAAAACGTTCAAGCAAGATAACGTCACCATCACTGAGATTACAGACCAAGTAGATACCAGCACTGCGATTGGGGCGATGACGGATCAAAAATGATAAATGAGCCAAACACTAGTGCAATCCTGCCTACCGCGCTTACCTACTCTAGGCTTTGTTTTACTTTACGACATAATCAATTGGTTGGTTTGATCAGATTGATTGCTTAATAAAACGAACTTAGCCTGGGAAACATCATTCTTTGAAAATATTAACCAAAAAATACTCAAATACCTATCAAATGTACTAGGTATAAAGCATCAGATTTACAAGCATGCGTTCAAAATTGCCAATATGATTTATAGCCATGCTTTATAGTTTATGTGTAGAAAATAATTAGAAGTTGACGAGAGGAGCCAACTTTAATTGGTTAAACAAGGTAAAAACAGATGGTGCCTGCACAGGTTTATATCCCCAAAAAGCTAATGTATCGTAATGACAGGCACCCTGACTACTTGTTCCGCTTCTACCACCGAACTCTATAGCAATTTAATAATTGAACAAAAACTAAATAACGAATGGATATCAGCATGAAGTTATTAACGCTTGTCTTTATATTTATCTCATGTCTTTCACAATCAGCTTTAGCGGTAGAAGTTGATTCTAATAAACCATATCAATATCCAGATGTTTGGGTGCGAGCCTACCCTGACTCATCAAAGGCAAGCATAGGATCAGGATTGATACGTGTGATTGATGACGAAGCTACGGGGAATTCTCCCGAGGTCATTATGAAAGTCGTGAAATGGTCAAGAAAAAACGGCAAAAGATTTGGTGAGGATTATGCGATTGGATTCTTTAGCGGTAAAAATTACGGCAAATATCGTGACTTTATGAACGATGTTTTTAAAAGCGGAAAAAGATGGGAAATTAGTAAAGAAAAGCTAGAACTTAGCGATGGCAAAAATATTCGTACCTTTATTGGGTATTTAAGTGGGCGCTTATACGATGGATTGCCATTGGTAAATTATGCGATAGGCAGGGAAGCAAACAGCAATGACCCAGAGTGGCTATGGGCAAAATTTATCGCAATGAGAATAAATGGCAAATATATTAACAATTCCGTATTTGGTGTACTTGATTTAGGAGATGGCACTTTACTGGCACAAGGGAGCACATTTGTGGTGCGATTGAATATTAAAGATGGAAGCTCGCGAATGAAGCACAAAGATATACGAATTCTTGATTACGAGGCGGTCAAGGATTTTGTGGAAAAAACGCTTGAAGAAGGCGAGCGCATTGGGGTTGTAGACATGAGTGATGGACGCACTATGTTGCCCTATATTGAACAAAAAGCCTTACAAGAATATTTCAAATAGCGAATGGAAAACCGCATGAAATTATTAACGTTTCTCTTTTTATTTATTTTATATGTTTCACAATCAGCTTTAGCGTCAGGAGCAGCTTCTGATAAACCGCATCAATATCCAGATGTTTGGTCTCGTTTGTTTACTAAGCCAAGTGAGCATATTCAAGGTATTGAGCTTGTTACAGAAGGATTGTCTATAAAGAAAGCTGGGTATGAACCTGAGGTGTTTATCCACGTAAAAAGCGCTACAGGAAGCTACAAATTTGGTTTTTTTAGTGGTCAAAAAACCGATTTATATGGGCAGGATGATACACAGAAAGAATATTTTTGGCATCAGCAGCATGCCAGCGCATACCAAGACTCAATTAATCTGCGTACACATAAAAATAGGTTTGATGAAAGGTCTATTTCTATTAATGACGGCAGCTATTTGGATGGAAATAGCGCAATTTTTAATGAGAATGGAGATTTATTACGAGATATGCTTTCGGTTTCTTTTCCATATTCATGCATGTGGATTGCCAACAATAAGCCACTTAGTAGAGTTCTCCACAAACACGACTTTGAATATCCACAGTACATATGGCAAAAATACATAATTTTTCAGTCCCATCATTGGGTAAACAAAAGCATTCCTTCCAATGCGTTAGAGGCGGGGGAAATTGACACTTGCGCTAACCATTCTGAAAAGAAAAAAGGTCTATCTTTTCATACCCAAACATCAATCAAATTACTACTTGATTTAAAAGATGGAACCATATTAGTTGCTGGAGAGCAATTTGTTGTCAGGTTGAAAATTAGAGATGGTCAAATGTCTATTCCCAATCCTTATATAAGGATTGTAGATGCAAAAGAAGTTTCTCAATATCTAGATGAGCTAGAGAAATATCAGCTTAAAAATCAGCCTCAACACTCTCAGGACGAAAAGTCATGGTTAAATTTTTGGAATAAATATTTTATTTATGCCGATCAGTTGGTTTATCAAAAGTGGTTTCAAAACAAATAACGTACGTAAATCGTAGAAAAGGAATTTGATTATGGCTTTAACTTCTAGACAATTGATCGCATCAAGCTACTTTATCACGGGCTTTGGCTCCGAAGTAAATAGTGTACCTAATCCATACGTACCTATACGCTCAACAACCCACGTGCCGGTACCGATGCTTATGTAGATTATGAAATGGGTAAACGCATTCTACATAGCATGCTGGATGGCCCGAATGGACTGCTTGCAAAACTCAATGACCAGCTGCTCTCAGCTAACGAAGGCAATACCGACCCTGACCGCGCGCTTACGCTCATTGCCAGCCGCATGCCTAAGATCAGCATTCAAAGCTGGATGTTGGATAGCGACGCAGGGAATGGTGTTGATAACTACTTTTATATTCTGGAGAGCAAAGACCCGCGCACCGGTAAGCAGGTACTCTCAGGCCTGGCCAATGAAGATATCGTACGCCACTTTGCTGAAACGCTGATTTACCCGGAAGCCATTGTGCAGCAGTGGGAGGTGAATCACCTTAAAGAAAAATTCGGGGCAGATGAGGCGAACTGGATGACCGAGGGGCAATGATTAAGTGAGCATAGCACGATAGAGCAAGATCGCAACACCTTGGAACAAGCTGTAGACGCGACCATCTTTACTAAGTTACTTAATGATACAGACTTGTCAGATAATATCGTAATCCGCTCGTTAGGTATTAAGCCCGTTGAGGCAAATGACTATCTTATTTTTAACACCACTACTAAAGCACTGTATTATGATGTGGATGGTTCAGGCCTTACCTATGCGCCAATCCAGTTTGCTACTCTAACAAACACTGCCACTGTAAGTGCGAGTGATTTTGTAGTGATTTAAAATCTAGCGCTTTTCGGGATCACCCGGCTTTGCGGAATGTCAGGTTGATACGGCATTCACCCAAAGCGGAGTGGCTGGCGGCTGGCACTGGCATTACACCGTGAAAGCGCAAGCGAGACTCGCCGCCCCACACCAATACATCACCATGGTGGAGCGGCAATTTCAGCGCTTGATCACTTCTTGTAAACCCGCCCATTTTAAATACCGCGGGCACGCCGAGGGAAACCGAAACAATCGGCTGCTTAAAATCCTGTTCGTCTTTATCCTGATGCAAGCCCATCTTGGTACCGGCCTGGTAGCGGTTGATCAGGCAGGCATCCGGCTCAAATTTCTCGAAACCTGCCGCTGAGGCAGCTTGCTGTGCCAGCTCTTTAAAACTGGGCGGCATTGCAGGCCATGGCTTGCCGCTTGACGGGTCATGTGCAGAGTAACGATAACCGCTTTTATCACTTATCCAGCCCAAATTTCCGCAGCTGGTTGTCATCACCGACATATTCTGGCCGCCCGGGGTTGTCATCCGACTAAAAGGCGCGTTTTTAATTACCTTGGCCAGATCGGCCAGTATTTCATTTTCAACCGGCGCAACAAAGCTACGTAATAGATATACGTCTTTTAAAATCTGCTGTTTGGCTAATGTGTCAAATAAATCCATCTATCGCTTTACTATGAATATCTTTACAGTGAATATTTAGAATCAGTTTAATCTAATTGAGCCAGCCTGTTTATGAAACGGCATCTACACAATTTGATTGAAACTTGACGTTATAATTCAACCATGACTAGCGCAGACTTTTACACCAAAGCCACACACTTCCTGATGGGCGTAGATTCAGACTGGCACTGCCTGGTTCAAACAGTAGGCCCATGCACATTTACCTCAAAACCCGAACGCGAACCATACGAGGCACTGGTACGTGCAGTAGCTTATCAGCAACTGAGTACCAAGGCCGGGGATGCGATTCTCAAAAAATTCATTCTGCACTTTGGCGCATTCCCTACACCGCAGCAGTTGATGGCCGCTGAATTTGACGCTATGCGCGGGGTTGGTTTTTCCGGTAGAAAAATTGAAACATTGCAGGGTATCGCCAATGGTGCCATCACCGGCCTGGTACCGCCTCGCGAAATCGCGGATACCATGAGCAATGCCGACCTGATAGAACGGCTGGTAACGCTCAAAGGCATTGGCCGATGGACCGTAGAGATGATGCTGATGTTCACGCTGGAACGGATGGATGTTTTACCTGCCGATGACTTTGGCATCAGTGAAGGCTACAGAAGGCTGAAAAGACTGGAGACCGCCCCCAAACCCAGGCAGATGGCGGAAATCGGCACAGTCTGGAGCCCTTACCGTACTGTTGCCAGCTGGTACCTATGGCGGGTGCCTAAATAAGCAGCGCTGGAACCGAGGTTTTATAGAAGGTTAGTGCGCCTAATCTATATCGGCAGAGTCACACTAGGTCAATGACGACTCATCGGCAAACCAGGGTAAACCCTTCGTTTTACTTACTGCCTTATTCACTGCACTAACATTCAGATTCTACCAGT
>Ga0208626_1000027_pt1 | contig 107394 bp, 77 predicted proteins | sample LakWasMet10_HOW4_2_FD_183860 | JGI IMG/M metagenome (GOLD analysis project Ga0208626, IMG submission 183860) | Freshwater sediment methanotrophic microbial communities from Lake Washington under simulated oxygen tension - Sediment Metagenome... | ecosystem: Environmental > Aquatic > Freshwater... | reverse complement strand
AGGGGTGTTTTTTTTAAAAAATACAGTGGCAATGTTTTTATCCAATTCCATGTAAACACTATCTACAAAAATTAACTTTAAAATGGATTTTTCGGTGGCATAAGAACAGGCAGAGCATGTTAATCCATCAATTCCAACAATAGCAGAAATAAATTGAGATTTTACTGAACTAGTAAAGCTGAAAAAAACAAAAACGATTAATATTAAATGCCTGATTTTACTCATATTTAATAAAGTTAGATAATAAAAACGGCTTTCAAAAGAATTTTATTGTAATTTTGTAATACAAATAAAACACATTGAGATCATTCATCGCCATATTAATTGCTTCTGTTTTCCTTTTTCAGTCGGCTTCAAAGCTTTTGATAATGGCCGATTATGAGATGAACAAAGAATTCATTGCTAAAAATTTGTGTGAAAACAAGGAGAAACCTAAATCGACTTGTAATGGTAAATGTCACTTAGCAAAAGAATTAAAAAAACAAGACAAGAAGGAGAATCAGACTTCTAATTCACAAAAAGAGAAGTATGAAAATCAATTTTATTCAGAGGTTGAAAAGTCTTATGCCATTAATACAGATTTAAACAATAATCAATTGGTTGTTTTTTATCAATTCACAAATTACGCTAACTATCTCGATTCTATTTTTCAACCTCCTCGAGCGTAATCATTTCCTTTTTTTAATAATTATCAACTAAATTTTTTGAAGAATGATTAAAGCATTGCTAATACTAGCAATTGTTTTGTTTATTTATTCTGTTATAGAATTATATTCAATTAACAAATTGCTAAGAAAATAGTAGTATGTGATTGATGTCACATATTTACACTAAAACGATTATTAACTTTACATAAAATATTAAACCTATGAAAACTTTAAAATATATTTCCATTTTAACAATTGCAATTTCTACTGTATTCACATCTTGTAAAAAAGATCCAGATGAAGAGCCAACACCAGTTACACCTACTGCTACAACTGGAAGCTTAAATTTGCATTTTGAGAATATGGTTGATACCAATGCATTAGTTTTGAATTCTCAATTGTATACGAATGCAAATGGTGATACTTTCAATGTTACAAAATTTAATTACTATATCTCGAACATTAAGCTCTTAAAAGCTGGAGTAGTAAAATATACTGAAACTGAGAGCTATCATTTAGTTCAAGCGAATGATTTAACAACTGCAGATATTGCTTTAGCAAATGTTCCTTATGATACATACGATGGAATTCAATTTATGATTGGTGTGGATAGCGCTCGTAATGTTTCTGGTTCACAAACTGGAGCTTTGGATCCTGCAAACGGAATGTTTTGGACGTGGAGCAGTGGATACATTATGCTAAAAATGGAAGGGACATCACCTCAATCAACTGCAAGCGGAAACGCTTTATTGTTCCATGTTGGTGGTTTTTCTGGAGTTAATAATACTTTAAAAACAATTTCACCATCTTTTAATGCAGAGACTGCAATTGTAAGTTCTACCATAATACCTGAAATACACTTTGGTGTTGATTTAAGCGAGATGTTTAAAAATCCTACAACTGTTAACTTTGCAACGTTGAATACGATTCATATGCCAGGTGCAAGTGCAAAAACTGTGGCTGATAATTATGCTGATATGTTTTCTGTAGAACACATTCATAATTAATTTTGTAAATTAGTAGAGTGAATAAAAGGAACTACATATCACTATTTTCAATTTTTGTAATTGTATTCGTTGCATTACAATCTTGTCATGTTGATCCCGTTATAAAAGATGAACTACCAGCCGATAACATTCGGCTGATAGTTCCTTCTGGTTGGCCTGCACCTGTGTACGATTTTTCTACCAACCTTTTAACAAAGGAGGGATTTGTATTGGGGCGTAAATTGTTTTATGATACACAGCTTTCAAGAAACAATACCATTTCATGTGGAAGTTGTCATCAACAATTTGCAGCATTTTCTCATTTAGATCACAAAGTAAGTCACGGTATTGACGGCTTGTTGGGAACCAGAAATGCACCAGGATTATTCAATCTGAATTGGAATACGAGTTTTATGTGGGATGGAGGAATTAATCATATTGAAGTACAACCACTTGGTCCGATAGCGAATGTTGTAGAGATGGATGAGGATATCAATAATGTGGTAAGCAAATTACAAAGTGATGCTGATTATCGTAGAATGTTTAGAGAGGCATTTGGAACAGAGACCGTAACAACACAATTGATTTTAAAAGCAATGGCGCAATTTCAAGGAATGTTGGTTTCTTATAATTCCAAGTATGATCGTTATTCACGTGGCGAAACATCTTTATCGACAAATGAAATGAGTGGATTGAATTTGTTTCAACAAAAGTGCAACAGTTGCCATACAGCTCCATTGTTTACAAATTATCAGTTTATGAATAATGGTTTGGATTCAGTTTTTGCTGATGCAGGAAGAGGTAGAATAACAATGTTAGCAGCAGATTCTGGAACATTTAAGGTGCCTTCATTACGAAATATTGCTTTAACTCGACAATACATGCACGATGGACGATTTGAAACATTGGAAGAAGTTTTGGATCATTATTCTTCGGGAGTTGTTAATTCAAGTACCATTAGTGCCGATGTTGTAGGTGGAATTCCATTAACAGCTCAAGAAAAAGCCGATATTATTTCCTTTTTAAAAACACTCTCCGATTACACATTTATTAATGATCCGCGATTTGCGGATCCATTTTAATTTTTAATCATTTCGTTTTATACGAATACATTTTTTCAATGAAAGAACTATTAACACTCATCGGTGTTTTGATTTTTAATATTAGTTATGCTTGCGATTTTTGTGGAAGTTTTATGGGGATTACACCATACGACAACCAGAGTAGCATCGCAATGCTTTATCGCTATAAGAGTTATAGTGGGTATTTTAACGCAAATCAAAACAGTAAATTATTTCCGAATACGTATAAGTCAAACTTAATCAATAGCAATTCAACTACTTCTTTTACTAATTTAAAACATGGTACACATGGAATCGTTTTAGATTCTACGCTTAGTGACAGAGATTATGAAGTATTTACCACAGCAGAATTAAGAGTCAAATATTTTATTCATAATCGAATTGAGATTAATGGAATTGTTCCTTTTGTTATGAATTCGGATCGAATAAAGGAACAGAAACAAAGCATACAAGGTATTGGTGATATTACATTGTTTGCAGCTTATCATGTGATAAGCAAAACAATGGCCGAAAAATATCAGCACCGATTAATTATAGGAGCAGGCTTAAAACTTCCTGTTGGCGATTATTATCAAAAGAATGAAAATAATCAACGCATTAATTTTATGTTACAACCAGGAACAGGAAGTGTTGACTATTTGGCGTATGTAAATTATGTTTTTGGATACAAAAAGATTGGGTTTAGTTTTAATTCCACCTACAAAATAAATGGTGAAAATTATTATCACGAAAAAATTGCGAATAGTAGTACGAACTATTTGAATGTGTTTTTGAAATTTCGTCAAGAAAAGGATTTTAAAATTTTTCCATCTGTTCAGGGCTATTATGAATACACGGAAGGCTTGTTTATTAATGATGTATTGCAAACGGGAACGACTATGAATATTGCAAATGCGGGTATTGGCGTGGATTTGTTTTACAAACAATTTGCATTAAATACATCCTTTCAAGTACCTGTTTATGAGCAAAAAATAAATGGGAACATGGCTAATGCTTGCAAATTGATGGTTGGATTGACATTTAACTTTAATCAAAAGAAATATTTGTTAAATAAAAAACAAACAAGCGCTTAATTTGTTAGATTAGTAGAAGTAATTTTTATATCATGAAAAAACAAATCATATTTTTTGCAATTGCCTTAGTGGCACTTTCAATTACATTTACCTCTTGTAAAAAAGAAGGAACCGGAGGGAAGTCCAGTATTAGTGGAAAAGTGGAGCATCATGGCGCTGCTATTCCTGGTTCAATAGTCTATATAAAATATGGAGCAATTGACTTTCCAGGAGCAGCTGCTTCTTCATACGATGCTCAGGTAACTGCTGATGCACAAGGGGCTTATAAGTTTGAAGGTTTGCAAAAAGGAGATTATTATCTGTATGGTGTTGGATATGACAATGCTATTGTTGATAATGTGAGAGGCGGCATTGCTGTAAACATAAGAAGGAATGAAGAAAAAGAAGTGAATGTACCGGTTACAGAATAAAATATAGTTAGACTATTAAACCAAAAACCCGCCAATAATTTTATTTGCGGGTTTTATTTTTTAACTTTGAGTAAATGAAATTGATACAGAAATATAATTTCCAACTGTTAGTATTTTTTGTGTTATTGTTTTTGAGTTCATGTATGAATGAGAAAGCGATTCCCGATTACAATGCTTATCCAGATGAGATTGGAAAAATAGTATTTACAAAATGTGCTGTATCTGGTTGTCATAACGAAGCGAGTAAAGGTGCTGCTGGTGGTTTGTCGTTAGAAAGTTGGGATAAACTTTTTGAAGGAGGAATAAATAGTGTTTCAGTTATTCCATACAGAAGTGATTACAGCACCTTTATGTATTACATTAACACCTATGCTGATTTAGGCGTTACATTAACACCCACCATGCCATACAATCGTGAAAAATTAACACGCGAAGAAGTTTTAATGGTTCGTGATTGGATTAATAACGGTGCTCCCAATAGAGATGGTTTTGTGAAATTTTCGGATAAACCAAATCGAAAAAAGTTTTATGTTACCAATCAAGGATGTGATGTAGTAACGGTATTTGATCAGGAAACATTATTGCCGATGCGTTATGTGAATGTAGGAAATAGCGCAGGGGTGGAGTCGCCACATAATATTAAAGTTTCGGCTGATGGGCAGTTTTGGTATGTTATATCAACAGGTGGAAATTCGTTGCAAAAATTTAGAACATCTGACGATTCCTATGTTGGAGAAGCGTTATTGGGTTTGAAAAATTGGAATACAATGACACTTACTCCCGATGGACAAAAAGCATTTGTAATTGATTGGAGTTTTAATGGTGACATAGCAGAGGTTAACTTAAATACATTATCTGTAATTCATAATTTGGGATTTAATAATCCACACGGTTCAGCTCTAAATAATACTTCAGATACATTGTATGTTACACTTCAAAACAGCAGCGAAATATTAAAATTACCATTGGTAGATTTTAGTGCTTATGAAGTAGTGAATTTATTTACAACACCTCCACCAGTTTCGTTGTTGCCACATGAGTTGGTTTTTTCTCCTGATGGAACAAAATATTTTGTGACTTGTCAAGGCACAACAGAATTGAGAATATTTAACACTTTAACAAATCAATTATTAGCAACTATTCCTGTAGGAGGCTTGCCATCAGAGATGGTTGTGTCTTCATCGAGTAATTATCTGTTTGTTACTTGTCCAGAAGACACCGTGAATTTTTCTGGAAAAAGAGGTTCAGTAGCAGTGATTGATTATACTACCAATGCATTTGTGAAAAATATTTATACGGGGCATCAACCACATGGTATAGGAATGGATGATGCAAAAAGAATGGTTTATATTGCGAATAGAAATGCTTCCAGTGATGGTCCTGCACCTCATCATTTAGGTACTTGCAGTGGACGAAATGGAAATGTTTCATTCATTGATTTGAATTCGCTCGAAATGGTGAAAACAGAATCGGGTAGTATTAAGAAGATTGAAGTATCGGTTGATCCATACGCAATAGGAGTAAGGCACTGATGATGATTGAAGATGAAAAAAATGGGATTGTTTTGTTTGATGGAGTTTGTAACTTCTGTAATTCATCTGTAAATTTTATTATTCAACACGATAAAAAGAAGCGCTACAAATTTGCAGCCTTGCAATCGAATGTAGGTAAAATGCTTTCTGAAAAATATGGTATTGATCAATCAAAAATAGATAGCATTATTTTAGTCGAAAATGGAGGTGTTTTTGTTAAGTCATCGGCCATTTTAAGAATCACAAAACACTTAAATTATTTATATCCCTTGTTGTTTGGATTTATCATCATTCCGAAATTTATTCGTGATGGAGTTTATGATTTTATAGCAAGAAATAGATATAAATGGTTTGGGAAAAAAGAGGCTTGTATGATACCAAGTCCTGAAATAAAAGGTCGATTTATTTCTTAAATTTTAGTTTCAATATTTTTTTCTCGTAGTCGATTACTGCATTGTATTTTAGCAATACATCGCTGCCCAAAACGCCATCCACAGGCTTTAATCCAATTTGTTCGTACGATTTATTAACGTGTGATAAATCGAGAAGGATAGTGTGATAATTTAAAATTTCAACTTCGCCAATTTTTATTTTTTTTAAGGTTACCAATTGACTTTCCATTGAGTTGGTTCCTAGTCCACTTGATAATTTATCATGTGTGTCAAATTTTTTTTCTGAAACAAAATTTTTGATTCGGTGTTTGTCAAAAACAGTTTTTGATGCACCCGTATCAATTATTAAATTCGAAACTTTATTGTTGATTTTAATTTTAATCATGAGGTGAAAACCTTCACCATCAATGTTTAAAATTTTAAATGGAATAGTAGAAATCATAATGGATTGGTTTAAAAAAAGGCGACCAGAATTCTGTCGCCTTTTTAAATTTTAGAATGAAACAAGATTAAGCGTTGATTGTGCTTAAAACAGCATTCATATTACGAACGGCATCAGCAGATTTTGCGAATGCAGCTTTTTCCTCATCGTTTAATTTAATATCAACAATTTTTTCCCAACCATTTTTTCCGATGATTACAGGAACACCTAAGCAAATATCTTTTTGTCCGTATTCACCATCTAAATAAACGCAGCAAGAGAACATTTTTTTCTGATCGTTTAAGATGCTATCTACCAATGCAGCAACTGCAGCACCTGGAGCATACCAAGCAGAAGTTCCTAACATACCAGTTAATGTAGCACCACCAACCATTGTATCAGCAGCTACTTTTTTCAAGTTCTCAGCATCAATAAATTGAGAAACAGGAACACCTTTGTAAGAAGCCAAACGAGTTAGAGGAATCATAGTTGTATCACCATGTCCACCAATTACCATTCCTTCGATATCATTTGCAGAAGCATCTAAAGCTAATGACAAATAGCATTTGAAACGAGCGCTATCCAAGATACCACCCATACCAATAATTCTGTTTTTTGGTATTTTGCTTTCTTTCAATGCCAAGTAAGTCATTGTATCCATTGGATTAGAAACAACCACTACAATTGCATTTGGAGAATGTTTTAATAAATTTTCAGTAACAGTTTTTACGATACCAGCATTGATTCCAATTAATTCTTCACGTGTCATACCTGGTTTACGAGGAATACCACTTGTGATAACAACAACATCACTGTTTGCTGTTTTTGAATAATCGTTTGTGCTTCCTTTAACACGAGTTTCAAAACCGTTTAAGGTTGCTGTTTGCATCATATCCAAAGCTTTTCCTTCAGCGAAATTTTCGCGGATATCAAGCAATACTACTTCTGAAGCGATTCTGCGAAATGCTAAAACATCTGCAGTTGTTGCGCCTACATTTCCGGCTCCTACTACTGTTACTTTCATTTTTATTAAGTTTTTAAGGTTTGTTAAATTTTAGGATGCTAAATTAGAAAAGAAATGTATATTTATATGCTAAATTTTGAACACTTTTTCGACTTTTGAACAATTTATGTTAATTTTAATGCAACGCTCATGCATTAAATTGCATCATACCTATGGTATGATTAAAAGATACTATTAATAATTATGAAAAAATTACTACTCCTATTTACCATTTTCTTTACAAGTTTTACAAGTTCATTTGCTCAAGGAACCAGCTGTCCAACGGCTGATCCGTTCTGTACAGGAACTACCTATACATTTCCTAACAATACGGGTGTTGCAGATGCTGGGACTTTTGATTGTTTGTTTTCCACCCCCAATCCTGCTTGGTATTATCTGCAAATTGCAAATACGGGACCTTTAACAATTGATATTAGTCAAACCGATAACAATGGTTTAGGAATAGATGTCGATTTTGCTATTTGGGGACCTTTTACAAGTACAGCAGCAGCGTGTGCTACGAATTTGCAAGCAACAAGTGCCGTGGATTGTAGTTATTCTACTGCCGCTCAAGAAACATGTAATATCCCAAATGCTGTTGCAGGGGAATGGTACATGTTACTTTTAACGAACTATGCAGATGATCCAGGAACAATTGAGTTTTCTCAAACCGGAGGTTCGGGTTCAACCAATTGCAATATTCTTTGCAATATGACAGGTTTAACGGCAACACCAGGAGCATGTGCTGTAGCAACAAATACTTATACTGTTACAGGTACAATCACCTATACCACACCACCTTCTTCAGGAACATTAACGGTTACGAATTCCTGTAGCGGTGTTACCCAAGTTTTCAATGCACCCTTTAATGCAACTACAGCAAGTTATTCGTTAGCAGGATTGCCAGCAAATGGAGCTGGATGTACCATTACGGCTGTTTTTTCAGCTGATCCAACATGTACACTTACTCAAAGTTTTACCGCGCCACCTTCTTGCGCTGTTAGCTGTGCTATTTCAGCCATTACTGCCACTCCAACAGCTTGTGCAATTGCAACTCAGCAATACAGTGTTAGTGGAAATGTAACCTTTGTGAATGCACCGGCTTCAGGAACATTAACAATTTCCAATTCATGTGGTGGAGCACCCGTTGTTTTAAATGCTCCATTTACTAGTCCTGCAGCTTACAGCTTTACAGGTTTAGCTGCAAATTCAGCTGCGTGTACTATTACGGCTGTGTTTTCAACAAATGCAGCTTGTACGTTAACTCAAAATTATTCAGCACCAGCTCCATGCCCTGTTAACTGTTCAATAACTGGCTTAACTGCTACACCAACAGCTTGTGCTGTTGCAACTCAACAATACGATGTGAGTGGATCCGTTACGTTTGTAAATGCTCCAGCGACAGGTACACTTACACTTACAAATTCATGTGGTGGAACACCGGTTGTTTTAAATGCACCATTTACGAGTCCAGCCGCCTATTCTTTCCCTGGATTAGCAGCAAACTCGGCTGCATGTACTATTACCGCAGCTTTTTCAGCCGATGCAGCATGCACGTTAACTCAAAACTATTCTGCTCCAGCACCTTGTCCTGTTATTTGTTCAATCACATCTTTATCAGCAACAGCTTCGGCATGTGACCCAGCAACGAATAATTATTCGGTAACAGGTTCTGTTGGTTTTGTAAATGCGCCAGCAACGGGTACACTTACGGTTTCTAGTTCTTGCGGAGGTATATCTCAAGTATTTAATGCTCCTTTTATAAGTCCAATGGCTTATGCGTTGAACGGTTTAAGTTCGGATGGAGCAGCATGTATTGTTACAGCTGTTTTTTCAGCCGATGCAGCATGTACGTTGACTCAAAATTATACGGCACCAGCTGCCTGTGTTCCTTGTCCAGTAACAGCTGGGAATGATGGACCACATTGTGTTGGTGCAACATTGAATTTGACAGCAACAAATTTAGCAGGTGCTACTTATTCGTGGACAGGTCCCAATGGATTTGTTTCTGCCGTTCAAAACCCTACGATTAACAATGTAACCGCAGCAGATGCTGGTGTTTATACCGTTACTATCTCTATTGTTGCACCGGTAGCATGTACAAGTACATCATCTACAACGGTAGTAATAAATCCTTTGCCTGTTGTTACAGTTAATTCACCTGTAACATGTGTTGGCGTACCAACAACTTTAACTGCTAATGGAGCAACAAGTTATGTTTGGTCATCGGGACAGGCTACAAATACAATTTCTGCTCCTGGCACCTCAGCTTCCTATACAGTAACCGGTACAACAAATGGATGTACATCAACGGCAATAGCTACAGTTACAACATCTGCACCACCAGTTGTTAACTTTATTTCTGATGTAACAAGTGGATGTAATGCATTGAATGTAAATTTTACGGCAGACACTACCGGTAATGCTGGTGCAACATATACATGGTTATTTGGTGATGGAACATCTGCAACAGGTTATAACCCATCACATTTATATACTACTAATGGTTGTCATGATGTTGTATTAACAGTAAGTTTTGGTGCTGGTTGTTCTACAACAGATACGATTAATTGTATGATTAATGTGTTTGCTCAACCCGTTGCAAGTTTTGTAATGACACCTTTGGATGCTGATATTATTAATCCAACTATTTATTTTACAAGTACTTCTACTTATTCATCTATCTGGTTGTGGAATTTTGGTGATGGTACAGGTTCTGGATTAGAAAATCCTTCTCATACATATCCAGATATTGGAACGTATCCTGTTACATTGTACGCAAGTAACTCAGATGGTTGTATAGATTCTGTTACACAAATGGTAATGATTCAAGATGTAATTACGATTTATATTCCAAACTCATTTACGCCTAATGGAGATAATGTAAATGATATATTCTATGTGTATTCTCATGGCATTGACCCTAAAAATTATGAGTTATTGATTTTTGACAGATGGGGCAACCGAATTTTTACATCAACGGATCAGAAAGAAGGATGGAACGGGGCTGTTAATAATGTTGGGGATATTGTTCAGCAAGATGTATATGTTTATCGATTGAATTACAAGGATGTAAAAGGGAAAAAGAAAAAGATTATTGGGCATGTAACCATTGTTAAATAAATTGTTAACAGGTGCAACCATTCGGTGTTTTTTTGCACCATTATAGTGTAAATATTAGATAGATTTTTTTAAAAGTTGATATTATGAAGAAAAGCAAACTACTCCTAAGCTTAATAGCAATGCTATTAAGTGGTTTTTTATTTGCGCAAAATGCGCCTACAAAAGAACATTTTATAATTACAAAAAACACATCAGATATTGATGTTCAAAAATATGCGGATGCTGCTAATTCTGGTTTTATCAATTTAGATGCGTATCGTTTTTATGACAAACGAAGAGTAATTAACTTTACAGGTACTGATGCTACAATAGAGTTGTATTCAGCAAAAGAGATGCAAGAAAAATACGGTAAAATTGTTCCTGCGGAAACCATTATGCCTGGACAGGCTTACAAAGAAATTACATTTTCACTTACCTTGGATGGTAAGAGTTTTAAGCCCCAATTGAAATAGAACTTATTCAGTATAGAATATATTAAAAGTACTCCCCGATGAAAAAAATTTTACTTGTTATTGTTTCAATACTTGGTTTGTTCGGATCCTCTTTGGCTCAGGATATAACCATGACGTCTGGTTCTTCAACCACATATGCATGTGGTGGAGGTACATTTTATGATCCAGGTGGAACGGGAAATTATGCAAATAGTTTAACGTATACACAAACAATATGTGCTCCTGCTGGGCAATACCTAACATTTAACTTTACAAGTTTTAATACAGAATCGTGTTGTGATCGATTGATTATCTATAATGGGCCCAATACTGGTTCCCCTCAAATAGGTACGTTTGCAGGAACAAATACTCCAGGTACGGTTACTGTTAATCCAGGGCAATGTATTACTTTTTCATTTACATCCGATGGTTCTATTACTGCAGCTGGTTTTACAGCAACTATGTCGTGTAGTACTACGCCACCTCCGCCACCACCTCCAGTTCCTGGAGCTTGTTCAAGTGCTCAACCTTTTTGTACTGCAACAGGTGTAACTTTCCCGGCTGCTACGAATACAACAGCTCCTGCTGGTCCGAATTACGGTTGTTTACTTTCTCAACCTAACCCGCAATGGTATTATATGAATATTGCTACTGCAGGAAATATTCAAATTGCTTTGTCCAATAGTGCAGCTGTGGATATCGATTTTGCATTATGGGGTCCATTTCCCGATCAAGCATCGATGTGTGGCGGTGTTACAGCCGCACCAATTGATTGCAGTTTTTCGACTGCTGCTACCGAACAAGTTGATATTACTGGTGCTACTGTGGGTCAGTGGTATATGATGCTCATAACGAACTTCGCCAATGTTCCTACAAATATTTCTGCGGTAGCGCAAAATGCTGTGGGTACAGATGGTTCCACCAACTGTAATATTCTTTGTAATATGACAGCATTGTCGGCTACACCAGGTGCTTGTGCTCCAGCGACTAATACTTATTCTGTTACAGGTTCAATGTCATTTGTTTACCCTCCAACATCAGGAACACTAACCGTTTCTAGTAGCTGTGGTGGTAGTGTTACTATTCCATCACCATGGGTGAGTCCAATTTCTTATACATTGCCAGGTATTACTGCAAATGGTGGTGCATGTTCTATTACAGCCGCTTTTAGTGCAGATGCAACTTGTCAATTAACACAAGCTTACACTTCACCAGCACCGTGTAATGGATGTACTTTGACTGCAGGTAATAATGGCCCAGTTTGTCAAGGAAATGCATTTAACTTAACAGCTACTGCTGTAGCCGGTGCTACTGGATACAGTTGGTCTGGACCAAGTGCTTATTCATCTACTGCTCAAAATCCAACGGGTGTTGGTGCGGCATTAGCTGCTGGTACATACACCTATACAGTTGTTGCTACAACAGCAGGTGGAACTTGTTCTAGTACAACTACTGTTACCGTTAATGCAAGACCGACAGTTGCAATTCCAGCAATTACAATCTGTAATGGTTCCTCTGGAACATTAACAGCAAGTGGTGCAGCTACATATACTTGGGCAAATGCTACAGGATTAAGTGCAACAACAGGAACTTCTGTTACTGCAAATCCAACAACGACTACAACTTATACAGTAACTGGAACTGCAGCCAATGGTTGTACCAATACAGGTACGGTCACGGTTACGGTCAATAATCCTGTTACACCAACTTTTGCTGCTGTGCCAGCAATTTGTTCCGGAACGGCTTTAGCTGCATTACCAACTACTTCAACAAATGGTATAACTGGTACTTGGTCTCCAGCTCTTAACAACACGGCAACTACAACTTATACATTTACGCCTACTGCAGGACAATGTGCAACAACTACAACATTAACAATAACAGTTAATCCAATTCCTAGTTCAACATTTACACAATCACCTAATCAATGTTTAACTGGTAATACATTTTCGTTCACAAATACAGGTGCAACTGGAACGTATTCTTGGACCTTTGCAAGTGGAACACCAGGAACGTCTACAACAAACAATCCAGTTGGCGTAACTTACGCTGCGGCTGGAACATATACGGTTACACATACAGTTACGGTTGCTGGTTGTACTTCAACTACAACAAGCAATATTACCATTTTTCCAATGCCAGTTATGGCCGCAATTCCTGCATCAGCAATTTGTAATGGTGCATCTACCAGCTTAACAGCTGGCGGTGCAAATACCTACGCATGGGCACCAGCAACAGGATTAAGTGCTACTTCAGGAGCAACAGTAACTGCAAATCCTACAGCAACCACAACGTATACTGTTACAGGTACAACTGCAAATGGTTGTACAGGTACAACAACTGTTACAGTAACAGTTAATCCGTTGCCAGCAATCAGTGCTGCTCCTATCACCATTTGTGCAGGTGCTTCTGGTACTTTAACAGCAAGTGGTGCATCAACGTATTCATGGTCGCCAGCTACAGGTTTGTCTTCTACAACAGGAGCATCCGTTACAGCTAATCCTCCTGCAACAACAACGTATACTGTTACAGGTACATCTGCAGCAGGATGTACAGGAACAACTACGGTAGTTGTAACGGTGAATCCACTTCCAATAACAACTGTTACTTCACCAACTATTTGTCCAAGTCAAACAGCAACATTAACAGCAGGCGGTGCAACAACTTATTCTTGGACTGCAGGATTAAGTGGAACAACAGGATCAACTGTAACTGGTTCACCAGCAACTACTACAAGCTATACCGTTACTGGAACTACCTTAGGTTGTACGAGTACTGCTGTAGCTACAATTACAATTGGATCTAGTATTGTTCCTACAGTGAATAGTCCAACAATCTGTGCTGGTCAAACAGCAATATTAAATGCTACAAATGCAACAACATACACTTGGACAGCTGGTTTAAGTGCAACAACAGGGAATAGTGTAACAGGTTCTCCTGCTTCTACAACTAGTTATACTGTAACAGGAACAGCAGGTGGTTGTACCGGAACAGCAGTTGCAACGATTACTGTAAATCCATTACCAACCATTACAGTTCCTGCAATTGCAATTTGTGCTGGAACACCAGGTACGGTTACAGCATCGGGTGCATCTACTTATTCATGGGCACCTTCAACTGGATTGAGTGCAACAACAGGTGCTTCTGTTACTGCAAATCCAGCAACTACAACAACTTATACTGTTACAGGAACATCTGCAGCAGGATGTACGAATACAGCAACAGTAGTGGTAACGGTTAATCCTTTGCCAACAATTGCTGTTGCACCAATTAGTATTTGTTCGGGTGTGGCAGGTTCGTTAACTGCATCTGGGGCATCTACCTATGTATGGTCACCAGCAACAGGATTGAGTGCAACAACAGGAACAACTGTTTCTGCAAATCCAGCAGCAACATCTACTTATACGGTTACAGGTACAACAGCAGCAGGTTGTTCAAATACAACAACTGTTATTGTTACAGTTAATCCATTACCAACAATTACTGTTCCTGCTATTACAGTTTGTCAAGGAATTGGCGGAACAGTAACAGCATCTGGTGCAAATACCTATACATGGGCACCAGCAACAGGCTTAAGTGCAACAACAGGAGCTTCTCCATTTGCTAATCCTGCTGCAACAACAACGTATACCTGTTACAGGTACATCTGCTTAGGTTGTACAAATACAGCTACGGTTACTGTTACAGTAAGTCCTTCTGCAAGTTTATCAACAACACGAGTAAATGTGTCTTGTTTTGGTGGAAGCAATGGTTCGGCAACAGTTAATCCTGTGGGTGGAGCAACTCCTTACACTTTTGCATGGACGCCATCTGGTGGAACAGCAGCAACAGCAAGCGGTTTAATTGCAGGAACCTACACCGTTACAGTAACAACAGCGAATGGTTGTACTTCAACTACTACAGCAATTATAACTCAACCAGCTGGTATGACACTTACAATGGCGGCTGTAAATGCTACTTGTGGTGCAGCAAATGGTCAAGGTTCAGTAGTTGTAACTGGTGGAACTTCTCCTTATACGTATGCTTGGGCACCGAGCGGTGGGACAGGATCAGTTGCGGGTAGTTTAACTGCTGGTTCATATACTGTTACAGTTACTGATAATAATGGATGTACGAGTACAAACTCTGTTGCAGTAAATAATAGTGGATCTCCAACAGCAAACACAACTGTAATCTCTAATGTTTCTTGCTTTGGCGGAAACAATGGTTCTGCTTCAGTAACTATTTCTGGTGGTAGTGCACCATATACACAAACTTGGTCACCAAGTGGTGGAACTGGAACAACAGCTACTGCTTTAACAGCGGGAACATATACAGTAACTGTAACCGACAATGTTGGTTGTGTTGTTACTGCAAATGCAACAATTACTCAACCTCCTTTATTATCTGCTTCAACAGTTAAAACGGATGCAACATGTTTTGGTGGGGCAACCGGAACAGCTACAGTTACTGCAGCTGGTGGAACTTCTCCATATACTTATTCTTGGTCACCAAGTGGTGGAACAGGAACAACTGCGTCTGGATTGGTTGCAAATACCTATACAGTTACAGTAACAGATACAAGAGGCTGTACCTCAACAGCAACAGCTGTAATTGCTCAACCTACTGTCATTACAAGTACAATGAGTAATACTCCTGTTTCTTGTTTTGGTGGATCAAATGGAACAGCAACAGTAGTAGCTGGTGGTGGAACACCTGGTTATACTTATGCTTGGGCTCCTTCAGGAGGAACAAATGCAACAGCATCAGCACTTACTCAAGGAACATACACTGTTACAATTACGGATGCAAATGGTTGTACGCGCACAGCAACAACAACTGTTACTCAGCCAACATTATTAACAGTATCAACGGTAAGTACAAATTCAACATGTGGATTGGCAAATGGTTCTGCTACAGCAACCGCTGCAGGTGGAACAACAACCTATTCGTATGCATGGTCACCAAGCGGTGGATCAGCTGCTGCAGCAACAGGTTTAGCAGCATCTGGATATACTGTTACAGTGACCGATGCAAATGGTTGTACTGCAACTTCTTCAACAACAGTAAATGATTTATCTGGATTAACAGCTTCTATTACAGCTCAAACAAATGTGAGTTGTAATGGTGGAACAAATGGATCAGTAACTGTTACTGCTTCTGGTTCAACTGGTCCTTATACATACTCAATAAATGGTGGAACAACATTCCAAGCAACAGGAACATTTGGAACATTAGCAGCAGGAACTTATTCTGTTATTGCTAAAGATGCAAATGGTTGTACATTCCCTGTTGCAATTACAATTACTCAGCCTCCTGCATTAACAGGTGCAATCACTGCTCAAGTGAATGTTCTTTGTAATGGTGCAAATACAGGAAGTGTAACGGTTGCAGGTAACAATGGAACATCGCCATATACGTATGCAATCAACGGTGTTACTTTTGGTGCAAGTGGTACTTTTGCTCCACTTACAGCAGGCTCATATACTGTTACAGTTAGAGATGCAAATTTATGTACGACCACAGTTCCAGTAGTTATTACTCAACCAACTGCACTTACAGCAGCTATTACATCTCAAACAAATAATATTTGTTTTGGTGGTAATACTGCTACAGTAACAGTAACTGCAACAGGAGGAACAACTTCTTATACATATGCATTGGGTGCAGGAGCACCACAAGCAAGTGGAACATTCAATACATTAACAGCAGGTTCTTATACAGTAAATGTTACAGATGGAAATGGTTGTACAACAACAGTTCCCGTAACAATTACAGAACCAACACTAGTAACAGTGACAGCTACAAAAGTTGATGCAACATGTGGAGCTCCAAATGGTTCGTTAACTGCAACTGGTGCGAATGGAACACCTACTTATACGTATTCAATTAATGGTGTAACATTCCAAGCAGGTACAACATTTACAGGCTTGGCTTCTGGAACATATACAGTAACTGTTAAGGATGCGAATGGTTGTACAAATACAAACACAATTGCAATTGTTGATTTAAGTGGATTAACAGCTTCTATTACAGCGCAAACAAATGTGAGTTGTAATGGTGGATCAAATGGAACCGTTACTGTAACAGCTACCGGTTCAACTGCTCCTTATTCATATTCAATTAATGGAGGTGCTTTACAAAGTAGTGGTACATTTGCTACATTGACGCAAGGCACTTATACTGTAACAGCTCAAGATGCAAACGGTTGTACGGTAACTGTTCCAGTAACAATTACTCAACCATTAGTATTAACAGGTGCTATTACTGCTCAAACAAATGTGAATTGCTTCGGCTCTTCAAATGGTAGTGTAACAGTTGCACCTACAGGTGGTACTTCTCCGTATACTTATTCAATAAATGGTGGAGCAGCTGGGGCAAGTCCAACTTTTGGTACTTTGGCAGCTGCTACTTATACCGTAACTATTACAGATGCAAACAGTTGTACGACAACAGTTCCTGTTACAATTACTCAACCGACAGCACTAACACTTGTTACATCGGCAGTGAATGCAGTATGTACAGCATCAAATGGATCAGCTTCGGTTGTAGCGTCTGGTGCAACGCCTAACTATGCCTATTTATGGTCAGGTGGCGGTCAGCAAACGGCTACTGCAACGAATCTTCCTGCAGGTAATTATACAGTTCAGGTAATTGATGCAAATGGATGTCAACAAACAGCATTGGTGAATGTTGGTGCTAACCCAGGTGGTGTAGCAACAATCTCATCAACATCGAATGTTTCTTGTGCAAATGCAAATGATGGTTCAATCACTGTTTCTATGGGAGCAGGAGCAACACCTCCATTTACCTATGCTTGGAATCCTTCTTCTCAAACTACTGCAACAGCAACAAATTTAGCTCCTGCTAGTTATTCTGTTACTGTAACAGATGGTAATGGATGTATTGCTACTGCAAATGCGGTAATAACTCAACCTGCCGTAATCTCTCAAACATTTGCTATGACTCCAGTGTCTTGTTTTGGAGGTACAGATGGTACAATTACAGTAACACCTAGTGGTGGAACAGCAGGCTATTCATACATTTGGGTTCCTAGTGGACAAACAACTCAAATGGCTTCTGCATTAGCAGCTGGTACTTACACAGTAACCATAACAGATGCAAACGGTTGTACAAAAACAGCTTCAACAACAGTAACTGAGCCAACAGGAATGTCTCTTTCTGAAACACATGTAGATGCTAATTGTAATTTATCAAATGGTAGTGCAACAGTTGCATTAGCAGGTGGTACAGGTCCTTACACTTATAACTGGAATACAATTCCTGCTCAAACAACAGCAAGTGTTACTGGTTTAGCAGCAAATACCTATGCTTGTACCGTTACAGATGCAAATGGTTGTTCTCAGGTAGTTTCTGCAACAATTGCCAATTTATCTGGTCCAGTTGCTACTATATTTAATACAATAAATGTTTCATGTAATGGTGGAAATAATGGTGCAATTACAGTTACTACGAATGGTGGAACAGCTCCATATACTTATTCTTGGAACAATGGTCAAACATTACCAACAGCAACTAACTTAACTGCTGGAACCTATACTGTAAATGCAACCGATATGAATGGTTGTGTTGCGAGTATTTCTGCAACAGTTACTGAGCCATTAACATTGGATTTAAGTTTAATTGGTACAGACCCTTCTTGTGCAAACTCTTGTAATGGATCAGTTGCATCCGTTCCAATTGGTGGAACAGCTCCATATACTTATTTGTGGTCACCAGGTGGTGCAACAACTCAAAATATTACCAACCTTTGCGCTGGAACTTATACTTTATTGGTGACAGATGCGAATGGTTGTACAAATACAAAAATTGCTACTTTAACAAATCCTCCATTAGTTACAGCGTCTACAATTGTAAGCAATGTTACATGTAGTGGATTGTGTAATGGAACAGCAACGGTTACACCATTAACAGGAAATGGTCCATTTACCTATGCTTGGACAGATCCAAATGGACAAAGTACTCAAACTGCAGCAGGTTTATGTGGTGGTATTTATACCGTTACGGTTACAGATGCTACAGGTTGTACAACAACTGCAAGTGCTAGCATTTCTGTTCCAAATTCATTAACTGTATCGATTACAGCTTCCGGAAATGTTTCTTGTTTTGGAGCATGTGATGGTTTTGCACAAGCGAGTGTAAATGGTGGTTCAGCTCCATACAGTTATATGTGGATGCCAACAGGAACTGCTGGTTCAAACGTAAATAATTTATGTGCTGCAACCTATACAGTTACAGTTACAGATGCAAATGGTTGTAGTGCTTCTACACCAGTTGTAATATCTCAACCAAATCAATTGGTTGCTACAATTACAAACACAAATGTAACTTGCTTTGGTGCTTGTGATGCCGAAGCTACAGCTGTGTATACAGGTGGTACTGGTCCGTACACATTCTTGTGGACGCCAGGCTTACAAACCACTCCAACAATCTTGAATGTTTGTGCTGGAGTAAATAGCTTAACAGTTACTGATAATAATGGTTGTTCTGTATTAACATCAACGGTTGTTACCGAGCCGACTGTTTTAGCAGTTACAGCAGTTACATCAAATTCAAACTGCGGTAATGCCGATGGTAGTGCATGTGCACAAATTACGGGCGGTGTTCCTCCATTCATCTATTCTTGGAACGATCCATCAACACAAGCCGTTGCATGTGCAACAGGATTAAATGCTGGTGTTTACAATATATCAGTTACAGATAATAATGGATGTAGTGTTGTAGGTGTAGCAAACGTAAATGACAATACAGCTCCAGTAGTTACTATTCCAACAAGCACAGATGTTACTTGTGGAGGTGCTGCAAACGGAAGTGCTCAAGCAAACATTGTTGGCGGTTTCCCTCCATACATTACCACTTGGACACCAAGTGCTCAAACGAATACATTTGCAAATAATTTATCTGGTGGTACCTATTCATTTGTTGTAACAGATGCAGCAGGTTGTGTAGGTTCTGCTTCGGTTGTTATCAATGAGCCTACACCAGTGATAAGTGCAATAACAGGAGTTACAAATGTTGATTGTCATTTAGCTTGCAATGGAACAGCTACTGTTCTTGCAGGAGGTGGAACAGCTCCATATAACTATTTGTGGAATGATGTTACAACACAAACAACAGCAACAGCTACTGACTTGTGTGCTGGATCTTACACTGTTACAGTAACGGATGCAAATGGTTGTACATCAACAAGCGTTGCAACAATTACTGAACCAACTCAATTAGCAATTACTTTATTATCATCCACAAACGTTTCTTGTCAGGCAGGAAATAATGGTGCAATTTCAATTACAGCAACAGGTGGAACTCCAGGTTATACTTATCAATGGACTCCAAATGCAGGTTCTGCTCCTCAAATTACAAATTTGGTTGCAGGTTCTTATCAAGTAGTTGTAACCGATGTAAATGGCTGTTCAAGAACAACAACAATTGACATTACAGAACCAGCTGCATTGAGCGGTACTCCAAATGCAAATCCAACAACATGTAACAATTCGAATGGTAGTGCTGGTATTTCAATGGTAGGTGGCGTTGCACCATATTCATATGCTTGGACACCATCAAATGGTCAAACAACAGCAATTATAACAGGTGTTACTGCAGGTACTTATAGTGTTGTGGTTACGGATGCAAATGGTTGTGTATATAATAGTTCTTCAACAGTTCCAAACATTGCTGGACCAACAATTAGTCAGGTTACGTTTACGCCTCCTTTATGTAGCGGTCAAAACAATGCAACTGCAACCGTTATTCCAAATGGTGGAACACCAGCATATAGTTACCAATGGACAGGTGTGGGCGCTCAAACAACTCAAACTGCAACAGCATTGGGTTCTGGAACTTATAGTGTAACTGTTCGTGATGCAAATCAATGTACTGCAAGTGGTTCGGTAACCATTACCGAGCCAGCTCCAACACAAATTATTGTTAGTCCAATCGATACTATTTGTATTGGTCAGTTAACTCAAATATATGGTGCTGGTTATGGTGGAACACCAGGTTATACATACACTTGGACTCCAGCAGGAACATTTGTAGGAGCCGGTCCACATACCGTTAATCCAGTAAATACTACAACATACAGTGTGTTTGCAACAGATGCGAATAATTGTATTTCGCCACCGCAAACGATAACCGTATTTGTAAATCCTCCTGTAGTGGTTACTGCAACGGATGGTGTTATATGTGATGGTAGCTCAATAACAATTTCGGCTAGTGCTACAGGTGGTAATGGTGGTCCTTATACCTATACATGGAGTAATGGAGCAAATGGATCATCTCAAACGGTTTCACCAACGGCTCCTTTATCACCAATGAACTATATTGTAACCGCGAACGATAATTGCTCGCCAACAGATACAGATACATCAACGGTGATTATTCATCCACAAGCTGTTTCATTTATTACTGTAAATGATACTGCAGGTTGTGAAGACTTTACTCCAACATTTACAGCATTAAGCAATATTGGTGTATCGTATGAATGGACATTTGGTGATGGTTCTGTTGCTCAAACGGGTTCACCGATAGCGCATACCTATACTACACCAGGTACATACGATATTACTTTATCGGTAACGACAGCTCAGGGTTGTACTTCAACAATTTCTAACAATCAATTTATTGATGTTTATCCTGCGCCAACTGCTGCATTTACATCATCGCCTAATCCGGCAACGAGTACAGCACCGTTGGTAAGTTTTGAAGATCAATCGGTTGGTGCATTGTATTGGGCATGGGATTTTGGAGTGCCAGTAATTACTACTGATTCTTCATCTCTTCAGAATCCTACCTATTCTTATGCTGATACTGGAATCTACGTAGTTCAATTGATAGTTACCAATTCATTTGGATGTACCGATACAGCATACAATGATGTAGAAATTCAGCCGGAGTATGTGATTTATGCTCCAAATGCATTTACACCATTAAATCATGATGGAATCAATGATTATTTTATGCCACAAGGCGTTGGTATAGACCCAAATAACTTTGAAATGACCATTTTTGACCGTTGGGGCAATGCAATTTTCAAAACAACGGATATAAACAAAGGTTGGGATGGAAAAGCGAATGGAGGAGATAAAGTGGCTCAGATTGATGTGTATGTGTGGAAGATTAGAACCAAAGATTACAGAGGCGATAATCACGACTATATTGGCCATGTTACCATAATAAAATAATAGAATTTTCATAATAATTTGAAAGGGATGCAACGTTGCATCCCTTTTTTGTATCTTATTTTTTAATAATTCCTTGGAAATATTAAGTCCGAAACCTAATTTTATCAATAATTAGGCATTGATTTATATTCTTTTTAGGTTATATTCGTTAAAAAAATTGGAACAAAAATAAATGAAAACACAGGCAACCATTCGAAATCTTTTCGTCTTATTCTTTCTTATTGCGTCATTCGGGCTATCTGCTCAAGAGCAAAACAACCAAACATATCATATAATTAATAATGGAACTGTACAGAATGTGCAGCCCTATATTGATGCATTAAACGCTTCGAACTTAAAATATCATCGATTAAAGGATACACGAACAACCATTTTATTTGAAACAGGATTAAAAGTTGAATTGTATTCTGCTACAGAATTAGTAGCTGCTGGACGTTCAATTAACCTTGCAGACTATCCAGTATCCTTTCCCGCAACAAGGGTTGAACCAACCTTTGTTTTAGGAGCAAATAATTTTATTATTGAGATGCACTCAGTAGAAGGAAAACATCATTAATCATTAATTGATTTTAAAATGAAAGTCATTAAACAATACTTACTTATTTTATTTACAATTATCAGTGGCTTTGCTATTGCTCAGCCTGCAAACGATGATTGTTCAACCGCTCAAAACATTGGTACCCTTCCTGCTGCACCTGCTTGTCCGGGCACTGGAACAGGTGCTCAGGTAAACATTGCAGGAACAATCGTTGGTGCTACAGCTCCAAACCCTTATTTATCACAACCAGCTTGTAGTGGAGCAGGAGGACCTAACATGGGTGTGCCTGCAAACGATGTGTGGTATACATTTGTTGCAAGTGGATTTCAGGCAGTAATTACCATTAACAGTACGTTCGCAAATCCAAATATTGCAATGTATTCAGGAACTTGTGGAGCATTTGGAACTGGGGTAGGTGGATGTGCTGTTGGAACGGGTGGAACTGTTACATTAACTGTTGAACAGATGGTTATTGGTCAAACGTATTATATTCAAGTAAGTGGTAATACAGGACAGTCGGGAACTTTCAATATGATTATTCAAAATAACAGGGATTGTCAGGATTGTATGTTAGCATCTACCTTAACAGCTACTCCATTGCCTGTGAATGGGATGTATCAACCAGGTCAAACTGTAAACTTTTGTTATCATGTTGCTCAATATTCACAAGTAAATACAAACTGGTTACATGGTGTTCAAGTAGCATTTGGTTCGGGTTGGAATACAGCATCAATTGTTGCAACACCTTCTGCAACATGCCAAGCAACTGGTGGGTATTGGGCGTATTATCCTGCTGGAATAACAGATGCACAAGGTACTGCATGGCCAGCTGGTTTTTATTTTGAAACAGTAGCTGCACAAAATAATCCAGGAAATAATTTTGGAGATAATTGCTCTGGTAATATTGCTGCAGGTTCATGGAATTTTTGTTTTAGCATAACCACAGCAAATGCTTGTAATCCTGGTTCAAACTTAAGTGTTACAGTTAACACCAGTGGTGACGGTGAGTCAGGTTCATGGACAAGTACTGGTTGCTTGGATGATCCGAATACAGTATTTAACGCTGCAGGTTCATGTTGTCCTCCAACAATGGCTTCTACCGCTGCAACATGTGTTGGTAACAATGGAACAGCAACAGCAACGCCAGTAGGTGCGGGACCTTATACTTACTCTTGGGCACCGGGTGGTCAAACAACACAAACAGCAACAGGATTGGCTGCAGGTACATATACAGTAACTGTAAACTATACTAATATTTTATGTTCTGTTACAAATACTGTAACCGTTACTGGTGCTGCACCATTAGCAACACCAACGGCTGGTAGTAATGCTCCAATTTGTTCAGGTACAACTTTAAATTTGACTGCAGCAAATGTTGCTGGTGCAACGTATAGTTGGGTTGGACCAAATAGTTTTACTGCTAGTACACAAAATCCAAGTATTACCAATGTAACATTAGCTGCTTCTGGAACCTATACCGTTACAGCAACAGCAGGTGGGTGTACTAGTACGTCTACTGTTAATGTTACAATAAATAACTGTGCTTGTTTAATTACCAATTATACAGCAAACATTGGTGCTTGTAATCCAGCAACCAATCAATACAGTACAACAGGAACTGTGACTTTTGTAAACAGACCAGCAACAGGCAATTTAGTAATTGTTGATTGTAATGGTGTGCAACAAACATATCCGGTTGCAACAGTAGTTAGTCCATTCAATTACACCTTAAATGGTCAAAATGCAAATGGTGCAGCATGTAGTATTCAAGCTTATTTTAGTGCGGATCCTACGTGTACAGCAACATTAAATTATACAGCACCATTCTGTCCTTGTAACATCGATAACTTCACTGCAAACATTTCTGCGTGTTTAGGAAATAATACCTATACCGTTAATGGAACAATTCAATATACTTCACCTCCAAGTACTGGCGTTTTAACAATTACGGTAAATAATGGAACAACATCGTATGATACAATTATAAATCCTCCATTTACTTCACCCGATACTTGGAGTATTTCAAATATTCCTGCCGATGGAGCAAATATTACTATTACAGCAACTTTCTCTGCAAATGTAACATGTACTAGCTCTGTTACATCTACTGCACCAGCAGCATGTGCTTGTGCTGCGGATATTGGAACGTTTACTATTAATATGACCGGAAATAGCAATGTCAATTATGTATTGTGTTTTGGGGATCAAATTACAGTTACGGCTAATGGTGATTATACACCACCTGATGTAGCAAATAACCCTCCTGGGCCAACGTATGATCCAGGTATTGCATGGTTGGTTTATAGCTGCCCACCAACGGTAGCAGTTAATCCTGATCCAGTAAATACAGTTCCATCTGATCCTTGTTTTTTAGGAATTATCGATTTTAATAATTTCACAGATGTAAACGATTTAAGTTTATTAAATAGTTTTCCTGCAGGAACATTTACAAATAGTACTATTTATTTTGTTCCACTTACTATGTATTCTATTGTAGATGGTATCTACAGTTATGTGAATACAAGCATGCCTTGTTATGATATGGGAACACCAATTTCGGTAACGTATTTAACAAATATCACACATACTGAAACACAAGATTGTAATGCAGGAACAGCAACAACAACTATAACAGGTGGATTACCTGCTTTAAATGGTTCTCAGTTTACAGCAGTTGCAGGCTCATTAACTCCAGCAAGTGCTTCTTTTGCAAATACAACTGCAGCTAACGGTGGAACAATAACAATTCAAGGATTGGTAAATGGTCCGTTTTCTTTTCAAGTAGAAGACGCTAATGGTTGTCCAATCACTGTGAGTGGAACATTTATTGGTGCTGAAGACCCAGCATTTTCTTATCCAAACAATGCATATTGTAACGATGCAGCAAGCATTGCAGCAACAATTACAGGAACACCAGGTGGAACATTTACAGCAACACCAGCAGGTTTAAGTTTAAATGCAAGCACTGGTGCAATCAATATTGCAGCATCTACACCAGGTACCTATACAATTACTTATACTACACCTGGAACTGTTTGTCCAAGAAGTTCAACATTTACATTAACAATTCACCCTATGCCTACATTATCAATTGCAGGTATTGATGTAAGTTGTTTTGGTGCAAACAATGGTCAAACGATTGTAATTCCGAATACAGGAACAGCTCCATTCAATTATAGTTGGACAGGTGGTTGTACATCTGCTTCGTGCACTGGTTTAGCTCCAGGCTCTTATACAGTAACTGTAACCGATGCAAATGGTTGTATCGCAACTGCTGATACCATTATTTCTCAACCACCACAATTGGTTGCTTCAATCACAGGAACAACACCAACTACATGTAATGGTGCTTGTGACGGAACAGCTACTGCAACTGCCGTAGGCGGAACAGGTGCTTATACCTATTCTTGGAATACAATACCTGTTCAAGCAACTGCAACTGCAACTGGATTGTGTGCTGGAACTTATACTTGTACTGTAAGTGATGCAAATAACTGTACATCTACAATAACAGCAACAATAACCCAACCTACATTGGTTGTATTGAATCCAATTCCAAATGCAATAATTTGTAATGGAGGAACAACTAACTTAACTGCATCAGCAACTGGTGGTAGTGGAACATATACCTATACTTGGAGTCCAGCAACAGGATTAAGCGCTACTACAGGTGCTACTGTAACAGCTAATCCAACTGTAACAACAATTTACACAGTGAATGCAACTGATGCAAATGGTTGTCCTGCAGCACCAATAACGGTCACAGTTACTGTAAGCCCATTGTTAAGTGTAATTGCAAACGGAACCGCATCTATTTGTCCTGGAGCAAATACAATAATAAGTGCCATCGCTTCTAATGGTAATGGTGGACCGTATTCTTATTCATGGAGTCCAACAACTGGGTTAGCGAATGCTACAGCAGCAAGTACAACTGCATCACCAGCTGTCACTACCACTTACACGGTAACAGCCAATGATGGATGTTCACCTGCTGTTACAGCAACAGTAACAGTAACGGTATTGCCGGTACCTGTTGTAAATCTTGCAGCGAATGTAACTTCTGGATGTGCTCCTTTATGTGTTAATTTTTCTGACTTATCTACTGTAGCAGGTGGAACCATTAATAATTGGTCATGGAATTTCGGTGGTGATGGATCTTCTGTTTCGCAAAATCCTACTCATTGTTTTAATAATCCAGGATTGTATTCTATTTCTTTAACAGTAACATCAAATGCAGGTTGTACTAATGATACAACCATTACAAACATGATCACTGTATTTGCGAATCCAGTTGCAGCATTTTCATGGACACCCAATCCAGCATCTATTTTAGATACAACTGTTGTGTTCTCCGATCAATCTTCGTCTGATGTAACAACTTGGGATTGGACATTTGGTGATGGCGGTGTATCTTCTGTTCAAAATCCAATCCATTCTTATCCAGCCATTGCAGGCTCGTATTTAGCAACATTGCTTGTTACAAATGCAAATGGTTGTGTGGATACAGCTACCAATACAATTATTGTTTTACCTGAATTCACATTCTTTATTCCAAATGCATTTACTCCAAATGGTGATGGTGTAAACGATGATTTTAATGGAAAAGGAATTGGCATTATAAAATACGAAATGATGATTTTTGACCGTTGGGGCAATATGATTTTCTATACCGATAGTTTGTATAAAAATTGGGATGGAAGAGCAAATCATGGAAGCGATGTAGCTCAGCAAGATGTATATGTTTGGAAGGTTCGATTAACGGATGTGTTTGATAAAAAACACAGTTACATTGGAACGGTTACAATCGTGAAATAGAATAATCTTTTAAATAACAAAAAGCCCCAATCAATTTTGATTGGGGCTTTTTTATTGGATTACTAATTTTTAAAAGTATTTGAAATTGTGATTGTTTTTGATTCCTTTTAATGATTCGAAAATTAATTTGATAACATTTTCAACATCGTGTTTGTGCACACTTTCAACCGTTGTATGCATGTAACGCAATGGCAACGAAATTAATGCCGAAGGAACACCACCAATTGAATAAGCAAATGCATCCGTATCTGTTCCAGTAGCTCTTGATGCTGCAGCACGTTGGAATGGTATCTTATTTTTTGTAGCAACATCTAAAATCAATTTTAATAAATTGTTTTGTACTGCTGGTCCATAAGTTAATACAGGTCCTTTTCCACATGCTAAATCCCCACTTGCAATTTTATTCATCATGGGTGATTGTGTATCATGACACACATCGGTGATGATAGCAACGTTTGGCTTGATGGTATGTGAAATCATTTCGGCACCACGCAAACCTACTTCTTCCTGAACAGAATTTGTAATGTATAATCCAAAAGGTAATTTTGTTTTGCTTTCTTTTAATAAACGAGCTACTTCAGCAATCATAAATCCACCGATACGGTTGTCTAAAGCACGACCAACATAATAACGATCGTTTAGCACCATAAACTCATCTTCGTAGGTTACTACACATCCAACATGAATACCTAATTCTTCAACTTCTTTTTTTGTAGCACATCCACAATCTAAAAATATATTTTTTAAGGAAGGTGCTTCTTCACGTGCTGCATCACGAACATGGATTGCTGGCCAACCGAAAACAGCTTTTACAATTCCTTTTTCGGTATGAATGTTCACACGTTTCGAAGGAGCAATCATGTGATCACTTCCACCATTTCTACGTAAATAAATAAATCCATCATTGGTGATGTAGTGCACAAACCATGAAATCTCATCGGCATGTGCTTCAATCACCACTTTAAATTCTGCTTTCGGATTGATGACTGCTACCGCAGTTCCATAATTATCAATAAAGTGGTCATCCACATATGGTTTAATATAATTCAACCATAGTTTTTGTCCTTCGCTTTCAAAACCTGTTGGTGAAGGATTGTTTAAATAATTATGCAAAAACTCAATTGAATTTTTAGTAAAAATTGATTTTTCTGCTTTTGCTTTTTTTGTTGCCGTTTTCTTTGCCATCGTATTGCTAATTAATTATTTCGATTTTTTCTCAATCCATGTATTTACCATTTCTTCGAGCATGTTCATTGGAACTGGACCCGAAGTAAGCACTACATCATGGAATTCACGTATATCGAATTTGTTTCCTAACTTTTGTTTTGCTTGTTCTCTCAATTCTAAAATTTTAATCATTCCAATTTTGTAGCCTGTTGCTTGTGACGGCCAAACAATGTAGCGTTCAATTTCTTTTTTATTATCACCTTCTGGATTAGGGGTGTTTTCATTAAAGTATGCCAATGCTTTTTCTCTGTTCCATTTTTTGCGATGGATTCCTGTATCAACAACCAAACGTGCAGCACGGAATAATTCCATTGCCAAGCGTCCAAAATCGGAATAAGGATCAGAATAAAAGCCTAATTCTTTGGATACCAATTCGGAGTACAATGCCCAACCTTCAACATAAGCTGTATTGCCACCAAATTTTCTGAATTTAGGAACACCTTTTAATTCTTGTGCAATGGCAATTTGCATGTGGTGACCAGGAATTCCTTCGTGGTAAGCCAATGCTTCCATTTGATAAATAGCTTGATCAGCCATGTTGTACAAGTTGATGTAATAGCGTCCTGGACGAGAGCCATCAATGGCTGGTTCTTCATAAAAAGCACCACCAGCCGATTTTTCGCGGAATGCTTCAACAGGCATTACCACACAATCTGCTTTTGGTTTGGTTAAAAATAAACCATCCAATTTGCCTTTCATGCTATCAATAATTTTTACAGCTTTTACGCGGTATGCTTCTTTTCCTTCTGCGGTAGTAGGATAGTAGAATTGTTTGTCGGTGCGCATGAAATCAAAAAACTCTTTTAAGTTGTCACTCTTAAAGTTTACCTTTTTCATGATTACGCGCATTTCGTTGTGAATGCGTTCTACTTCTTTTAATCCCAATTCATGAATTTGATCAGCCGTTAAATTGGTTGTTGTTGTTTGTTTTAAAGCAGCATCATAAAAAGCGTCACCATCAGGCATTTTCCAAGCACCATCATCGGTAGTCGATTTTTTCTCTAGTTCAGTCCAGTAGGCAATTAGTTTTTCATAAGCAGGTTTAACTGAAGTTAACAATGCATCTCCTGCTTTTTTGATTAACTCTTTTTTAGTTGCATCGTCAACATCACTTAACTTGTTTGTTTTTGTTGTAAAGTCTTCTAGCAATGTACTAGCAGGTTTTCCTTTTTCGAAAGGAGCACCAGTAATTACATTTTTACAATCATTGATTACATTAGGGAATACAAATTTTGGAGGAATGATGTTTTTTTCTTCACGCAGTTTTAGGTTATCCACCAATTGACCGAACAATGCATCTACTTTTTGTAAGCGAGCAATGTAATCTTCCGCTTCTTTTTTGTTTTCGATTGAATGGATATTGATTAAGAACACCGGCACATCCGTTTGCAAGCCGCCCATTTGATTAACAGGGTAATCGTGGAGGTGCCATTTGTAATTGGCAATTTTTTCGTTGCAAGCGTCTTCGAACAAACGGTAACTAATTTTTGTTTGTTCATCCAATGCTTCAAAATTGATATTTTTTAAACTGTCTAAATATCCTTTAGTAAATTCTATCTTTTTTGCCGAAAAGGCATCGCTCATGTCATCCCATTTGTCGTAATCTTTTTTGATACCAAGGGTAGCTTGTTGCCAAGGACTTCTATCTACTTCAGCATCAAACACACGGTCAAAAAAATCATTTGCTTTTTTTGATTCTTGCTCTATTTCTTGAGCACTGAATGTTTTTGTTTCTGTCGTTTTGTTATCGGAACAACTCCATACAAATGTTGACAGTGTTATAAATGAAATTTTAAGAAAGGTGCTTTTCATGTTTGTTTTTGTTTAACTAACACAAACTTAACAAATTTGTTCGGGTAATAAAACATAAATTATTGGGAATGAATACGCTAATTTTGCTCAAAATTTATCATGATTTAGAGGCTATTTTTTCAAAATGGAGCTATCAGCACAATATTTTCGCCTTTTTTTGTATAAAAGCCCATTGAATATGATTTGTGCCCTTTAATTGGGTTATATTTTCTTGAAAAATCTTATTATATTTAGGGTATTCTAAAATGAATGTAATTATGAAAAAACTATTCTTTTCTGTTATTTGTGCCTTTGCTTTTGCAGGGAGTATAAATGCACAAACTGATACCATTATCAAAGCAAAAGTGCTTGACGATGGTTCGCAGGATGCCGAAAAATTTTACAATGCAGGTATCGAAGATTTTAAAGTAAAAAACTTTCAAGGTGCCATCATCAATTTTAATCAAGCAATCACTTTGCGACCAGATTTTGAGCGCGCTTATTATAATAGAGGTGCTACAAAATTTGAGATGAAAGATTACAATGGTGCAATTGCTGATTTTGACAAAGCCTTAACCATTGTTCAAAGTGCGGATAGCTATTTTAGTAGAGGTCAATCGAAATATGCTTTAGGAAATAAATCTGGTGCTACTGAAGATTATACCAAAACCGTTGAAATAAAAAGTGATTATGCACAAGCATTTTATTACCGTGGCGGAATAAAATTCGAAAGCAAAGACTACAAAGGTGCAATCGAAGATTTTACAAATGCTATAAAAATAAAACCTGATTATGCTTATGCCTACAACGATAGAGGTAGTGCTAAACGTATGTTGGAAGATATTGATGGTGCAATTAGTGATTATAACAAAGCATTGATTTCAAATTCCGAATTGCCTTTTATCTATAATAACATTGCAAGTGCAAAACGTAAAAAAGGTGATTTCAAAGGTGCAATCAGTGATTATACCGAAGCGGTGAAATTGCAAAAAGACTATTATGTTGCTTATAACAACAGAGGAAGTGCAAAGGTTGATGCTGGCGATTACAAAGGTGCAATTGAAGATTTTAACAAAGCAATTGAATTGAAAAAAGATTATGCTTATGCTTATAATAACAGAGCAAGTGCTAAATACAAATCGAAAGACTACAAAGGAGCAATTGATGATTGTACAAAAGCAATTCAACTGGTAAGCGACTATGGTTATGCGTATTTAAACAGAGGAATTGCTAAAGAGATGATTCGTGATAATGCTGGTGCTTGCGAAGATTGGAAAAAAGCAATTGAACTAGGTGTTGAATCAGCAAAAAACTATACAGGCGATTGTAAATAATACATTTTAATACTAAATGTTTTCCATTACAAACACTTGCATTAAGCGATTATAAAAAACAAAGAACATGAAAAAAATATTTTATATACTATCTATTTTACTAACGGCAAATGCTTTTGCACAGAACGTAGAATTTACAAAAGATAATTTTAAGGATAACAAAGATGGCTACAAAGAAGCAAAGAAGAACCTAGAGATAGGTGATGATTTGTTTGCACAAGGCTCTGTATTTTATCGTCAAGCCTTGGATCCGTATTTGTTGGCAAACAAATTTAATCCAAACAATGCATTGCTAAACTATAAGATAGGGAAGTGTTATTTGTATTCAAGCACAAAGTTGAAATCAATTCCTTTTTTGGAAAAAGCAATACAATTGGATGCAAATGTTGATCCTCAAATACACTATGTAATGGGTAAAGCCTATCATTTGGATATGCAATGGGATAAGGCAATTTTGGAGTTTAAAAAATTCCAATCAACTATTACCAAGCCAAGTGAGTTTGTAGAGATTATTGAAGATGTAAATAAACACATTGAAGAATGTAATACAGGAAAGGACTTGGTTAAAAATCCAATTCGTGTTTTCATTGATAACGTTGGTCCAGAAATCAACTCTTCCTATCCGGAATATGGTCCAATTATTTCTGCCGATGAATCGGTAATGATGTTTACTTCTCGTAGAGCAGGTACAACAGGTGGTGGAATGGATGAATATTTGAATGAACCATTCGAAGATATTTATGTGTCATTTAACAAAGGTGGAGGAAAATGGAGTCCAGCGCAAAATATTGGTAAACCAATTAATACCGAAGGTCATGATGCAACAATGGGTTTAGCACCCGATGGACAAAAATTATTGATTTACATTGATGAAAAAGGAAATGGAAATATTTTTGAATGTGATTTGAAAGGCTCATTGTGGAGCAAGCCAGAGCGCATGAATAAAAATGTAAATACCGATTACCACGAATCATCAGCATCATTAGCATCGGATGGTAAACGTATGTTCTTTGTAAGTAACCGTCCGGACGGAATGGGAGATCGTGATATTTACATGAGTACCATGGATGAAAAAGGCAAATGGGGAAAAGCAGTAAACCTTGGACCAACGATTAATACAAAGTATGGCGAAGAAGGTGTTTATATCCATCCCGATGGACGCACCATGTATTTTAGCTCCCAAGCGCATAAATCAATGGGTGGTTATGATATTTTTAAATCGGTGTATGATGATGTAACTAAAACATGGAGTACCCCCGAAAATTTAGGTTATCCATTAAACACACCTGATGATGACGTGTTCTTTGTTGTATCTGCAAGTGGTAAACATGGTTATTATGCATCCATCAATGGAAATGGTTATGGCGAAAAAGATATTTACATGGTAACATTCCTTGGTGCTGAAAAACCAATGGTGATGAACAACGAAGATAATTTATTGGCAAGTCAAACAGCACCAGTTAAAGAAACAGTTATTGCGCCTGTGATGCAAATCAAGGAAGCACAGTTAACGATCTTAAAAGGTGTTATTACGGATGCAATGACCAAGAAACCATTGGAAGCAACCATCGAGTTGGTTGATAATACAAAGAACATGGTTGTAGCAACATTTACATCAAACAGTGCAACAGGTAAATACTTGGTTTCATTACCAGCAGGACGTAATTACGGTATTGCTGTTAAGAAAGATGGTTATTTGTTTCACTCCGAAAATTTTGATATTCCAGCAACAGCTGCTTTCCAAGAAGTAACAAAAGATGTTGAATTGAAAAATGTAGCGGTTGGAAGTAAAATCATTTTGAAAAACATTTTCTTTGATTTTGACAAAGCAACATTACGTCCAGAATCAACTAATGAGTTGGAGCGTTTAACAAAATTATTGCAAGATGTTCCTACTTTAAAAATTGAAATTGGTGGACATACCGATTCAAAAGGAGCAGATGATTACAACAAAAAATTGTCTGACAATCGTGCAAAAGCGGTGGTAACGTATTTAATTGGTAAAGGCATTGCAGCCGACAGATTAACATCTGCAGGTTATGGTGAGGAGCAACCAATTGCTACAAACGATACCGATGAAGGTCGTCAAATGAACCGTAGAACAGAGTTCAAGATTTTAAGTAAATAAGCAAAACAATTTATACAAAAACGCCCCTTCCATTTTTGGAAGGGGCGTTTTTATTTTGCTATTTCTATTACGATTCCTTATCAAAATAAATCTTGTAATATTTGCGTCCGTCCTTATCAACACCTTGTTCAATAAGGTCTTTGTCGCCATGAATATAAATATGGAAATTTTTATCCAGCTTTAACACACTCTTAAAAACACGTGCTTGTTTTTTTACGGCTTGTGTAGATATTTCAAATGAATCTTCTAGTTCAATATCGTTTTCTTCACGAAAGGCTTCATCGTATTTACGGAAGGATTTGATGACACCTGCATCTTGCAATACTTCTTTCTCAAATTCATCTTTCTCAAACGTTTCATGTTTTTTAAAATATTCCATGGAACGGTTCAATACATCTATTTGATCAGCTTTGGTAACTTCAAACTCCTCCGCCAACTGTTTGGTTACATAGTTTTTGGTAATGTCCAAAAACTGTTTGGTATGGTGGTATTCATCGGCACAAGGCTTGAGCATTAAAAACGTGTCTTTCCAAAATTGTGCTTCCGATGATTTATTGGATTTATCTACAATGCTAATTTTTAATCCATTTTTTCGGTCGGTATTCAAAATCAAACAACCTTTGTCCAGTTTTTCAATGTTGATACCATCATCACAATCCAATGAAAAATTATTGCCTTTAGCATCCAGCTTTAAGAATGTTTGTCGGTTTTCGGATTTAAAAATTCCAACGGCATCAACGGTTTCACCATCAATGGAAACACCTTTAAAATAACTGATGAACAAATCGCCCGATTTTATTTGTGGATGATTGGATACTTCGTATAAATGTTTACTGATGTTGAGTGTTTGGTTGTGAAAAGTAGCGGGAGTATCAAACAACTGCAATGCAAAATTATAAAGCGGATTTAATTTAAAATCCTGATTGCTAAAGGTGAATGAAAACAACTCATTGGAGGTCATGGGAAAAATAAAAAAACGCATCAATAAATCTTTCAATTTTTCATCCGATGTACCCAACATGGATTTGGATAAAATTAATTCCTCATCATTTGTTTTGTTTCCTATATGATGCACCGATACTTTTTCGATGCTGCAATTGGTATAATCAATCATGTAATTAAGATGTTGTTTGTTTGATTTCCAAATTTAGTGTTTTAAGGATAGAAGATGGAATTAATTTTCACTGCAAAATGCTTGATTTTAGAATAAAGCTTTTGCTTGCAGTAAAATATTTTTGTAAATTTAAACCTTCGGTGGTTCGTAGATTATCTCTCCGAAAAAGCGGAAAAATGGAAAGGTAAATAGGAAATTAATGGTTCGACTCCGATTGGGTCCACCAAGTGGGGGATGTTAAACGAAAGTTTGATATCCCCCATTTTTATTTCCGCCAAATCCTGCACCAGTCCTGATATGTACGAGAACACCGAATTTATTTTTGTGGTTCGACACTCGTTATTTTTTTTGCTATAACGAATCCCCTCTGGAAAAAGCAAAAACTGAAGTAATTGTTTATCCTTATATGCCATCAAAGCCCAAGAAGACGGGAGGTTTACAATATAATCCATTATAATATTTACGCATTGTTCTAGGTTCGACACCCTCTTTTGGTTCATTATTAGGCTTTTCTCCAAATCCAACCTTTCCTGCTTTAATTTCAATGAGTGCTTGCTGAATAATTCTAGAGTTAATTCTTCATTTATTATTCTTTCTTCCATTCTTTCAAGTCTCTTTTCAATCTCGGTTATTTGGCGTTTTATAGCCTCTTTGCTTTGGTCTTTTTCTTTGTGCGCTCTATTGTAGTTTGCAACTAGTTGTTTCGTTACAAAGCCTTTAATTGCATCGTTTCCAAACAAGCTGAAATACTTAAGGACTGATTCAAAGAGTCCATGAATCTCCCTTGCGCTTTTGTTATTGCAACAGCCCTTGGTGTTACACTTATAATAAGGCAGATTTTTTGCTTTTACAACATAGCCTCTCATAAATGAACCCTCTAACATCAATTAGCTTTGTAGCCTTTATTTACTTTTTGGCTTATCAACTTATCTATCTCTGTTTTTGTTTGTACTTCAGTCTCAAAAACTTTAACGTTTTCCTGACCTTTAGTTCCAGCTTTGCCATATCTTACGACCATTCTAACATCTGTGATCCCGCTGGGATTCGAACCCAGGACCCCTCTTTTTAGTTCACAATGGGGCACAAGTTTTCCGCTTTTTCGGAGAGAAAACCTTCGGTAATTCGAAGGTACTAAAAATCAGGTATTAGTTTATTTTTTATTCTGTTTTAATTTAGTTTCTATTACTTCATACTAAACCAATCTAGCTTCCGTTTTCTTGGCAACTATCCCCAAACCATGCTGTACTCTTTTCGTGTAGTTTTTAAAATGCTGATGGCATTCATTACTCTGTTGGTCATTTATTTTTTAACGGCAGTCTACTTTTCATTGGTAACGGTAAATACCAATTTTACTGAATGTAAAAAAGATGCTATCGAAATTTATTTACTCTCGAATGGTGTGCATACCGACATTGTGGTGCCATTAAAGAATGATCAAAAGGATTGGACACAAGTTGTGTCACCCGCAGCTACCCAGTCGGGCAGTTCCTTTGCGCGTTTTGTAGCATTTGGTTGGGGCGATAAAGGTTTTTATTTGAATACAAAAACCTGGGCCGATTTAAAATTCAAAACTGCTTTTAACGCCTTGTTCTTTTTAAGTTCCACTGCCATGCATGTGAGTTATTATTACCAACCCAAAGAATCGGCCACTTGTCGGAAAGTATGCATTAGCAAAGAAAGCTATGAAAAGTTGATTGTTTTTATTGAGAGCAGTTTTTTGTTGGACAAAAATGGTTTGTCGCAACAAATATCCGATGCGCATTATTTTACCAACGATGCTTTTTATGAAGCCAAAGGAACCTATAGTTTATTTTATACCTGTAATACGTGGACCAACAATGCCTTGAAGTCTGCCAATTTAAGAGCTTGCGCCTGGACACCTTTTGATAAAGGAATTTTTTATCAATACGATTATTAAATTATTTCCCCAATATTTCGGTAGCTTCCATTACTACCATTTTTACATCTTTATCGTATTGCAGCACAATTTGTTTGAGTTCGTTCAAACGGTTTTTATCAATCATGATAAAAATAATGTCCTTGTATTCCGAAATTTGTAAATCGTTTCCTTTGATGATGGTTCCTGAAATTCCCAAGTTGTCGGAAATGATTTTACTTAATTCGTGTAAATTTTTGATGGAGGAAATGTGTACTATTTTCTGACTTTGTGCACCCACCAAAATGGTGTCAATTAATTTGGAGGCAACATAAATGCTAATCAAACTCCACAAGGCTAATTCGATGCTGTGAAATACAAATCCAGCCGATGCAACAATGATTGCATCCAATATTAAAATAACAGTACTCGATTTTATTCCAAATTTTTCGTTGAACAGTTTTGCTAAAATGCTTGCTCCACCAGCCGATGCACCTCCTTTAAAAATTAATCCCAAACCCACACCAATGGTAACACCTCCATACAAGGTTGCCAACATGAGGTTAGTACTCAAAGCGGGTAACTGAATTACTTTTGCAAAAAAATCGACCAGCACCACAATGGCTGCAATGCAAACAATGGTTTTGATCGCAAATCGTTTTCCTAATGATTTTAGGGTTAACAGTAATAATGGAATATTGATCAGGGCCATCCAAGTACCGATTGATAAATTGAATACATGGTTGAGTACAATAGCCAAACCAGCTGTTCCTCCAGTAGCAATGTGGTTGGGCGATAAAAAGCCAACAATGCCAAATGCCATTACTGCACTCCCCAACAAAATGAATAAATAGTTGATGACTTCGGTTTTTAATTTTAGCATAAACAATAGTTATACGACAAATCTACTAATTACTCATTTACGATTGTATGCTGTTGGTCAGTTTAAAATAAAAAAGCCCCTTCCGTTTGGAAGAGGCTTTTAAATATTATTAATTTAATTATTGAATCACAATGCGTTTGTAAGTACTTCCGTATTCGGTTTGTACACTTAAAATGTACATTCCTTTTGCGAATGAGCTTACATCAATTTGTTTGTTGCTTGTTCCTGTTGCACCCGAAGCATCGTTCAGTTGTTCCGAGTATACAACTTGACCCACCGCATCAAAAATCATTAAATTGTATTTTTCAAATCCGAGTGGATATTGAACCGTTAATGAACTTGAAGCAGGGTTAGGATATACAATCACTTCGTTTTCTAAAATAGTTGCTTCTACAATTCCGATAGTTGTAAATGCAGCGCTCTTAATGTTTGAACGAGTAGTATTGATGGTTGCACGTGTTGAGTTACATGATGTAGCCCAATTTGATTCCAATACATACGTTACATTTGTTTGTGTTATTGGTGGATTTAAATCCGTGTACACCGTGTTTGATCCTGGTACAGAGTCAATCACTTCAAACACACCAGAACCCAATGTATCACGTAAAATGTAGTAGTACGTTACAGTTGCACCTTCGTAAGGAACCCAGTTTAAGTTAATCACATTTCCTACACCTTGGTTTGCTTGTAAGAAAATAGTACGATGATAATTGCTCAATGCACCTTCGTTACCACAAGTATCTACTACCGAAATTTTGTATCGGAAGTTGGTTGTGTTTGGATCAGCTACTGGAGCAAATGTATCATCTACATATTCACTCAAAGAATCGTAAGCAACACTTGCAATGTGTACAAATGAAGTGGTGATTTCGCGGTAAATTCTAAAACTGTCGATGGCAGTGGTAATTGGTTTTTCCCAAATTACTTTGTTGTATAAAGAAACATTATCAACGGTTACCATACATAATTCTTGTGTCGGGATAGGATCAATGAATACATTAAATGTTGCAGGAGCACCTGTGCCACATGCATTTTCTGGAGTAACGGTGATGATACCAGAAGTAGCAGTATCAGCAAAATTAACAGTGATGCTGTTGGTGCTATCACCACTCACAATGCTTGCTCCATTTGGTAATGTCCACACATAATAATCGGCATTGAACACCGATGCTAATGAGAAGATAATGCCGTTGGATGCAGGACAAATAGTTAATGAATCGGATCCAGAAACAATACCAGCCATATCAGGCAATGTGTTTACAGTTATTGGTAATGATGATGAAGCGCCATCACCACAAGGATTGCTTGGTGTTACCGTAATGGTTCCTGAAACAGCAGACGGTGTATAATCAACAATAATTTGATTTGTTCCAGCACCTGATGTGATGGTAACACCTGTTGGAACTGTCCAGCTATACGTTGTTGCATTGTTTACCAATGGAATAGAATATTGTACACCAGTAGTTGAAGGACAAGAAGTAATCATTGCTAAACCAGCAATTTGATCAGCTGCTTCTGGCAATGAATCGATGGTGATGTTGATGGTGTTGCTCGTTCCATTTCCACAAGTGTTGGTTGCGTAAACAGAAACAATTCCATCGGCAACAGCACCTAACGGATAGTTAACGGTGATGGCAGTTGTACCTGTTCCAGTAACGATGCTTGAACCACCCGTTACATTCCAAACATAAGAATTTGCATTTGCAATTGCCGCAATACTATAACTTACACTGTTTGTTCCTTCACATACATTTGTATTACCTGTAATTGTTCCAGCTACCGATGGCAATGGATTAACGGTTACAGGGAAGTTTGCAGATAATGTTCCATTACCGCAAGTGTTTGTTCCTCTAACACTGATGTTACCTGAGATAGCACTTGTTCCAAAATCAACAGTGATGCTATTGGTATTAACACCAGATATTAATGTTGCACCAGTTGGTAAGTTCCAAGTATAACCAGTTGCACCATTGATGGCAGCAACAGAATAATTAACACCTGTTTGTCCTTGACACACTGTTGTAGATCCCGAAATGTTTGTTGCAGGTTCTGGCACATCAGTGATGGTCACAAATCCTGTTTTGATTTCAGTATCGGTAGCACTTAAATTATCTTGAACAGAAAGTACAATTGTTTTTGCACCAGCAGTAGAGTAGGTTACAGTATGTGGTCCAGCACCTGTTGCATTTGCAGGGAAGGCACCAGCACCAAAGCTCCAGTTCCAGCTAATGATGGTTGCACCCGAACCAATGGATGCATTGGTGAAGGTAACTGTTGGATTTACGTTTAAACATTCCGATGTAGAGTTAACGGTAAAGTCGGCCGTAGTTGGGCAGCTGATACGTTTAACACGAGTGTTGTTAATTGAATTTGCACAAGCACCGTTGCTAATCGTCCAACGGAATGTTGCAGAGTCATTGATATTAAAATTGTTTACAGTTGTTGTAGGATCGTTAGGGTCTGTGATTGTAATAGCACCATTGGTAGTTGCAGTAATTGTCCATACACCTGTTCCATAAGCAGGTATATTACCAGCCAATGTTCCTACACTCGGACAAATAGTTTGGTTAACACCTGCATTAGCAGTAGTCGGTAAATTATTTACCGTAACAGTAAATGTTCTTGTAACAATGTTGTTGTTGGTTGCACCATCGTTAACAGTAACGGTGATGATAGCTGTTCCAGCAACACCATTCACTGGTGTGTAAGATAAAGATCCAATTGCATTCGGACTTGTATACGTTACCGTTGGATTTGGAATTAAACCAATGTTACTTGATGTAGCAGTAACAACCAATGTTTGAGTTTCGTTACCAGCACCAGTTGAAATTCCACTTAAGTTAACTGTTTGTAATCCGGAGTTCTGACAAATGGCAGCAGGATTAGAAATAGCAGTTAAAGTAGGTGTTGTATTATTAGTAGTTGCGGTTGAACTATTTGTTGTACCATTTATTAAATAGTTGTATTGGCAATTTGTAGCACCATTGTATTCGAATACACTGAATACATAAGAAGTGTTCGATAACAAACCAGTAACAGTTACACTATTACTATTTCCATCGTACACACAATAATTTCCAGCACCAATATCACTTCCACTTCCAAAAATTGTATTCGGAACATAACCTACACCGTCTGTTGGAGCAAAGGCTGCAGAAGCACTTGAACGAACAAAAACAACTCTGTTTGCACCATTACCAGCTGTAAAGTTTAATGTTGTTTGAGTAGTAGTTGTACCACTAAAGCTCACGTTACTTGCAGCAACCGTTGGTTCCGAAACCAGTGGGTTGATGTTGTTTTGAAAAAACGACATGTTTTGTGTGTTAGCAGCAGAAATAATATCTGCTTTTGTATCACCATTCATATCGCACAATGCAACAGCATTCGGACTGCCAGCACCACCAAATAAAGTGAAGTCATTTTTTGTAGCAATAGAGAAAGTAGCTACACTGTTGTTTTTGAAAATAGAAATTTGTGTTCCACTACTATAACCAACAGTGATGTCCAATTTTCCATCCCCATCAATATCACCTGGTTTCATTTCATTAGGAGTGTTTGCTAAAGTCGCAATTGTAGTAGGTGTAGCAGAGATGCTAATGGTTCCAACACTTGAGTTGTTTTTTAAAATACCAACTGTACTTGCCGAAGCACCGTATAAAATATCTGCTTTTAAATCGTTATCAATATCGCCAATTGCAACACCTGTAATTGTACCACTTAAAGTAGTGGTTCCAAATGCGGCAAAAGAAATTGAACCAGATGTGCTTGTATTTCTTAAGGTGTTAATCATAGAACCAGCACCACCAGCAGTTGCGATGTCCATTTTTCCATCTCCATCAATATCACCAACAGCAATGCTATTGATGGCTGCAGTACCACTCACTGCAATATCAATTTTTGTTGCAAATTGAATGTTGTGAATTGAACTGATGTTTCTGTAGATTGAAATGATGTTGTTGGTATGACTTAAGATTACATCTGGCTTACCATCTTTATCAATATCTGTAATTGCAATATCACTTGTTGTGTATCCTGCATTACCAGGGAATTCTAAGAGTGTTCCAAAGTTGATGTTGGAAGGAGTACTGATGTTTTTATTTACAACAAAGGATGCATTTGAATTGTAGGTGCTTGTCATAGCAACATCCATTCTACCATCGCCATCTAAATCGGCAATGTCCATATCTTCCGTTACACCATATGTATTAAATAGGTAATAGGGAGTTGAGCTAAGATTTACAGTTCCACCAACAGAAGTATTTCTGGTAACAGCAGTATAGCTGTATGGATATAAACCGATAAGGTCAGGTAATCCATCCAAATCCATATCCGCAACTCTTACATCGTTATAGGAATAATAACTTGTTGCAGATTGAGATGCATTGAGTGTTGTTCCCGAAAAAGCAACACTTCCACACGGAGAAGTAACAATAAATGCTTTTGATGAATAAGCAGTAAGTGTATTGTTGGTAACTGAAATTGGATTAAGTGTAGATCCCATTGGAACCTTTACCACCAATTGTGTTCCGCCTGCATTTGCAGAAACAACAGTTGCTCTTGTAGAACCAAAGTAAACCGTATTGTTTGCTGCTGTAGCATTAAAATTAGTTCCGTTGATGGTTACTAATGAACCAACAAAACCCGAAGCAGGTGTAAATGATGTAATCGTAGGAGCGCTAACCGCAGCTGTCAATACATCGGCTGTAGCATAATTGTTGGTTAAATAATTATTGTTGCCAATTACTCCTGTATAATCAACAACTGCAAAATTGTAATAACTGTTTGGTGATAATCCAGTAACGGTAACCGAAGTGCTATCTGGTCCTTTGTAAACTACAAATGTTGGTGCTCCACCATAATAATAATTGCTGTTACTTGTTGAGAAGAATGCATTCGCATCAGTATAAGACGTATAGTCCATTGGTAGATTCACTTGTGCACCAGATAAAACCCATCCACTCGTATTTGTGAAATTGGTAGCAGCGGCTGTACTTGCAAAACCTGTTAATGTTCCATCAATGGATGATGTTAATGATGAGTTTTTAGCAGTACTTGTTGTCGCAAATCCATCATCCAATTTCCAGTATCCTTTTAATCCATATTCGTTTCCTACAAGTGTTTTGTTCATGTAGCTACTAATATTTCCGGCAGGTTGTGCATAGTTCCATACGCGAACCTCATCAATTTGTCCGTTGAAATAACGACCGGTATTTTCTAAATTCTCTCCAATAGATACTTGATAATTATTTTGATCGATAGTTCCACTTGCAGAAGCATAAGTGTCTAATGTTCCATCAATATAAAGAACAACTTGCGAACCATTGTAAACACCAGCAATGTGATGCCATTTGCCATCGTTTACATTACGACTACCAATAGCTTGTTTGTTTATTCCACCAATGTTAACTGTAAATTCAATAAAATTAGTACTTGCATAACGTTGAATTCTCCATGCACCGCCTCCTTTGGTTACAATAGCTTGATAGGCAGTTGTGAAAGCATTTACTTTAATCCATGCTTCAACAGTCATCGAAGAAGTGAAATCGAAGTTCGATTCGTTCGCAATTGCAACATAATCATTGGTTCCATCAAATGCCACTCCTGTTTGAATACGACCAGCACGAACACCCACATTTCTTCTTGCTCCATTTCCATTTGCCCATGTTGCACGCACAGAATTGGAGGTAATGTTGCTAAATGTTAATCCGGTGGGAGCAACAGTTGGCTCAGCCGCTAATGTTTGAGCATAGCCATTTAAATAAGAACTTGTTTGGTAGTTGTAGGTGTTGTTATACGTATTGCTAGCAACATTGTATTCGAATACAGAGAACGAATAATTTTGAGTATTACTTAAGCCAGTAACATTAACATGATTCCCATATCCATTGTATACCACATAAGAACTTCCAACTAAATTTCCAGCACCATACGTAGCACTTGGTATATAATAAGTAGCATCTGCTGGTAAATCGGTATTGGTTGTTCCAGGTTTACACGTAACAATACGATACACACCTGCACCGCTGCTTGGAATAGTCCAGCTTACCGTCATTGAATTATCGGTTACATTGCTAAATGAAATAGTATTTGATGCTGATGTTGGTTCAGCTGCTAATGTTGTAAATGTTTTTGTAGGATAACCAGTAGTCAGATAGTTATAAGTACTAATGCTACCATTAAATGCAAAAGCAGCTGCAGTATAAGTTGTACCAGCAGCTAAGCTGGTTGTATTAACACTTGTTAATGTTCCCCACGATAAGATATACGAATAAGGAGAAGATGTTGTTAAAGCTGTTCCATTTCCGTAAACAGTGCTTGGCGAATAAGATGCTCCATCAACAGGAGTATTTGCATAAGCCGAACTTGCACGTAAGGCTAATAAATCATAGGTTCCATTTCCAGATGTGAATGATAATGTAGCACTGTTTACTGCAATGTTGGTTGCATTTAGAACACTTGCATTTACTGTCGGTTCAGTTGTTAAGGTATATTCGGTATAGGTTGGATAACTTGACGTTAAGTAGTTTTCGTAACTAAAGTCAAATCCATTAACACCAATAAGGTATTCAAATATTCTGAATCTGTAAGCAGTTCCTGGAGTTAAGTTAAATGCATTACAACCATATGAAGTACCATTGTATATTACATAATTACCATTTCCTAGATTGCTTCCCGATCCAAAACCTGAGTTTTGAGTGTAAGCAACACCATCTGATGGAACACTTGTGCCACTTGATGCAAGCGCACAAGTAACAATCCTGTTTGATCCATTTCCAGAAGTCCAGTTAATAGAAATAGAAGTAGTTGTTTTCCCAACAGTAATTACATTGCTGGCTGGAATTGTTGGTTGTTGAGCAAAAGCACTTGCATTAAAAGCGATGAAGGCTAATACTAACAAGTAGTTAAATAAAACTTTTTTCATTTTTAAGTGTTTGTTTTGATAAAGTATATAATAATGTAGACGAATCTATTAAATAAGACTGCTAATTTAAAAAAAAGGAGGATATGGGCAAATAGTTTTTTATTCACAAATAAGTAGGAAAATGCGTAATTTTGTATCCAGAATTAATCTAAATAACAATCTAAACTAATAAATATGTATCCAGAAAGTATTGTATTGCCAATGAAACAAGAGCTTGTTTCGGTAGGTTTCGAAGATTTAACAACACCAGATGCTGTAAATGCAGCAATTAATAGTCAAGGAACTACCTTGGTTGTAGTAAACTCTGTTTGTGGTTGTGCTGCAGGTGCTGCTCGTCCAGGAGTAAAATTAGCTGTTGCTGGCGATAAACGTCCAACAAAAATTGCAACGGTATTTGCAGGTTTTGATACCGAAGCTGTTGCTGAAGCGCGTAAACATTTTGCTCCATATCCACCATCTTCACCAGCGGTTGCTTTGTTTAAAGATGGCAAATTGGTTCATTTTGTAGAGCGTCATCACATTGAAGGACGCAGCGCTCAAATGATTGCTGATAACCTAAAAATGGCATTTGACGAGTTTTGTTAATTGCCAATTCGAATAAAAAAAGCCCTTGCATGAAATGCAAGGGCTTTTTTGTTTTACCACTCATCCATTCATTTTACCCATTGTGTAATTATCTTTTCTAAATTGATGAGGTGTAAGATTTATGCTTATTTTCGTATACCTAATTATTTAAATCAACATGAAAAAACATTTAATTATTGCGAGTGCATTTATTGCAATGACATCATTCGCACAAAAAAAACAACCTGCAAATTGGCAAACATTGGATCCAAAAGCAGATAAAGTTTATGGAACAGGTTCTGAACAAGCATATAAAACATTAACAGGCAAAACTTCAAAAACTGTTATTGTTGCTGTAATTGATAGTGGTGTAGAGGTAGAGCACGAAGATTTAAAAGATGTGATTTGGGTTAATAAGAATGAGATTCCAAACAATGGTATTGACGATGATAAAAACGGATACATTGATGATATCAATGGCTGGAGTTTTTTAGGTGGTAAAAATGGTGATATCAATTACGAAGCTACTGAGTTGGCTCGTTTGTATCAACGTGGAACTAAAAAGTTCAAATGGATGGACACTACGAATCTAAGCGGACAAAATGCGAAAGATTACGAAGAGTATAAAAAAATCAAAAATGAATTTTTAGCAGAACAATCACAACAAGAACAACAATTGAAGTCAATTGATATGATTGGTGATTTTTTAACAAAAGTAAAAGCTCAAAACAATGGTGTGCTTTCGAAAGATGCATTGAAAAAATACACACCAGCAAATGAAACAGAAGAGCAATTGAAAAAAGGATTGAAGTTAGCATTCACCTTAGGTTTGGAACCAAAAGAATTGGAAACACAAATTGAAGAGGGTGGTAAAATGATTCGTAACATGTATAAGTATAACAAATTGGATTCGGATTCAATGCGTACATATATCGTTGGTGATGATGTAAACAATCCGAACGAAAAATATTATGGTTGCAATAGAGTAGAAGGTCCAGATGCATTGCATGGTTCACATGTTTCGGGTATTATTGCTGCAATGAGAGGAAATAATTTAGGGATTGAAGGGATTGCAAACAATGTAAAAATCATGGCTATTCGTGCTGTGCCAAATGGTGATGAGCGTGATAAAGATATTGCAAATGCAATTCGTTATGCTGTTGATAATGGTGCAACAGTTATCAATATGAGTTTTGGTAAATACTATTCACCAGATAAAAAATTGGTGGATGATGCAGTTAAATATGCACAATCAAAAGATGTATTGTTAATTCATGCTGCAGGAAATGAATCAAAAAACAACGATGTAGAATTGTCGTTCCCGAATCGTGAATTTGCTGATGGAACACTTGCTACAAATTGGATTCAAGTAGGAGCTAGCTCTTATAAAGGTGGAAAAAGTTTAATTGGTTCATTCTCGAATTACGGTCAGAAAAAAGTAGATTTATTTGCTCCAGGTGTGGATATTTATTCAACTATTCCTGATAATAAATACATTTCTGAATCGGGAACATCAATGGCTTCTCCAAGCACTGCTGGTGTTGCTGCATTAATCAGAAGTTATTTCCCTGAATTAAAAGCAGAAGAGGTGAAAGCGGTGATGATGAAAACGGTTGTGCCTTACAAAAAATCAGTAACAGTTCCTGGTTCTAAAAAAGACAAAAAGAAAGTTGCTGAATTGTGTATCTCTGGAGGTTTCGTAAATGCAAACAATGCAGTGATGGAATTGATGGGATTGACCAAGAAAAAATAAATAGCAGATTCTAAAAATAAAAAAAGCCAGAAATTAATTTCTGGCTTTTTTGTTTTATAGGATACAATTCTATTGAAACTTTTCTTTTAAGTCTTTCATGAACTCCGTTGCATACACAAAATCACAAATTTCTTTGTTGGTTGTTTTTAAAATTTCGTGCTTATTACCTTCCCACCATTTTTCTCCTTTGTAAATAAACATAATGTTATCTCCAATTTCGATAACCGAATTCATATCATGTGTAATCACAATAGTCGTAATGTTGTATTCTTCTGTAATCTCTTTGATTAAACTATCAATTACAATAGATGTTTTAGGATCCAAGCCAGAGTTGGGCTCATCGCAAAATAAATACTTGGGTTGAACAGCAATAGCACGAGCAATCGCTACACGTTTTTTCATACCACCACTTAATTCGGATGGATATAAATTGTTTGCATTATTTAAATTAACGCGTTGCAAACAAAAATTTGCTCGGTCACGTTTTTCTTCCACACTCATATCGGTAAACATCGAAAGTGGAAACACTACATTTTCTTCAACGGTTTTGGAATCGAACAATGCTCCACCTTGAAACAACATTCCTATTTCTTTACGAATCGCTTTTTTGCCTTTAAAATCTAAATCAAAAAAACTTCTTCCATCGTATAAAATTTCGCCCGAATCAATTTCATTCAATCCAACCATACATTTAAGCAAGGTTGTTTTTCCTGAACCACTTTCTCCAATAATGATATTTGTTTTACCTGTTTCAAACGTAAAATTGATATCCTTCAAGATACTTCGTCCTGTAAACGATTTAGATATGTTGTTAACTTGAATCAAGATAAAAGTAATTGTGTTAAAATTAAATCGAATGCTAAAATCAATACGCTGCTATAAACCACTCCTTTTGTACTTGAACGACCAACTTCTAATGCTCCTCCAGAAGTATAGTAGCCATGAAATGCAGGAACAGATGCAATGATAAATGCAAATACAGCTGATTTGATTAATGCGTAAATAACGTTGTAGGGTCTAAACTCGTATGTAATTCCATAGATGTACTCGTAATCCGTTACAACACCTGCCATTATACCAAATAGATAACCGCCTAATATTCCTAAGAACATGGAGAAGACCACTAAAATCGGATTAAACAGAAGCGATGCAATGATTTTTGGAAATACTAAATAACCAGCCGAATTAATACCCATGATTTCCAAGGCATCAATTTGTTCGGTTACACGCATTGTTCCAATTTCGGATGCAATACTCGATCCTACTTTACCAGCTAAAATTAAACTCACAATTGCGGGCGAAAATTCTAGAATCATTGAATCGCGAACGGCAACACCAACAGCATAAAGTGGAATCAATGGACTCTCGAAATTAAATGCAGATTGAATGGTGATAACAGCTCCCATAAACACCGAAATGATGGCTACAATACCTAATGAACCAATTCCTAAAATGTTTATCTCCTCGAATATACGGTCGATGTAAATCGAAAATTTCTCAGGCTTACCAAACGCTCGTTTGATAAACAGGTAGTACTTTCCGAAATGATAGAATACGCGCATACTGATTGTTGCAATTTTTTATAAAAGTAAGAATAAATTTATTACCATTTTCTCCTTTTATAAGCAGTGTAAAAATACTATATTTGTTGTACTTAATTGAAATACTCATGAACTTCAAAAAACTCTCCGTAATACTCCTTTTAATAGTGGGACTCACAAGTTTTTCGGGTTGCTACATGTTTAAGAAGAAAAACCGTTGTGGCGATTGCCCTAAGTGGAGCAAACACTAAGCTCTAAAATACCCTGTTTTAGGTATTGGTTTAATTTCTGAATGGCGTTTCGAATGCCTACCTTTGTTTTTATTATGAAAGACCCATTGCAACACTTATCGGATTTGAAGTTAGGAGAGAAAGCGATTATCGATTCGTTTACGGACAGTGTGATGGCTTTAAAGTTGCTCGAAATGGGTTGTACTCCTGGTGAGCTGGTTCAGCTCGACCGCATTGCACCCATGGGTGATCCAATTGCAATAACCGTTTCGGGTTATTTGTTAAGTTTAAGAAAAGAAGAGGCCTCTACCATTCTTGTGTCGCCAGTGAAGTAACACTAAATTCGTATCTTGTACTGTGGCTCAATCAAATTCTACCCTACATCTTGTTAATCAACCCAAAATAAAGGTTGCCTTAGTTGGTAATCCCAACAGTGGTAAATCTACCTTGTTCAATGCCTTAACAGGCTTGAACCAAAAAACAGGAAATTTCCCTGGTGTTACTGTCGATAAAAAAGTAGGATACATTAAATACGATTCGGGTACCATTGCCGAATGTGTTGATTTGCCTGGAACTTACAGTTTGTATCCTAAGTCGATGGATGAACAAGTCGCATTCGAAGTGCTTTGTAATCCTGATAATGAAAATCATCCCGATATTACCATTGTTGTTGCCGATGCAAGTAACCTCAAACGAAACTTATTTTTAGTTTCGCAAATCATTGATTTAAAAATACCAGTAATACTTGCCCTTAATATGATGGACATGGTGGAGAAAGATGGCGACATCATCGATACCATTCGTTTGTCAGAAAAATTAGGCGTAAAAGTTATTGGCATTAGTGCTCGTAGCAAAGAAGGGGTAGATGCTTTGAAGGAAGCCATTTTGCAACCCATCCCTGTTCCTCAATACGATTTTATTGACATTAAAAAAATTGCTCCTGAGTTAATCGAAAAAGTAAAATCAGTTGTAAAAGTAAACAGCGATTTTGCAGCATTTCAAATTATCAATAATCTTCATGAACTTTCTTATTTCGATCACAATCGCGATAAAAAAATAAAAATTGAAGATGCGCTAAACACATTCATCATTGATAAAAATCAATTGCAGCAAAAAGAAAGTGTTGAGCGTTACAAAGTGATTAACCGTATTGTTGAAGAGTGCATTGCGCATACTTCAGCAATAAAAACGGAAACATTCACTCATAAATTAGATACACTATTAACACATCGCATTTGGGGTTACGTTATTTTTTTAATGGTCTTGTTTTTTATTTTTCAAGCCATTTTCTTTTTAGCAGCTTATCCAATGGATTGGATAGAAGCATTGTTTGTATCCATTTCTGAATTTACTGCAAATGCAATGCCTCCAGGCGAACTGAATAATTTAATTGTGAATGGAATTATTGCTGGATTGAGTGGAGTGGTAATTTTTATTCCACAAATAGCTTTGTTATTTACCTTCATTGCCATTTTAGAAGATACCGGCTACATGGCGCGTGTAAGCTTTATCATGGATAAACTTTTGCGCAAGTTTGGATTGAATGGTCGCTCCGTTATTCCATTGATTAGTGGTGTTGCTTGTGCTGTTCCTGCTATCATGAGTGCACGTACTATCAGTAATTGGAAAGAACGCATCATCACCATCATGGTAACACCATTGATGAGTTGTTCGGCACGATTACCTGTATATACATTATTAATATCATTGGTCATTCCTGAAAATGAAAAACTAGGCTTTTTCAATTATCAAGGAATGATTTTAATGGGTTTATATTTGGTTGGATTCCTTGCAGCAATCATGGCTGCATTGGTAATGAAGTGGATTTTAAAAGCACGCGAAAAAAGTTATTTCATCATGGAGTTGCCTGTGTACCGCACTCCACAATGGCGAAATGTTGGTATTACCATTTATGAAAAAGTAAAAATATTTTTGTGGGATGCAGGAAAAATTATTGTTGCTATTTCTGTAATTCTCTGGTTTTTATCATCGCATGCACCTGGAAATCGATTGGCCGAAATCGATAAAAAATACGAAGGTCATGTGATTTGGAAAGATATGGGCGAAGAAGTTGTGAAAGCGAAAATAGCTTCTGAAAAATTAGAAGCCTCCTATGCTGGAATATTAGGAAAATCAATTGAACCCGCAATTGCTCCCTTGGGCTTCGACTGGAAAATTGGAATTTCATTGGTTACTTCATTTGCTGCTCGTGAGGTATTTGTTGGCACCATGGCAACCATTTACAGTGTTGGTGATACTGACAATACACAATCCATTCAAGATAAAATGCGTGCTGAAATAAATCCAGAAACTGGATTGCCAAAGTTTACAGTCGCAGTCGGTTTTTCATTGTTATTGTTTTATGCCTTTGCAATGCAATGCATGAGTACATTGGCAATTGTATATCGCGAAACAAAAAATATCAAATGGCCACTCATTCAGTTTTTATACATGAGTGCTTTGGCTTACCTAGCTAGTTTATTAGTGTATCAGTTGTTGAAATAATACAATCTGATTTTGATTCTAGCATCAAATGTATTTTACTTAACTACTCTCCTTATATTTGTTTATTAAATAGTAATAATGAACAAGTTTGTTTTAATTTTTCTGGTTACCCTTTTCTCGCAAGTATTAAAAGCACAACTTACTTACAACGATGTAGCAGGGATTTTTTATACACGCTGTGCTACTTGCCACAATTCAAATGGAATGGCACCATTCCCATTAACGAATTATGATGAAACTTCTTCTTACGTTTCTTCCATTGCCAATGCTTTGCAAAATAACCGCATGCCACCATGGTTGCCCGATACCTTGTATACGCGACATGCCAATGAAAAAATAATTACCCAATCCGAAAAGACTGCCATTTTAAATTGGATTACAAATGGCTATCCACAAGGCGATTCTACACTTGCGCCACCTGCACCTGTTTTTGGCACCTATAAGTTAAATGGTACTCCCGATTTGGTGGTTAAGATTCCATCATTTGCAATAAACTCTACAAGCACACAAGATGCGTATGATATTTTTGCAATTCCTATGAATTTACCTTCCGATAAAATTGTGAAAGTAATTGAAGTGGTTCCTAACAATCGGCAAGCGGTACATCATTTAGTGGTTACTGCCGATACTACTGGCATGCTAAGCGATTTGTCGGGTGTAGCTTATGGTGCAGTTGGGCAAATTGGATTGAGTGGATCGCTTTCACAACCTGTAATTTATCCCAATGCAGCTCCATTAAAAACTGGAGTACGTTTACCAGCCAGCTCACAGCTGTATGTTCAAATGCATTATTCCGAAGGTTTTGCAGGAGTTGTAGATAGTACCGAATTTCGATTCTATTTTTATCCAGATGGTGAGCCCAATATTCGTGAAATGTACATTATGGTGCCTTTACAAAATTGGTATTTTTGGATCAATGCCGAAGAAACAAAAACCATTGTGGTAGACACAGCTTTATACGATAACTTTGATATATCCTTGTTTAGCGCATTACCACACAGTCACCGCATTTGTACCAAGGTTTTAAATTATGCTTACAATCCCTCAGGAGATACCATTCCATTGGTACGTATTAATGATTGGAATTTTCATTGGCAAGATTATTATTTTTATAAAAATTTGGTAAAAATTCCGATTGGCTATCGTTATCGCGGTATACACGAATTTGCGAATACTTCAACAAATCCTAACAATCCGTTTAATCCACCACAATGGACTCCTGTTGGTTTAACCTCTAACGATGAAATGTTTTTTGATGCTTTTCAGTTTTTAGTGTATTATCCAGGCGATGAAAACATCAATGTGGATTCTATTATTAACAATGATCCATTGTGGGTAACCTCCACACATGAATTGCCTTTGTTAAATCAGTATTCTTATTCATTTGCTTATCCCAATCCATCGTTGAATACAACAACTATTCAGTTGGTAGGAGAGTTTGATCTGACAAAAAAATCAATATTGAAAATTGTTGATGAACATGGAAGGCAAGTGAATCCGAAAGTAACAAAGAATAGTAATTCCTTCGAAGTTAATTTAACTGGACTAAAATCTGGAATCTATTATTATCAAGTTTTGGCTGGCGATAAAGCGATTTCCAACGGCAAGCTCATAAAAATTGACTAGCAGAGTACGTTAGGCATCCTTATTTAATTTGTAAATTTGTGCTGAATTTACAACATGTCGCAGCTTCACCGTAATCAATCCATTTTAGATAAATATCTTCCTGAGCAAGCTGTTCCAGTTATTGCTCAATGGATTTATAAATACGATTTTAAACTTAAAATCAAAAAATCACGCTCTTCAAAATATGGTGATTACCGTCCTCCAATAAAAGGGCAGAATCATTTAATTACTATCAATCACGATTTAAACAAATATGCATTTTTAATCACCTTGGTGCATGAAATAGCACATTTAACCAATTTTAATAAACACAAAGATACTGTTGCACCGCATGGCGAAGAGTGGAAAACAGAATTCAAAATTCTCATGAATTTTTTTCCACACGATGGCATTTTCCCAGAAGATGTGAGTCGCGCACTTAAAAAATACATGCAAAATCCTGCCGCTTCTAGCTGTTCCGATACCAGTTTATTGCGTGTTCTTAAAAAATACGATGATCGCCAACATACCGTCCTTTTAGAAGAATTGCCTGAAGGAACAACATTTATGTATGGTGCCGACCGCCTATTTCTGAAGGGCGAACAAATCCGGAAGCGCTTCAAATGTAAAGAGGTAAAAACAAGACGAATGTATCTTTTTAATCCATTAACCGAAGTTACCCCTGTGGAACAGCCCCTTGAAGAGAAAAAGAAGGAATTCTTTAATATTTTTAATCTTAAAAAATAGCCAATATTTAATCAACAAAAACGTACAAACTATTGGCTTTTTGTTAAATTTGTTCTTCCTGAAAAAAGGAGCCATTTATTCACATTAATTTATTACAAAATGAGTACTACAGCCGTTGATAAAAACATCGATTTAAAAGTATCGAAATTAGCAGAGCATATTATTGGTTCTGAAATTATAAAACTTGCCGCTGAGGTAAATGAAAAAATTAAAAAAGGCGAAAAAGTATATAACTTAACCATTGGTGATTTTAATCCGAAAGTATTTCCAATTCCTTCTGAATTAAAAAAAGCAATCATCAATGCTTACGATGAAGACCATACAAATTATCCTGCTGCTGATGGTATGTTGGAATTGCGTACTGCTGTTTCAAAGTTATTAAAAGAACGTGGTGATTTAGATTATAAAACAGATGAGATTGTGATTGCAGGTGGTGCTCGTCCAGTCATTTATGCAATTTTCCGTGCTTTGGTTGATGCTGGTGATACAGTTGTATTCCCAGTTCCATCATGGAATAACAATCACTACACATACTTGAATGGTGCAAAACCAGTGTTGATTGAAACAAGTCCTGAAAACAAATTCATGCCTACAGCGGCTGAATTAAAACCACACATTGCAACTGCAAATATTCTTGCATTGTGTTCTCCTTTAAATCCTACCGGAACAACTTTCCGTAAAAAAGATTTAGAAGAAATTTGTGATATGATTTTAGCAGAGAACGTAAAACGTAATGCAGAAAATAAAAAGCCATTGTACTTGATGTACGATCAAATTTATTGGGCATTAACACATGGCGAAACTGTTCATTACAATCCAGTTTCATTACGTCCTGAAATGAAAAACTACACCGTGTTTGTAGATGGTATTTCTAAATCATTGGCAGCAACAGGTGTTCGAGTTGGATGGAGCATGGGTCCGAAAAAAATCATCGAAAAGATGAAATCAATTTTAACGCATGTAGGTGCTTGGGCACCAAAAGCAGAACAAATGGCAACTGCTGTTTACTTAAATGATTTAGCAAGTTACGATACCTTCTTAGCAGATATCAAATCGAAAATAAACGATCGTTTGGTTGGTTTCTACAAAGGATTCCAAGCATTAAAATCGGAAGGATTTAAAGTGGATGCGATTGCTCCTGAAGCAGCAATCTATTTGACTGTTCAGTTTTCATTGCACGGACAAAAAACTACTGATGGAAACGTATTAGCAACAACACAAGATGTAACAAAATACATTTTGGATGAAGCACAAGTTGCATTGGTTCCATTCTATGCTTTTGGTTCATCAACTGATTCTAGCTGGTATCGTTTATCTGTTGGTACTTGTAAATTGGAAGATGTAGCAGGTGTAATTGAAAATTTAAGAAAAGCATTGAGTAAGTTGTCGTAATTGGTTTATTGTTAAGTACTATGAAGAATAATTATTGTGTGATTATGGCAGGCGGTGTTGGTAGCCGTTTTTGGCCAATGAGTAGAACCGCTCATCCAAAGCAGTTTATGGATATTTTAGGTACTGGCGAAACATTGTTGCAACAAACCTATAATCGTTTTTTAAAACTTTGCCCTAAAGAAAATATATACATCGTTACCAATGAATCGTATGTGGGTTTAGTAAACGAACAGATTAAAGGAATTGATTCGAAAAACATTTTAAGCGAACCAGCTCGTAAAAATACCGCTCCATGCGTAGCATATGCATGTTATAAAATTGCACAATTGAATCCCGATGCATTAACTGTAATTGCACCATCGGATCATTTAATTACCAAAGAAGATACATTTGTAAAAGCAATCAAAGCATGTTATGCAAAAGCTGCTGCTGAAGATTGTTTAGTAACATTGGGAATCAATCCAAGTCGACCAGATACTGGTTACGGATACATTCAGTTTGTAGAATCGGAAATAAAAGAAAAAGATTCGCGCATTAAACGTGTAAAAACATTTACTGAAAAACCCGATTTAGAAATGGCCAAATTCTTTTTACAAAGTGGCGATTTCTTATGGAATTCAGGGATTTTTATTTGGAGTGTGAAGAGTGTTATCAAAGCATTCGAAAAATATTGTTCTGACATGGATGCTATTTTCAAAGAAGGAAATAGTGTTTACAATACACCACAAGAATCAGAATTTATTGCAAAAGCATATACCAACTGTAAAAACATTTCCATCGATTATGCCATTATGGAAAAAGCAGATAATGTGTATGTGCGTTCATCCATCATTGGTTGGAGCGATTTAGGTACATGGGGTTCTTTGTACGAACACATCAAACAAGATGATCATCAAAATGCAATCGTAGGTAAAAATGTAATGGCTTACGATTCTAAAAATTGCATTGTAAATGTTCCCAAAGATAAATTGGTAATTCTGCAAGGGTTGGATGATTACATTGTTGTAGAATCGGATGGTATTTTGTTAATCTGTAAAAAAGAAGATGAACAACAAATCAGAACATTTGTAAATGATGTAAAAGTTACCAAAGGGGATAAATTTGTTTAGGAGTTATTCAGCAGAGCGGTATTTCTTTCCGTTGTAAGCGCCCGAAAAATAAACGATGAATCGAATGCCTGCCATGGCCTGTTCTGCATTCCAATCGGCATATAAACTGGCACCAACACCAACATCGTACGTTACTTTTTTAATAATATCTACTTGAAGATAAATTCCAGGTTGGCTGTAGGGGCGTGAATAAATGCTATCTACCAATCCATAACCAGTAGAATAGGAGATACCTGCAAATCCTGAAAAGTGAATGTCTTTATCTTCGTAACGTTTTCCATAACCACCATGGAATTGATAGTTGTTATAAAATCCGAATTTTTCGCCCGAAATATTCGTTCCTAATTGAAAGTAATGGTGTTTAATGTGAAAATTAAAATCTACACCTCCAGTAAATCCTAAGGGGTATTTACGTGTTAAGTTCTGTTGAACACCAGCACCCGCTGTCACCCAATTATTATAATACCTGAATTTTTTATTGTTCAGAACAAATGTACTGTCGAGTGGTGCAATGTGTTTTTTCTTAGCAGTTTCGTTAGTTGTTTTCTCTTCCACCATTTTATACGTTTTCCCATTAATAACCGTATCCGTTTGAGCATTGCTATTGAATGCCAAGCAGAATAGTAAAATGAAGAGGTATAAATAGTTTTTCAAGGTGTCGTTTATTAAATAACAAGCCCTCTCTTAACAAAGAGAAGGCTTGTAGTAATCATTTTTTTATTTCATCGAACCGCACATGTCTTCTGGTTTCACCCATTGATCAAATTGTTCGTTGGTAACATAACCTAATTCAATAGCTGCTTCACGCAATGTTTTATTTCCTTTGTGCGCAGTCTTCGCAATTTTAGCGGCTTTTTCGTAACCAATGTGTGTGTTTAATGCTGTAACCAACATCAACGAATTTTCTAAATGTTGTTTTAAAATTGGCAAGTTTGGCTCAATACCTACAGCACAATTATCATTAAATGAAACACACGCATCACCAATTAAACGAGCCGACTGTAAAACGTTTGCTGCAATTAATGGCTTGAATACATTCAATTCAAAATGTCCCATCGATCCACCAACCGATACAGCAACATCGTTACCCATCACTTGCGCACACACCATCGTTAAGGCTTCTGGTTGTGTAGGATTTACTTTTCCTGGCATGATAGACGATCCTGGTTCATTGTCAGGGATAATGATTTCACCAATTCCACAACGTGGTCCGGATGATAACATACGAATGTCATTTGCTATTTTCATTAATGCTACTGCTGCACGTTTTAATGCTCCCGATAATTCAACCATTGCATCGTGTGCTGCCAATGCTTCAAATTTGTTGGGTGCTGTTACAAATGGTAAACCTGTTAGTTCCGCAATTTTTTTAGCAACCAATACATCGTATCCTTTTGGTGTATTTAATCCAGTTCCTACAGCTGTTCCACCCAATGCTAATTCACTTACCATCTCCAATGAATTTTTGATAGCGCGAATGCTGTTCGTTACTTGTTGTGCATAACCACCAAACTCTTGTCCAAGTGTTAATGGTGTTGCATCCATAAAGTGTGTACGACCTGTTTTTACAATGCTTTTGAAATCGTTTGATTTTTTTACCAATGTATCACGTAATTTTTCTAATCCAGGAAGTGTAATGTCCACTACTTGTTTGTAAGCAGCAATGTGCATTGCAGTTGGATACGTATCATTCGATGATTGTGATTTGTTTACATCATCATTTGGATGCAATACTTTTTTCTCATCCGCTAATTTTCCACCACTCATAACATGCGCACGGTAAGCAATTACTTCGTTTGCATTCATGTTCGATTGTGTTCCCGAACCTGTTTGCCAAATTACCAATGGAAATTGATCATCCAATTTTCCAGCAATAATTTCATCACATGCTTTTGCAATCAAGTCTTTTTTCTCAGTTGCCAAAACACCTAATTCGTTGTTTGCCATAGCAGCTGCTTTTTTCAAATAACCAAAAGCATAAATAATCTCTTTTGGCATCGATGCTTCTGGTCCAATTTTAAAATTGTTACGTGAGCGTTCTGTTTGTGCTCCCCAATATTTGTCAGCAGGTACTTTTACCTCGCCCATTGTGTCGGTTTCAATTCTGTATTCCATAATCGTAATGTTATTTAAAAATTAGTACTGAATATTCGTCTTTCGAGTCCCAAATTTAAGGTTTATTTGCTATTATTTTCATGAAATTGGATCGAATAGATGAATTTTTAGTGGATTTATTTTGACCGTTTGTAGGGGTTAATTTTGTTGTGTTTTGAACGTGTTTAAGGCATTTATTAGTAAGCGGTTCTGTTGATAAAATTGCTAAAACGGTCCTTTTCGACTCTTTTTATGCATACTTTGTATCTTATTACAAAATCTCCGTTAAGGGTATATGGTAAAAAGCTACATATTAATTTTTCTCTCGTTTTTCTGTTCCCATTTTGGTTTTGCCCAAAACTATACAATTGAAGGAACTGTTTTGGATATATCCAATAAACCTGTTGAGTCGGGTAATGTTATTTTACTTTCTTCCAAAGATTCATCCATCATTAAAGGCGATTTTTTTATGGATGGAAAATATATACTGAAGGAAATTGTCGACAGTGTATTCATTTTAAAAATTACTGCGCTTGGTTTTGAAAATTATTTTCAATTGGTCGTAAATACAAAGAACGATTCTGTTCTTGTAATTGATGCAATTCAGTTAAAGATGAATGCCACATTAAAAGAAGTGGAAGTAGTTTCCAAAATACCATTGTTTGAACGAGATGGCGAAAAAGTAAAAGTAAATGTTGAAAATTCAGCATTAAGTAATTTGGGCTCTGTATTGGATGTTTTGAAAAAAACACCTACCGTAATGGTAAGCAGTACCGATAATGTTTCTGTATTTGGTAAAGGGGAAGCTATTATTTATGTGGATGGTCAGCAAATTTCTTCCACCGATGTGCTTAAAACTATTGCTTCCACCGAACTCAAAGAAATTGAAATCATATCCAATCCATCTGCAAAATACGATGCGAGTGGTAGAGCAGTAATCAACATTGTTACAAAGAAAAACAATTTGGAAGGCTACAATGGAAATTTAATTCAGAATACCTTGTATGGGAAGTATTTGTTTACCTATACTGGATTAAGATTCAATTATAAATATAAAAAATGGTCCACATTTGTGAGCTATGGATTTCCCCATGGTAAAGGTTGGAGTTCCGATGAGTATTATCGAAACTTAAAAAGTAATGATAGTACAACCACTGAAATGAAAAATAAAATTTATACGATTAATAATCAGGTGAATTCACATTATTACAGAGCTGGTGTTAATTATGCAATTGATTCAGCTAGTTCTTTTGGTGTTCAATACAATGGTTTTTATGCCTTGAATAAAAATGAAGCAGAAAATACCAATGAAATTTTTAAAAATTCCGTTCCTCAGTTAACGATTGAAACATACACATTGTCGCGTCCTAAATTAATTAATAACACCGCCAATATTAATTATACACGAACGTTGGATACTTTAAAAAGTGAATGGACTACTGCTTTTCAATATGGAAATTTTACATCCAAAAATTTTGATGAAATAACGCAAAAAACGATAGTTGCGGGAACTACTGATCAACAATTAAAAAGGAATAATGGCTTGAACGAAATTCAACTGTTTACAGGACAATCAGATTTAACAAAGGCGTTTAATAAAAAATGGAAGCTCGAAAGTGGAATCAAAGATTCCTATATCATTAATGAAAGTGCAATTGATTTTGAAAATTATTCAGTTGCTGGTGAATGGATTTCGGATCCTTCTTATTTTAATGGATATAAGTACAGCGAAAATGTGTTGGCAGGCTACACACAACTTCGTTATTCATATAAGAAGATAAACATGCGCGCTGGATTAAGGGCTGAACATACCACTTCGGATGGATATTCAAAAATTACAAATCAACAAGTAATTAATCGTGAATACACCAATTTGTTTCCAAGTGCATTTTTTGGATATGATTTTACCAAAGATTTAAATACGAGTATTACCTATTCGAGCCGTATTGCGCGACCAAGTTTTCAGGACATGGATCCCTTCATTAATTACATCGATTCACTTTCTTCATTCAGGGGGAATCCGTATTTGGTTCCTGCATATACACATTCACTAGAGGCATCCTTGATTTATATGAAAGAGGCTTCTTTGACTTTTAGTTATTCCAGAACAAATGGTGCCATGAATTTAGTGGTGGATAAATTGGATGATGGTAGCGATGCATTTATTGCAACAACAAAAAATTTAAATTATTCCGAAACCTATTCTGCTGGAATTACCATTCCCTATGAATTGAGCTGGTGGACCACCTACAACTATTTTGGCTACATGGAGAATATATTTACCTACAATAGCAGAGGAAAGGTTATTCAAAATAGAAAACCAATGTTCTACATGTACCTGTACGATGAATTTAGATTTAAAAAATATTTTTCGATGGAAGTAACATTCGAATACACATCGGCTGGTGTTGATGGTATTTTTACGTTTGAACCTTTTTATAATTTATCAGCTAATATCAAAAAAACGTTTTTTAATGATAAACTTACTTGTCGATTTATTGCCAACGATATTTTGACAACTGCATTTAACAGAGGTTCCAGTAATGTTGAAGGGTATGATGTAAATTATGTGTCGCGAGAAAACACACACTTCTTTTTATTATCCTTGAACTATCGATTCGGGAAATTAAAATCATCCGACTACCGTGATAAAACGGTAAATCAAGAAGAGTACGATCGAATTAAAATGAGTAAATAACTTACAATATTTCCAACACTCTTTCTGGAGGGCGGCCAATAACAGCTTTTTTACCATTCACAATAATAGGACGTTCAATCAAAATTGGATTTTCGGCTAATACCTTTATCCATTCCGCTTCCGAAAGTGTTTTTCCTTTGTACTTGCTCTTGTAAATTTCTTCTCCCTTTCGAACAATGTCTTCTGCTTTTAATTTTAGCAAGGACAAAAGTTCCTTAATTTCCTTTTGAGTAGGAGGTGTTTTTAAATATTCAACCACTTCTGCTTTTATGCCTTTTTCGGCAACAATGCTGCAGGCCTCTCTGCTTTTTGAACAACGTACATTGTGGTATATCTTAACTGTTGCCATATTCCATTAAATAAGATTTTATAAAGTCATTGAGTTCCCCATCCATCACAGCTTGTACATTCGATGTTTCATAATCGGTACGCAAATCTTTAACTAGTTTATAGGGATGAAAAACATAATTACGTATTTGTGAGCCCCATTCAATTTTCTTTTTATTCCCTTCAATTGCTGCAATTGATTCACGTTTTTTACGCATTTCAATTTCGAACAATTGAGACTTTAAAAGCTTGATTGCATTTTCTTTGTTTTGTAATTGCGAACGCGACTCTTGATTTTTAATAATAATTCCAGATGGCTTGTGATACAAGCGCACTGCCGTTTCTACCTTGTTTACATTTTGACCACCCGCACCACCTGCACGGAAGGTTTCAAATTCAATATCGGCTGGGTTCACATCTACTTCAATCGTATCATCAATAAGTGGATACACATAAACAGATGCGAAGGATGTATGTCGTTTAGCATTGGCATCAAATGGAGAAATACGCACTAAACGATGTACGCCATTTTCACCTTTCAAATACCCAAAAGCAAATTCACCTTCTACTTCCATGGTAATGGATTTTATTCCCGCAACATCTCCTTCTTGGTAATCTACTTCTTTTATTTTGTAGCCATTTTTTTCGGCATACATTTTATACATACGCATGAGCATCGCTGCCCAGTCGCAACTTTCGGTTCCACCAGCACCAGCATTTATTTGAACTACAGCACTCAATACATCCTCTTGTCCGCTGAGCATGTTTTTGAATTCCGTTTCTTCCAATAATTTTAAAGTCGATTGGTATTGGCTTTCTACTTCCTGCTCCGTAGCTTCTCCTTGTTTGAAAAAATCATACAACAATTCCAAATCATCCATATTACTCTTTGTTTGAGTATACGATGCGGTCCAGTTTTTTTTGATTTTTGTTTGTTTAAGCAGTTCTTCTGCTTTTTTAGGATCGTCCCAAAAATTGGGTGCAAGTGCGCGTTCCTCTTCTTCTGCTATCTCACGTAATTTACGATCGATGTCAAAGGTGCCCCCTCAGCGCTTCCGTGCGCTCTTTCAAGTCTTTAAGTTGGTCGGTAGTAATCATGGCAACAAAAGTAACAAATATTACAGCGTGTTTGTGTTTTTGATTGTAATTTTGTGAAAATAAAAATTCGTTATGGAAACAACTACACTAAAAATAGAAGGGATGACTTGTGGTCATTGTCAAAAAGCAGTTACAAAATTAATTTCTTCGGTAGAAGGTGTTTCTGCTTGTGATGTATCATTAGAAAAAGGAGATGCTACGGTTAGTTTTGATGAACAGAAAACATCAAAAGCAACAATTGTAAAAGCGGTAATTGATTCTGAAATCTATAAAGCAAGTTAACATGTTGCATTATAAAATATATGTTGGTGGAGCGTTTGTAGAAACTGCAACTAAATTGGATGTTGTAAATCCATTTTCGCAAGAACAATTCGCAAGTACCTTTTTAGCTGGAAAAGAAGAGTTGGAAATTGCAATTCAGAAAGCGGAGGCCGTAAGAATGGAATTGAGAAAAATGCCTTCTTACAAACGCTACGCAATATTAATGCAAATTGCAGAGGAGATAAAAAAAGATAGAATTCATCTTGCTGAAATTTTAAGTCAAGAGTCTGCAAAACCTATGAAATATGCTTTAGCAGAAATTGATCGTGCAGCACAAGCATTTGTTGTAGCCGCTGAAGAAACCAAACGTTTGCCTAAAGAATATGTATCGCTCGACTGGACTCCAGCTGGCGAAGGGAAAGAAGGTATTGTTAATTATTTTCCAATTGGACTAGTAGCGGGCATTGCTCCATTTAATTTTCCTTTAAATTTGGCAGTGCATAAAATTGCGCCTGCAATTGCAGCAGGATGCGCTATCATTTTAAAACCAGCTTCGTCCACTCCTTTATCGACTTTGGAATTAGCAAAAATTATTGATAAAACAGATTTACCCAAAGGAGCTGTTTCTATTTTGCCAATGAATCGTTTAGCGGGTAATCAATTGGTGACGGATGAACGTTTCAACTTATTATCATTTACAGGTTCGCCTGTTGTTGGTTGGGAAATGAAACGCAACGCAGGGAAGAAAAAAGTAGTGCTCGAGCTTGGCGGAAATGCAGCTGTGATTATAACAGAGTCAGCTGATTTGGAAAAAGCAATTCAGAAATCAGTGCTGGGTGGTTTTGCATACAGTGGTCAAATTTGTATTCATGCACAACGATTTTATGTGCACGAAACTATTTTTGAAAAATTCACTACCGCATTTGTGGAAGCAAGTAAAAAGTTAAAACAAGGAAATCCGATAGAGACCACAACGGATATCTCTTCCATGATTGATGAAGAAAATGCACAGCGTGTTGAAAGTTGGATTAATGAGGCTGTTGCAAAAGGTGCAAAAGTATTATTGGGTGGAAAAAGAAAGGATTTGTTTGTTGAACCTACTATATTAACAAACACAACTCCTAATATGAATGTATGTGCCGAAGAGGTATTCGGACCGGTTGTGGTGATTGAAAAATACAAAACAATAAACGAAGCAATCGCCTTGGTGAACGATTCCAAATTCGGATTGCAAGCAGGAATATTTTCTGATTCGACTTCAGAAATTAATTTAGTATTTAATGAATTGGAAGTTGGTGGAGTTATCCTAAATGATGTCCCAACGTTCCGAACAGATCACATGCCATATGGGGGAATTAAGGATAGTGGCTTGGGAAGAGAAGGAGTGAAGTATGCAATTATGGATATGCTCGAACCCAAGTTATTGGTGAAATAAAAAAAAGGCGATTCAAATGAATCGCCTTTTTTATTTATTTCAATGATTGCAATGCTTTTTTGAAACTTACTTTATCATCAATTGTTTTTGCTAACACATCAATTGATAATCGTTCTTGCAACATCGTATCGCGGTAACGAATAGTTACAGTATTGTCTTCCAACGACTGATGATCAACCGTTATACAGAATGGTGTTCCAATTGCATCTTGTCTGCGGTAACGTTTCCCAATTGCATCTTTTTCATCGTATGTAGTAGCATGATCAAATTTTAATAAATCTAAAATTTCACGTGCTTTTTCTGGTAAGCCATCTTTTTTCAATAATGGCAATACCGCTACTTTTATTGGTGCTAAGAATGGAGGCAAGTTTAACGCTACACGCGTTGTTCCATCTTCTAGTTTTTCTTCAATGTATGCTTTTGATAAAGTAGCAAGGAATAAACGATCCAATCCAACCGATGTTTCTACTACATAAGGAACATAGTTCTGATTCAATTCAGGATCGAAGTATTGTAATTTTTTTCCTGAATGTTGTTCATGTGCTTTTAAATCGAAATCGGTACGTGAATGAATTCCTTCTAATTCTTTAAATCCAAATGGAAAATTAAATTCGATATCACATGCAGCATTAGCATAATGTGCTAATTTTAAATGATCGTGGTAGCGGTAGCTCTCATCACCAAAGCCCAATGATTTATGCCACTTCATACGCGTTTCTTTCCAGTAGTTGTACCATTCCATTTCAGTGCCTGGACGAACAAAAAATTGCATTTCCATTTGTTCAAACTCACGCATACGGAATATAAACTGACGAGCAACAATTTCATTACGGAATGCTTTTCCTGTTTGTGCAATACCAAACGGAATTTTCATTCTTCCTGTTTTTTGCACATTCAAAAAGTTTACGAATATTCCTTGTGCTGTTTCTGGACGTAAATAAATAATGTTTGAATCTTCAGTTACTGCACCCATTGAAGTGCTGAACATTAAATTAAACTGACGAACTTCTGTCCAGTTTTTTGTTCCCGAAACAGGACAAACAATTTCGCAATCAATTATAATTTGACGAACAGCTTCTAAATCATTTTTTTCTAACGAATCTTTGAACTTAGAAAGAATTTCATCTGCTTTGGTTTGGTTTTCCAATACACGTGCATTGGTTGCACGAAACTGTGCTTCGTCAAATGCAGCACCAAAACGTTCTTTTGCTTTGTCTACTTCTTTCTGAATTTTTGCTTCAATTTTTGCAACGTGATCTTCAATCAACACATCCGCACGGTAACGTTTTTTGCTGTCTTTGTTATCAATCAATGGATCATTGAAAGCATCCACGTGCCCCGATGCTTTCCACGTTGTGGGATGCATAAAAATAGAGGCATCGATACCAACAATGTTTTCGTGCATTTGCACCATGGCTTTCCACCAATAGTCGCGTAAATTCTTTTTTAGCTCAACACCCATCTGACCGTAGTCATAAACAGCGCTTAAGCCATCATATATTTCTGAACTTTGAAAAATAAATCCGTACTCCTTTGAGTGCGAAATAATGTTTTTGAAAATATCTTCTTGATTTGCCATAGTGGGTGCAAAATTAGGAAAAAAATCGAGCCTTTTTTATATAATTTCTTCCTGAGCATTATCATAAAAAGAGATAATGATTAATTATTATTTTTGCCCAAACACGAAACTATTCTTTTATGAGGCTATTTTTATTGATTTTTATCCTTTTTGTAAATTTTTCTTTTGCTCAAGTAGGTGGAAAGCTCGATCGTTCCTACAGCGATGTTTTACCTGAACGATTTTTAATTGATAAGGAAAAATTAAGAGATCACATATTTTCAGGGATTCCTTATTCAATTCGTACAGGTGAATATTCTAGAAGAGCAATGAATTTTGCTCATAGTAATGCATTAAGTGTTTCTGATCTTATTAGTGGAGGAACCGTCTACAGCGATTGGGATGAGTTGGAAGAGTATGTGAATAAAATTTTACAATCTGTGATGCCTGAGGAGTTGAAAAAAGATTCAATGATACATGCGTACATTATTCGTGATGGAAGTTATAACGCATTTATGACTCCTTCTGGTCAGACCTTTATACATGTAGGATTAATAGCCGAAATGCAAGACGAAGCTACCTTGGCGGGGATTCTTGCACATGAGTTGGCACATTATTACATGAGGCATTCATTGCATCGTTTCTTAGAGGAAGAGGCTGGTCATTTTGATCAAGGGTTTTTGTCTTCGGGTGTGGTTCGAAAAAAGTTTTCTGTGAACAATGAACTCCAAGCAGATTCTTTAGCGGCAATTTGGGTTCAAAATTCTGGCTATAGCTCAGAAGGTTTAATGTCGGGCTTTAGAACCATGTATCGTTTGGAAAGAAATGTTTTAAAAAAGATGAGGATGGACTGGTCATTAAAAGAAGTTACCCATCCTGTTTCTGAAAAGCGTTTGGCGCAATTATCAAGCTTAAGTAAGCAGTACAATAAAAACTTGGGAAAATTTTTCTTGATAGATGAAAACAAGTTCTATCGCCTTAAAGAAGAGGTTAAACCTGAAGTTTTAAAAAGTTTGTTGCATGATTTTGACTATTATGAATGCATAGAGAAGTCATTTAAATATCATTTGTTTGATCCGGATAACGAAACCTATGTTTATTATTTGATGGAAGGAATAAGACGAAATGCATATTTAGATGTGGATATTTGGAAAGAACTATTTATAACCAATTTGTATTACGATAGCGTCATGGTAAATGGCGAAACACATAAAGAAAAGATGACCGATCATCTTTTTAAAAAATTCGATTTGGACATCATTCCAATTGATCCCAAAGAGGGTGTTAAGATTAAAGCAAAATTCTATTGGCGTGATAAACCAAAATTCACAACTTATGAAGAAGCATATAACTTCTTTTTTATAGTGGGACAAGCTCTAAAGTGCAAAGAATGTGTTTTGTCAAATGCATTGAGTTATACCAAAACAAAAGATAAACCTCTGCGGAATAAGTTTTTAGAAGAATACTTAGGATATGATTCAATTGCCCATAGAAATTTCGCAAAAAATCTCTTAAAAGATTCTATTTGTAAGAGTTTAAATGATCAAAAAATAATTGCATTCAAAGACTTGATAATAAATGTTGAACAAGGATATGAAGTGATTATGATTCCTGATAAGAACCAATTGTTTGTGGAAATGATTGATAGTGTCATGAAAAACAAAAAAAATAGAACTGCTTTTTATTTATCAAGTTACAAAAAGAGTCAGGTAAATAATTACATTAATTTGGTAGCCTTGCAAAGTTTTTCATTGGTGCGTACGATTTCAAAAGGAGAAAAATTAGAGATGCATGTGTTGGATCCAAGATATTGGGACATGTTCTATAAATTAGGAGTTAATGAGATTGAATTTGTCTTTGCACGTTATCACGAAACTAGAGCGAAAGATGTTTCACTGGAGGGTTATAAAACGGTTATAAATACGGATGTTTCAAAAATTCTCGGCATTACCAATCAAACAAAATATTTTGATGTGCTTATTAGTAGTGTTCGTGAAATTGAAAATGGAGCAATGAAAATTCGACATTATGAAGGGGATAATAAATTGACGAGTAAAGAAAAAACCTCAGACCAAATTACTAAGATTATTAAATATGAATTAAGTATGAAAGAAACAAATGCTTTAGAGCAGGACAAGCGCTTTAGATACAGTAATAATCATTAATTTTATTTTGAATTAAAGGATTTCGAAATGAAGAAAAGTCTATTTTGTGTTTTTATACTTATTGGAAATTTTTTATTTGCTCAATCAGATAGCACTTCAACTATCGTTGTTTCTGGTTACATCGATTGTTATTATGCCTATAATTTTACAGAACCGGCTTCTAAAAATATTCCCTTTGCTTATAATCATAACCGACACAACGAGTTTAATATAAACAATGTGGTGGTTGGATTAAAGTATAGCAATCGCAGGTTAAGAAGTAATTTGTTGTTGCATGCGGGGACGTATGTGAAAACAAATTATGCAGCCGAACCAACCTTGTTACAATTTATTAATGAAGCAAGTGTAGGTGTTAAGCTTACAAAAAAACTGTGGCTAGATGCAGGTATCATGCCTTCGCACATAGGATTGGAAACAGCTATTTCAAAAGACAATTGGACACTTACTCGATCCTTGTGTGCTGAGAATTCACCGTATTATGAAACCGGTGCAAAGTTGAGTTTTATACCCAATTCAAAATGGAGTATTGCCGCTCTCGTTTTAAATGGTTGGCAAAACATAGAAGAGAAAAATCGAAATAAAGCAGTTGGAACACAAGTGCAATTTATACCCACTAAAAAATGGCTAATTAATTATAGCACCTTTTTTGGTGAAGGGAAAAACCTACCTGATTCCTTACAAGTACTCAGACATTTTCATGATGTTTATTTTACATGGTTAATTTCAGATAAACTTGCTATTGCTTCTGTTTTCGATTTTGGTTACGAACAAAAATCTACAAGCGATAAATCATTCGCAGGTTGGTACACGCCTGCATTGGTTATTCGTTATAAAATGGATAAACAATACAGTACTTGTTTACGTGCCGAGTATTTTAATGATCAAAATCGAATCATTGGTATTAATAGCGAAGTTGCTGGATTCTCCTTGAACCTCGATTATGCTCCAATGGAAAATGCACTTATCCGAATAGAAGGTAAAACGTTTCCTGTTCGAGACTCATCCGGCAGCTTCGATAATACTTCATTTAAAAATTCAACTCTTTCATTATCAATTGCATTGTCCTTTTAATTCAACCTGCTTGTATTCAAACAATTATGTTATATTTGCCCCTTCAAAATAATAACATGAAAAAATTACTCCTGCTTTTTTGTGTGTTAGTTGTGTCAAGCTATGCAACAGCACAAACCTTATCACCCGAAGTTATTTCAACATCTGGCACCAGTATGAGTAATGGTTCAACTACCTTGGATTGGACATTGGGCGAACCAGCTACAGCTACTTTAGATAATCCACAAAATGCAATTACGCAAGGCTTTCATCAACCAACAATCATTGTAACTGCTATTGCAGATGCAGCAACATTAAATGATGTGAAGGTGTTTCCTAATCCAACAATAGATGTAGTTCAAATTCAATTTACTGCAAATCAAAAAAACACATTGGTTGAATTGTACAGCATAGAAGGTAAATTATTAGAAAAACACTTGGTTAATTCACAAGCATTGGAAATGAATATGTCGACCTATCCTGCAGGGACTTATCTATTAAAAATAAATAAATCAGAAACACATAAACTCGTAAAATCTCACTAAACAACTCTCTACTCAATTACATCTCATGAAAAAATTAATTACACTTTTATTTCTTGTAGCAATTTCATCTGCTTATGCACAAGCACCGCATGGTTTTAATTACCAAGCTGTGGCTCGCGATGCAGGCGGTGTGGCACTTACAAATCAAGCAATTGGTTTACAAATTAGTTTGTTGCAAGGTAGCTCAAGCGGTTCTGTAGTTTATACAGAAACGCATACGGTAACATCTAATAATTTAGGTTTATTAAACTTGGTAGTAGGAAATGGAACGCCACAATCAGGCTCTTTTATGGCAATTGATTGGGCTAATGGTCCTTATTACATTGAAATAAGTATGGATGTAACAGGTGGTACTTCTTATGTATTAATGGGAACTCAACAATTGTTGAGTGTTCCTTACGCATTATATGCAGCAAGCTCTGGAACAGCGGGCGCTCAAGGCGCAACTGGTGTAACAGGTGCAACTGGTGTTAATGGTGCAACAGGTGCAACTGGTAATGATGGAGCAAATGGAATTGATGGCGCAACTGGAGCAACCGGTGTTCAGGGAGTAGCTGGAATTGATGGCGCAACAGGGGCGACAGGACTTGCAGGTGCAGATGGAACAGATGGTGCACAAGGAGCTCAAGGAGCACAAGGTGCAGATGGTGTAACTGGTGCAACAGGAAGCACAGGAGCAACTGGTTTAGCAGGTGCAAACGGAACAAACGGTGTAACTGGTGCAACAGGAAGTACAGGAGCAACAGGTGTAGCTGGAACTCCAGGGACAAATGGAACTAACGGAACAAATGGTGCAACAGGAAGTACAGGAGCAACTGGTGTTGCGGGAACGAATGGAGTAACTGGTGCTACAGGTGCAACTGGAACAGCCGGAACTAACGGAACAAATGGTGCAACAGGGAATACAGGCGCTACCGGAGCAACAGGAACTGCAGGAACGAATGGAACAAACGGTGCAACAGGTGTAGCTGGAACTAACGGAACGAATGGAGCAACCGGAGCTACTGGTGCAACCGGAACTGCAGGAACAAATGGAACAAACGGTGTAACAGGAAGTACAGGTGCAACCGGTGTTGCTGGAACAAATGGTGCAACGGGTGCAACAGGTACAGCAGGAACCAATGGAACAAACGGTGCAACGGGAAGTACTGGTGCAACTGGTATAGCAGGAACGAATGGAACAGATGGTGTAACTGGAAGTACTGGTGCAACAGGTCCTCAAGGAGCACAAGGTGTTCAGGGGCCACAAGGGATTACAGGAGCAACAGGTGTTGCAGGTACTAATGGAACAGATGGTGCAACTGGAAGTACAGGAGCAACAGGATCTTCACTCGCAAATTATAATCAAAAAGTTTGGGCAGCAACCACAAGTGTAGCCGCAGGTAGCTGGGTGACAATTCCAGGAAGTACTATGACAATTACTACAAATGGTGGCCCTTTAATGATTACCACTACAATTTATGCAACTAATAGTAGTAGTAATCATATGACTTGTCAACCAATAATTGATGGAGTATGGGCTGGTAGTTATAGTAGTATGCTAAATCCAGGTGATCCTTTTTGGAAAGAAGGTCTTTTAGGTATTAATTCTCCTGGTTGGTGGGTGATGTGGAATAAGACAAAAATTTACACAAATATTCCTGCTGGAACACATACACTACAAATACAATGCGCAACACCTGGTGGTACATTAACAGTAGGTGATCCATCAGTACCTTGTTCTGTAAGTTTTATAGAATTAGGTCAATAGTTTTGTTAGCAAAATAGAAGAGCTATCTCACAATTGAGATAGCTCTTTTTTTATTCTTACCTTTGCACCATGATAGCAATTGACAATACCATCGTTTCGGAACATTTATTAGAAAAAAAATTTGTGTGTGATCTTAATGCTTGCAAAGGCGAATGCTGTGTTGCTGGCGATTCAGGCGCTCCACTCGATGAAGAAGAAATTGCTATCCTCGAAGATATTTGGGATGAGGTGAAACCCTACTTACCGAAAGATGGTGTGAAAGCAATCGAAAAACAAGGTGTATGTGTGATTGATTCAGATGGTGATTTTACCACACCATTGGTAAAAGGAAAACATTGTGCATTTACCATTTTTGATAAGGACATTGCTAAATGCGGCATCGAGCAAGCATACTTGGATGGAAAAATAAAGTGGAAAAAACCAATCTCTTGTCATTTATACCCCGTACGTATTAGTAAATACAAAGATTACGAAGCCGTGAATTACGATAAGTGGAGCATTTGTCAGCCGGCTTGCGAATGTGGCGCTAAATTAGACGTTCCAGTATACAAGTTTTTGAAAGAACCATTGATTCGTAAATATGGTAAAGACTGGTACAAACAATTAGAACTTGCTGATAAAATCAGAAACAAGTAAAATCGGAAACGATTCAACCTTTTTTTGAAAAGCCAATTCGTTGAACGTGTTAATTTTATTGGTAGTTTAAGGCGTTTTCCTCCGAAACCACACAAACTCTAAAAAGGATTTTTTTGACTACACCAAATATTTTTTCGAGAAATTTTTAGATTTTTTTCCAATTTTTCTAAAAGGCTGTTTTTTAATACGTTGGTCATTTCTTAACATTCGTCTGTTAATTTACCGTGTTTATAACTTCGGACAAATGTTAATTCAATATCCTTGACATACACTGAATTTGTTTACACATTTGTAGACCACAATTTCAATTAGCGAGATTTTATTTAAATCAACAAAATAGAGGGGTTCAGAGCCTCAGGGGATTTTTACCCTCTTATTTTAAACGTAACGAAATTGTAAAGGCCTGATTAAGAGATTTATATAAATAGTTAAAGATATTATTACAATGGAAGAACCAATATTAAAAGAGAATAAAGACAGATTTGTTCTTTTCCCTATCAAACATCATGATATCTGGGAAATGTACAAAAAAGCGGAAGCGAGTTTTTGGACTGCCGAAGAAATTGATCTTGGTCCAGATATGTCGGATTGGGAAAACAAATTAAATGACGATGAAAAACATTTCATTAAACATGTATTAGCATTTTTTGCTGCTAGCGATGGAATTGTAAATGAAAATTTGGCGATCAACTTCATGAACGAAGTTCAATACCCAGAAGCACGTTGTTTTTATGGATTCCAAATCATGATGGAAAACATTCATTCCGAAACATATTCTCTATTAATAGATACATACATTAAAGATCCGAAAGAAAAAGACATGCTTTTTCATTCCATAGACACTTTGCCATGTGTTGGAAAAAAAGCTGATTGGGCTTTAAAATGGATAGGTAACGGAACTTTCGCAGAAAGACTGATTGCCTTTGCTGCCGTTGAAGGTATTTTCTTTTCCGGAAGTTTCTGTTCCCTATTTTGGTTAAAAAAACGTGGCTTAATGCCAGGATTGACCTTCTCAAACGAGCTAATCTCTCGTGACGAAGGATTGCATTGTGATTTTGCTTGCTTATTGTATGGGCAATTAGAAAACAAATTATCACAAGAACGCGTTAAAGAAATTATTATGAACGCAGTGGCTATCGAAAAAGATTTTGTTTCCGATGCACTTCCTGTTCGTTTAATTGGAATGAACTCCGATATGATGTGTCAGTACATCGAATTTGTTGCTGATCGTTTATTGGTATCATTAGGTTGCCCTAAAGCTTACAATGCTACAAATCCGTTCGATTTTATGGAATTGATTTCATTGCAAGGAAAAACAAACTTCTTCGAAAAACGTGTTGCTGAATACCAAAAAGCTGGCGTTTCAGGAAACAAAGAAGACAATGTATTCAGTATGGATGCTGATTTTTAAAAAAAGAGAAAAACAAACTAAACAATATTTAATCACTACTTAACACAAAATAATATATGTACGTAATAAAAAGAGACGGTAACCGCGAATCAGTAAAATTCGACAAAGTAACAGCTCGCGTTCAAAAACTTTGCTACGGCTTGGATCCTATCCATGTAACGCCAGTAAACGTTGCAATGAAAGTTATTGAAGGTATTTACGAAGGTGTAACAACCAGCGAGTTGGATAACCTTGCTGCTGAAACTGCTGCTTCACTTACAACTAAACATCCTGACTACGCGCTATTAGCTAGCCGTATCGCTGTTTCTAACTTGCATAAAAATACAAACAAGTCGTTTTCAAAAACAATGGAAGCGCTTTACAATTACATCGATCCTAAAACTGGTAAAAAAGCACCATTGATTGCGGATGATGTATACGATATCATTTCTAAAAATGCACAAGAATTAGATTCAACAATTATCTATGACCGCGATTTTGGTTACGATTATTTTGGATTCAAAACATTAGAGCGTTCTTACCTTTTGAAAATAAATGGTAAAGTGGCTGAACGTCCTCAACACATGATTATGCGCGTTGCAGTGGGTATTCACAAAGATGATATCGCTTCTGCAATTGAAACCTATAACCTAATGAGTGAGCGTTGGTTTACACATGCTACACCAACTTTATTCAATGCTGGAACTCCTAAACCTCAAATGTCATCTTGCTTTTTGTTAACTACAAAAGACGATAGCATCGAAGGTATTTACGATACATTAAAGTCTTGTGCTAAAATTTCACAAAGTGCTGGTGGTATCGGATTAAGCATTCACAACATCCGTGCTACAGGTTCTTATATCCGTGGAACAAACGGTACTTCAAACGGTATCATCCCAATGTTACGCGTATTTAACGATACTGCTCGTTACGTTGATCAAGGTGGTGGAAAACGCAAAGGTTCATTTGCTATTTACTTAGAACCTTGGCATGCAGATATTCACGATTTCTTAGACTTGCGTAAAAACAATGGTAAAGAAGAAATGCGTGCACGCGATTTGTTTACAGCAATGTGGACACCAGATTTATTCATGAAGCGTGTTGAAGAAAATGCAGAGTGGAGTTTATTCTGCCCGAACGAAGCACCAGGATTATCTGATTGCTACGGTGAAGCATTCGAAAAATTATACACACAATACGAAAAAGAAGGTAAAGCACGTAAAGTAATTCAAGCACGTGAATTATGGGCTGCTATCATTCAATCACAAATTGAAACTGGTAATCCATACATGTTGTACAAAGATGCTGCAAACAGCAAATCAAATCAACAAAACTTGGGTACTATCAAATCTTCAAACTTATGTTGCGAGATTATGGAGTACACTTCTCCTGACGAGATTGCAGTTTGTAATTTAGCTTCTATTGCATTGAACCGTTTTGTTGAAGATGGACAATTCAATCACCAACGTTTATTCGAGATTACCTATGTAATCACTAAAAACTTAAATAAAATCATTGATCGTAACTATTACCCAGTGGCTGAAGCACGTAACTCAAACTTACGTCACCGTCCAATTGGTATTGGTGTTCAAGGATTGGCAGATGCATTTATCTTAATGCGTTACCCATTCGATTCACCTGAAGCGGTTCAATTGAACAAAGAAATTCACGAAACTATTTACTATGCTGCTATGACTGCTTCTAAAGACTTAGCAAAAGTAGATGGTCCTTACGAAACATACGCTGGTTCACCAGTATCAAAAGGAATTTTCCAATTTGATATGTGGGGAGTAACACCAAGCAACCGTTGGGAGTGGGATGTATTAAAAGAAGAAGTAAAACAACATGGTGTACGTAACTCATTATTGTTAGCACCAATGCCAACAGCTAGTACTTCACAAATTTTAGGTAACAACGAATGTTTTGAACCATATACTTCAAACATCTATTCAAGACGCGTATTGTCTGGAGAGTTTGTAATCGTGAACAAACATTTATTGAAAGACTTAGTGAAATTAGGTATCTGGAACGATAAGTTGAAAAACAAAATCATTGCAGCAAACGGATCTGTTCAAAACATTGCTGAGATTCCAGATAACATCAAAGCATTGTACAAAACAGTATGGGAAATTTCACAAAAAGTAATCATTAACATGGCTGCTGACCGTGGAGCATACATTTGCCAATCACAATCATTGAACTTGTTTGTACAAGATGCAAACTTTGCAAAATTATCAAGTATGCATTTCTATGGTTGGAAAGCTGGATTAAAAACAGGTATGTATTACTTACGTACAAAAGCTGCAGCTGATGCAATTAAATTCACCATTGAAGCAGAAGCAAAAACAGAAACACCAGAAGTATTAGGTAACGAAGATGTGTTGATTATGGAACGCCAACAACAAATCTCTGCTGAACGCCAAGCATTACTTGAAAAAGAAACAGCAGAAAAAGCAGCTGAAGTAGCATCACAATTATCTTGCTCTTTAGATAATCCAGATGCGTGTGAAGCTTGTGGAAGCTAAGAAATAGCGAATAAATAAATTTTTAATGAAACAAAACCTCAACTACTTCAGTTGAGGTTTTTGCATTTAATATAATCTATTATGAAAAGAAATGAAGCGAAAGTGTTGGTTCCTGATGAACTAGTAATGAATAAAATCTATTTTATTAGAAACCAAAAAGTAATGCTGGATAGTGATTTAGCTGAGTTGTATAATGTAGAAACAAAACAACTCAAGCGACAGGTAAACAGGAATATCGACAGATTTCCAGATGATTTTATGTTTGAACTAACACAATCAGAGTATGATGTTTTAAGGAGCCAAATTGGCACCTTAAAAAGAGGGCAACACTCAAAATATTTACCAATGGCTTTCACAGAACACGGTGTTTTAATGTTGTCTTCTGTTTTAAATAGTAAACAAGCCATTGCTGTAAATATTCAAATTATGCGCATATTCACAGGCATTCGTCAAATGCTTGCAGATAATACTGAATTAAGATTGGAAATAGAAAAAATAAAAAAGAAAGTAGATAACCATGATAAAAATATGGAGATTGTATTTCAGTATTTAGATGAATTGTTAGAGAAAAATGAAAAACCGAAACCAAGGAAACAAATAGGATATAAAATTAAAGGAAAATAAATTTATTCGCCCTCGCAGGTGTTATCACCTGCGAGGTTTTTTATCTCAAATCTCTTCTCAGGCAACCATTTCAAAGCTTTACGTCTTCATGTAAAAGCGCCTTCCATATGAAACAGCATCCCCTGTGTTTTTATTTAGCCATCTTCATTATAGGATTCGCTTTAAATAGTCAATCCCTTTCTGCTCAGGAAATCAGTTCTGTTAAAATACTTCCCAATGTTTCGTTCGGTTATACCATCGGTAAAGGAATTAATGGTGGCATTGGTTTGGGTGTATCATTCATCGATTATAAAATTGAAGATAAAGCATCCTATGCTGGTTTGTATTTTTCGTATGCAGTGTTTTCGCATAAAAGGGAATTGTATAAAAATGGCTTTTACCGCGTTTTCTCCATCAATGCTATTAATGTTATTAATGAACAATTGATTACGCGTGTAGGAATGGCAAAAACAAAATTAAAATGGGGTGTAAACAATGTAAATTCAAGTTTCTCCAACGGTTGGGGAATTGATTTAGATATTGGTATTCGTCCTGTGGTGTATTCTCCTTATATCGGTTTCCGCTATTTTCAAATCAATAATAGCTGCATGGGTATAGGAGCTACCAATCCAAAGTTTTTGTACTTGGGGTATCAGTACCCAATTGAAATTGTTGCGAATAAAAAAAGCACAAAAGAATAGACTTTTGTAAGCCCTCGCAGGTGTTATCACCTGCGAGGGCTTTTTTATTCACCTTTTACCGCCTTCAGGTAACGTTCACCGACTCCCAGCTACCATCAGCCTATTTCCTATTGTACAGCTATTGTACACCCAGTACATTTGTCAAAAAAATAAATAGTAATGGAAAACGAAAATAAAATGAATGAAACATTTTGGCAAGAAGCCGAAAAAAATCATAAACGTGGAAAAGTATTGGGTGGAATTTTAGTAGTAACTATTGGAGCGCTTTTTTTAGGTCGTGAATTGGGAATGGAAATTCCTTCTTGGATTTTTACTTGGAAAATGTTGTTGATTGCAATTGGTACTATTGTAATGGTAAAAAGCAATTTCAAAAGTTTTAAAGGAATTGGTTTAATCTTAATTGGTGGTGTTTTCTTATTAAGTGACCTTATGCCTGGCCTGGCAATTAAGCCTTTGTTATGGCCAATACTTGTTATTGTGTTTGGTTTGATAATTATTTTTAAACCGCGCAGAAAACATTCCTTTATGCGACATAAAATGCACCGTCACCGTACACATTATTCAAGAGATTGTAATTGGGATATGCCCGGACAAACCGTGAATGAAGATAGGATTGAATCTACAACATTTATGGCTGGTGTAAAAAAAAACATTATTTCAAAAAAGTTTAAGGGTGGTGAAATAACAAATGTATTGGGAGGTGCAGAGCTAAATTTAAGTCAAGCCGATTTTGAAGGAACCATCACATTAGAAATAACCAATGTATTGGGAGGAGCAAAATTAGTGATACCTGCAAATTGGGAAATCCAATCAGAAGTAGTATCTGTAATGGGTAGCATTGAAGATAAGCGACCAATTATGGCAACAACAACTACTGAAAATAGTAAAATATTGGTATTGCGAGGAACCGTTTTTATGGGCGGTATCGATATAACAAGTTATTAATGCAACTCAATTAGTATTAAATGAAAACACATAAAATAAAAATCATGCAACAGTATCTGGCAAAACTTATGTTCAACATTGATGTTGAAAATGGGAACAACGATTCTCAATTCGATGAACAAATTCGTTTAATTGAATCCACTGATTTAGAAAATGCTTTTCATAAAGCACGAACTATTGGTAAAAAGGAAGAAGCATCTTTCCTAAACAAAGACAGCAAAGTGGTGGCTTGGAAATTTATTGATGTAGTGGAATTGTTTCCACTCAAAAATTTTAAAGATGGAGAAGAGTTGTTTTCAATAACACACGAGGAGCAAAACGCTAGTACGTTTATCAATTTTGTTCGCGAAAAATCAATGCAAATACAAGTAAAAAGCTTAACTTTTGCCTAGTAAATTATTAAAAATAGAAACAAAGTTTCCAATATTAAAAACAGTTCGTTTCGGACTACTTTTTATGGTGGTGTTTGTGGGCTTTCAAACCCTCATCATTCACCGTATGGGATGGGATTGGAAAGTTTCGTTTATAGATGCGTTTTTTTCCATCGGATTATTGGTGTTTTTTTGCTTGGACATTCTAACCATTTTCACGTTTTACCAACCAGATAAATCCAATTATTTTTATCGCTTCTTATTTGTTATTGCTTTTACGGTATTGTATGGAATAACTTTAAAATGGACCCTTTCATGGTTTTTTCAAGACAATGAAGCATATCTAAATTTTCTTCTTTTGTCGATGCCTGTTAGAGCCATATTTACATTGGTCATTTGTTTGTTTGTTGTTGTCATTCATTGGATGTGGAATAATTTGATGGAACAACGTGAAAAGGAGAAAAGAAGAGTAGATATGGAACAACTAGCAAAAGATGCTGAGTTAGCAACCTTACGTCAGAAATTACAACCTCATTTTTTGTTTAATAGTTTAAACTCAATTAGTGCATTGGCTGCAAGTCGGCCCGAACAAGCCCGAACAATGATTCAACAATTGTCCGATTTTTTAAGAGGGACACTCAAAAAAGATGAGCAAACATTTATCGCATTGAAGGATGAATTAACACATCTTAATTTATACCTCGAAATTGAAAAAGTTCGTTTTGGTCATCGTTTAACCATGGAGACTAATTTTAGTGAGCAATGCAATGATTTACTACTTCCTCCATTATTGATTCAACCCATTGTAGAAAATGCAATTAAGTTTGGTTTATACGACACACTAGGAGGAACAGTAATTTCAATACGTACACATTGCGAAAATAAAACCTTGATCATTGAAGTAAGGAATCCATTTGATTCAACTACACAGCAAGCAAATGCTGGAACAGGTTTTGGATTAAGTTCAATTCAACGAAGATTGTTTTTGTTGTATTCCAGAAATGATTTATTGACAACAGAAAAAAGAGATAATTTATTTATAACAACACTTAAACTTCCTCAATTTAATGTATAAAGTAATCATCATAGACGATGAGCCATTGGCTCGTTTGGTAGTTGCTGAATACCTCCAAAAATATTCGGAATTCACTGTTGTTGCTGAATGTGATGATGGCTTTCAAGGAATGAAAGCAATAACACAACACAAACCCGATTTGGTTTTTTTAGACATTCAAATGCCTAAAATTAATGGCTTTGAAATGTTGGAATTGTTGGATACTCCTCCTGCAGTTATCTTTACAACTGCTTTCGATGAGTTTGCTATTAAAGCTTTTGAAGCCAATAGTGTCGATTATTTGTTAAAACCATTCAGTGCCGATCGGTTTGCTGCTGCCATTGAAAAATGGAACAAACGAAATACAAGTGTTGCAAATCCATTAATCAATTTGTTGCAAAATTCTCAAAAGCAAGCAGAGGAAAGAAATCGAATTGTTGTAAAAAATGGTGTCGATATAAAAATTATTCCTGCTCAGGATATTCAATACATTGAGGCGTATGATGACTATGTTAAAATATTTACTGCCGATAGTTACTACCTGAAAAAGAAAACCATGAGTTATTACGAACAAGTGTTGGATGAATCCATGTTTTACCGTACGCATCGTTCGTTTATCATCAACTTGGAGCAACTTACTAAAATTGAACAATTGGAGAAAAATACCTATTTAGCAATTTTGAAAAATGGCAAAAAAATTCCATTAAGTAGAAATGGTTATGTAAAGCTAAAAGAGTTGTTGGGTATTTAATTAGAATTTATCTCCCGAGCCAGCTCCACCAAAATTGCCGCCTCCAAGATTGTTTTCTGGCTGTTGAGGTGTATGTACCTGTTGCGAAAAGCTTTGGGCTACAAGCAACGCTTCTGCATGTGTTTTTAAGAAATTATCTTCATCAATGTCTTCTTTAAAGGTGATGCCATGTTTATCTGTTTTTAAATAACGGATAGAAAAATAAGCAACCATTATCATGATTATTCCCGCAATGGTTAAGGTAATTTCAGGATGACCTAAGCTAAAATAGTATTTGAAGGTAAGTACAGCAATTGCTACAAGCAATAGTCCAATCCATAAGCTTATTTTGTCTTTGTTCTTTAATCCCATAAAAACATATAATAAAGGAACACTAGCCGTTAGGAAATAGAATACAAAAGCTAGTGGAATGTCTTCACCAATGGCTAATTCCATATCAAAAAACTCGATGCTACTTTCGCGTATTACATAATAATTGCAAGAAAGATAAAACACAATCATTGCAATGCATTCTGCAGCAATCAAACAATTTTTCCAAGGGAGAAGAAAGGCTTTCTGTTTTTGTTTTTTTGCAATAACGTAAATTGCAGCCGATAAAATCATCAATGCAAAAGGCATTATTAATTTAGCAATATCACCAAGCTTAAGTAAAAACAAAAAGAAAAGTGTGTAAACACATAACACTGTAAAAATAGATGCAATGGTATCGATATAGCGGATACTGGCAGCTACTAAAAAAGGTAAAAATAAAATGGAGGTAACAAGCATGCCATTAGTACTATCATCATCTATGCTAAACAATATACCCGATAAAATAAACCCCAATGCAGAATACAAAAGTGCTTCATCCACTCCCGAACGGTAAATGAGTTTATTTCGAATGAATAGTTCCAAGCCACCAATGCATAGTGCTGCAAAAAAGACACAAGTAAAAATGGGAAATGAATCGGAAAGTTCAAGGCCATTACTTGCAGTAAAACAAAATAAGGTATAGAATCCAAGTGCTGCGCTAACAGCAATACTGGTAAAGATAAATAAGCCAATTTTTACAAATAAATTGGGATTATAAAAGTCGGTATGGTATTTTTTTTGAATGGTAGCCATTTGTGCATCCGAAATAAAGTTTCGAGCATACCATTGTTTTGCCTTTTTTACAAGCGCTAAATTAGTTATGAATTCTTGGTTGTAGGCGATCATTTCTTAATTCCTAAAATACGTTTGTAAAAAATAAAAAATAAAACAATTCCAGCACAGGACGCCATTACATAAAAGAATCCCATCATTATACCTAATTCGTTGTTGAAACTAACTATAGTGTTAAAAAAGGCATAGGTGAAACCAATGTATCCATAAATAACAGATAGCAATAAGAATAAAAACGATTGGTATTTAATCGCATATTTTATATAATAGAAACAGATACCCGCTAACAATAAAAAACTTAATGGTTTTAAATCGAACTCGAACAAGGCTGCCAATGTTCCCACTGATAAGATATTGATAGCAAAATTATTATAGCTAAAAGCAAAGTGCTTTTTAATGTTTTTTGTTTCAGAATAATAGGCAAAACTTGCAATCACTAATCCCAATGCTATTGCTGTAAGGATAATGCCTAATGAAGAAAAATCATTTCCTTCCAATAATTGTAAGGGTGTAACTGATAGCCCAGCCCAGGCGGCTAAACCACTAATTGCTAATGACAAAATACCTTTGTGGTCAAAAAAGTAAGCACATAAAAAGAACACTGCTGTGGGAAATAATGTTGCTAGTCCATAATGTGTTCCAAAGATGGAATATTGGTATTGAAAATACCCAATGAAAATTCCAAACAAAATGCTTCCTAATAAAATGATATAATCAAAAAAAGGAGATTCAAATTTTACTTGTTCGTGTGAATATGGCAATCTGTTTTTATATCCATAATAAAAGCAAGCAGCACAGCTTAATAAAATTAATCCCAAAATTGCTTGATGACCTATGGTGTCTATGTTTTGATAAATGAGTATTCCAACACCAGAGGTAAATAGTAACACACCTAAATAAAGGATGGTGCGCAACTCCCAAAAAACAGACATGGGTTTGCTTTGTTCGTAATCATTAATGGCAGCAACTTGCTCCGAATTAATGATTCCATCTTGAAAAAGTTTTTCGCTTTCTTTCATTTTATACTATAAATGTATGAAATTATCTTGTTTTGACCTTAACTGTTTTTTACTTAAATTAGTAGCACATGAAATCATTTCTTCTATTAATTTTGTGTTTATTGAATTGTCAATTGGTTTTGGCAACCGATACCACTTATTATGAAAGTGGAGAGGTAAAAACTATTTCTAGCCGAAATTCATTTTATAAGTCCTATTACAAGAATGGACAACTTGCATCCTATAAAAAGGAAGACTCATATTTGTTTAATGGTAGGATGCGTACTTACGATTCGCTGGGCAATATAGTTTCTAAAGGCAAAATCATTTTTTCGGACAACAAGCAAGGACGTTGGATGTTTTATGAAAATGGGAAGAAGAAAATCGTTAAGTATAAATATGGCGAAGAAAAATCGGTATTAAAAACACCTAAAGGAAAACGAGTGAGATGTTTATTGACCTATGGCTATTTTTCCTCCTATGGATTTTCTTGTGATTCGGCTGCCGAAAAGTACAGGGTCTATGACATACCTATAGCCGGCTGTTCGGTTACATCCAAGCTAGTATTCAAAGCGGATATTCATAATTTTTTTGTGCAGTGTAGAATGTTTTTGCTACATGGTAAGGATTGGGAGGAAGATCGGAGTGGAATGTGCAGGGGAATTAGGGCTCGCTTTTAAACGTAAAATTGTGGCAATAAAATTGTAATATTGTAGTGCTTTAAAATTAAACAACATGAAAAAATCAATTACTTATCTGTTTCTTTTTTTGTCTTTTTCAGTTTTTGCTCAAGACATTGATTATGCAAATGTAAAGGTGGATTATACCCGATTACCATTAACACCTTTAAATAAAGCAGTAAAAAATTATCAAGTAATAGTTGTTGAAGATTATTTAGCAAAAAATCAGCAATTAAAAGCAAGCTACGAAGCAAGTGTAAAAACTGCAGAGGCTGAATACCTTTCATCTTCAAAAAAATATTGGGAAACACGAAAACAAGATTCGTTGAATGTTGAGAATCAATTGAACGTTTGGTTCCGATTAACACCACAACAACAAGCTGTAACTCCTAAACCAACTTTTATTCCCCAACCAGCTCCAATTAGAACACCAATTGTGGAGCCATTGTATGATAAAACAATCAATACCGAATTGCTTTCATCTCAAAACATTAAGTTGGAAGGTTTTAGTCGTTTGCCAGAGAAGGCAGCCATTATTCAATTAAATTTAGGTGGTTTCGAATACCAAGAAGCAACACTTGGAACAGAAAAGAAACAAGTGAAAGGGGAGGATGGAAAATACACCGATGTAGTTTATTATTTATACCAATTTAATTACCGTCATCTTGTAAAAATGAAAATATTACAACCCGATGGTAAATATATTATTGATGAAGCTTTTGCACCAAGCATGAATTATTCAACCTTTAAATCAAAATCATTTTTAACACAAGCTGAATTAGATGCCTATTGGTTAACCCAAAAGAAAACTGACATCGTTTCGATTCAAGAAAAAGTGATAGTTGATAATTTGAAAATGATCAATGAGCAAATTAATAACAGCTATGGTTATATGCCACAAACAAGATACGCATTGGTAGCATTTGTTGATGCAAAAGCAAAATACGAAGATTTGAAAGAGGCTTTGGTTGCTGCAAAAAGTGGATATGCCGTAATTGGTCAAACAGCTACATTTAACCAAGGAGCAGAATCATTAAATGCAGCCATTGCAAAATGGGAGAATGCTTTAAAGGAAAGTAATCTTAAAAGTAAAAAGGCACGTGTAAACGAAAATGTTACCGAAGCGTTATTAATGAATTTATGCGAAGCATACGTTTGGTTGAATAATTATTCGAAAGCACAGGAAACTATATTTAAACTTCAAACATTTAAATTATCTGCTAAAGAAAGAAGATTGGTTGCAGGTACAGAAGCATTCTTAAACGAACAGAAAAAACGATCTGAAGCCAATGCTACTAAATAGTAGTATTGGTTTTTCCCTGTTTTTCTTTCAGTTCTTTTTCGTTTAATTGCGCAAACACAATCATTGCCATCGACATGTAAACGAGAGAAGCCATTTTTTCATCTTCCATAAATCCATTAAACATTCCATGGATGATATAGGTTATTAAACTTAATAAACCAATTAAAGCCAATGTTCTGTTTTGTTTGGAGATACATGTTCTGATTGTATTCAAGCTTTGATAAATAATAATCAAATATAAAAGGATGTGAATAATAAATCCGGGATATCCATTTTCTGCCAGATAAGAAAGATAATCGGAGTGTGAATGGCCTTTATTTCCATTAAAAGTACTGGTATAGTTTAAGTCTTCTCGTGTTTGAAAGCCGCCATAGTAAAATTTATAGGTTCTAGGACCAAACCCAAAAATGGGCTTTGCATTTCCCATTCGTATAGCACATTTCCATCTGTTCACTCGCTCAATATTACTTACATCTGTTTTGATATTGGTGATCGATTTTAATTGCTGTCCCAAATCTTCTTTATTACTGATTGCTTTATTTTCCTCAACCATTTTTTGTAATGTATCGTAGTTTAGCATTGCTACAACACTTAAAAACAGAATCGATAAAATAAATGTTTTGCCACTCATTTTAAAAATAATAAGTAGGTAGAGTAATAGACTTCCCACTAAGCTTATCCATGCTGCTCTGGAATAGGAAAAGAATTCAGCTACAAATAAAAATGCAAGTAAAATCAGTAATAAAATGCGATGGGATGGTTTGGGTAATAATTCTTTTGAATGAAAAATAATTATTAATGCTGGTATGATGTAAGCGATACAAGCTCCATATACGGTATGGTCATTAAAAAAAGGCTGCGGCATAGGGTATGCAGCACGTTGAGCAAAATCAAATTGGGCATGAAATACCAGTCCATTGATGATAGGTAGAATTAAGCCTAATCCATATAGTATGAAAAACTGATGTGGTTTTTTTTCTTTTTTTAGCCAAAAATAACCAAGTAGAAAAAAAGTTGATATATAGCAAAATCTTACAAATGTATACTTGAACGATACAATAACTAATTCACTCGTAATAGAGCTAACAATCATCCAAGCTAATTCAATAAAAAGGATTATAACAATCGGATTTTTAAAAAGAACAATGAATTCATCTTTCAGTTTTATCCAATAGGCTATCAGTAAAATTGATAACAAACCTATCATTGGCTCTGTTGGAAGTTGGATTTGTGCTTCTCCTATTATGCTTACTGTAAGCGACAGTGGGATGAAAAAGAAGAGCATTTTGTAAAGAGTTAGTTTGTTTAATACAAAATAACCAATTGATAATGCAGCAAATGAGATGATAAATAGGACATAAACTAAAATGTAATTTGATTGAAAAATACTGTATAGCGATAATGCACAAAGCAAAATGCAAAGTGCGACTAACAGATTTTCAAATGAAATACGTTTTAATTTATTCACTCGTTTGTTGAAATTTCTTTTCTAACTGAATTGACAACATGTTTTAGATACAAACCAACTAACATAAATATTAGTGACCCTAAAAACGCAACAGTGATGTTGAATCCAATTAATGGGAATGTTTTTGTATGATGAGAGGTTGGTTTATCGAGCATATAAAATTTTGGTATTGGACGTTCGAGAATTATTTTTGCATTTTCGTACTTTCCTTTTAGTTCATCTAGACGTTTGTTTTCAAAAATATACTTCTGACTAAGTGTTTCAAGTTCTACTGCAATTTCAGGACTCACATTGCTTGAGTTTCCTTTTTCCCATAGTATTTGAGAATTAATTAATGCAATTGTATTACCAGAAGTAGATTTGCGTAATTGAATTATTTTTGACCGCAAAGAATCTACTTCAGCCAATTTCGTCAAATAATTTTTCTCGAAACTTTTTGCAACTACCTCGCTGTTTGTTTTTAGCATACGTTCGCGCATTCGTTGCGATAAATCCAAAACATATTGAACTACTTCTTTCGAAAATTGAGGATCAAATGTTTCTGCCGTGATTACAATTGACATTGCATTTGTTCTACCTGCAGAAATGTATTTTTCATATTTTTTAGATAGCTTATCTCTCCAATCATTTTCTGTGGTATCAATTTTATAATAATTGGCCATGTCAAATTTTAAAGTAATGGAATCTTTCAATTGATCTGAGCTTAGAATTTGTAACAAGCGGTCAGCCTCCACATCAAATCCAAACTGAGGATTATCAACTGTTTGATCGTAGGAGGTATTAAATGGGATAAAAAACGAGGTTTTTGCTTGGTAACGTGGTGTTAACAACAATGATAAAACTCCAGCCAATATAACACTCCCAATTACGGCCAATGCTATTTTTTTCCAGTTTTTAATATACATTTTAGCAACTGGGCCAAAATTTGTTTTTTCGTCAAATATGTTCATGATAATTTGTTTCTTTGTATCAAAAGTAATCATTTCTTTTGATGCACAATAGTTTCTCTAAAATACTGGTTGTTAGTTTGTTTTGTGCTATTCTGTTTTGGATTTCCAAAACAAGTATTCATAATTATCGGCCCTCTGATCCACATTTAACATTGCTTACTTCACAAGCAATGCTTGAGCATGGCACAACTAATTTGTATTCCTATTATTCAAAAGTGAAGCCTCATGAATTCTCAGATGGAACTTGGCAATATACCTATTGGAAAAAGGAAAAGAAAGTCTATTATTTTTATCCCATCGGATCTTCCATTTTATCAATGCCGATTGTGGGAATAGCCCGACTATCTGGTTATGATATGTTGAATAAATTGGATGATTCTTTATGGCAATCCATCATTGCTAGTTTATGTGTTGTTATCATTTTTTTACTCTTAATCATTCTTGCCTCTTCCTACCTAAATTTTTATTTGGCTGTATTTATTGCTTTTTTATTTTGTTTAGGTTCAAGCATTATGAGTACAGTCGGGCTTGCTTTGTGGAGTTTTGATTTTGAAATGATATTTTTATTGTTAGCTGTAAACCACATTTCTAAAAATTACAATGATCCTGAAAATGTTAGTGGTTTTAGGCTAGGTATTTATTTGTTCATTGCTTGGTTATGTCGCCCCTCAGCAATTATTATTATCGCATTAATCTTTTGCTGGTTGCTATTTAAAAATCGGAAGGCGTTAAAATACTTTCTTATTACAGTTGGATGCCTTTTAATTCCATTCATAGTGTATTCATTTGTTTATTTTAATCAATTTATATTATCCTATTATAATCCATTTTTCTGGTCTACAAAATCGGTAATAGGTCAGCCTTTTTATGAAAAGTTTTTGGCAGTATTGTTTAGCCCAGCAAGAGGTTTGTTTCTTTTTACCCCTTTTTTAATTATTTCTTTTGTTGGATTATTCTATAAATCATTACGTTCGAATGTCCTTTATTTACTAATGTCTTCATGGTTTTTAATTCACTTAGTAATGGTTGCACGCCAATGGTGTTGGTGGGGTGGCTGGTGTTTCGGTCCACGCCTAATGACAGATGCCTTGATTCCTTTGTTTTTGATGTTAATTCTAGTTTTTAAAGAAATTAAACCTTCTAAAGTATTTAAACCAGTATTGTCATTTTTTATTTTTTTCACTTTGATTGGCATTTATATTCATACTATAAAAGGTGCCCAAGATGTAAATACTTATAAATGGAATGATGGACCTGCAATTGACGAAAATATTGATTTTTATTGCTGGAATTTTGACTATCCACAATTTTGTGCTGATTCATTAATGAATATCAAGAAAATGGAGGAAGATTTAATTGCTAAAGATTTGGAAAAGAGTATTTATAAATTGAAAAAAAACGATTATTTATTACTTCCTAATAATCATGAATATTCATCCGAATTGGCTAAAAAAGTTATTAGCAAATCCCGTTCTTCGAACATTCATTTAATTTTTAATCCTGATGATATTCGAGCTCAACAGGTTGATTCATTTTATATTACTACTCGTTTGTTTAATTCCTATTATACTGATACCAATTACTTAATGGTTAAACCAGTGTTAAAAACCTTAGGAGCCTATATAAAGGAACATCAAGATCATCACTTGTTTATTTTTACAAAGTTTGAGACACTTGGTAAAATGTCCAATGAAACAAAAGAAGTATTTTCAAAAACTGGCTCTCAGTTTTATAATCACTATTTTAAACGCGGTTTTTTCATTCATTTATTTCAAATGAAAAATTTGCATGAAGCATTGATTTTGAAAGACCCAATGTCCTATAGCTATACTGTTTCTGGGCACACGATTAACTCTTTTTCTGATGGAAAAATCTATAACTCAATAAAAGTAGATGATAAAGAATATTGTTTTAATGAAAATGGATTTAATATAGTGGCAGTAGATACAAATGGCAATTTGGTAGATGCTACTCGATTTGACACACAACAAATAGATGCCGAATATTATTATGTGTTTAAAGTTTATACAAAGGAAAAATAAGGGTTAGGTGCCACTTGTTTGTTCATTGTATATTTTAAAAAATGCATCAATCGTTTCTTTAACCGTATACATTTCTGATTTTGATTTAAAAGAACTTTCTTTTAATAGTTCTTCGCAATTGTTTACTAGATCTATTGTCGTAGTTGCAATTTTCCAATTGTTAGATTCTTTTGCTATACCACACTTAAAGGATACAATTTTCATCCCATTGTTTAGTGCTTCTAAAAAAACGTAACCTGTCCCTTCAAATTTTGATGGATGAAGAAACACCTTGCTGTTATTCATTAATTCAAATACTTCTGTTCTGTTTTTTTGTCCAACTAGCTGTATGTATTGAGAAAGATTATGGGCTTTTATTTGCTCTTCTAATTTACTTTGTTCTGGACCACTTCCAACTAATACTACTGAATTCACTAGGCCTTTTTTTATTAAGATTGTTGCTACCTCAATAAATAAATCATATTGTTTTATTGGTATTAATGATCCCACGCCCAAAAGATCTATTTTTCGCTCTTCCCATTCTATTTGAGGACCTTTGTTTGGTTTTACGCCAAAGGAAATTGTTGATGTATTTGGATGTTCATAAACAGAATTGCTTTTTTGGAATTCACTTAAATAAATTAATTTTTGATGGTGTTTTTTTGATAAGAAAGGAAGGTATTTATTACTACTTAACACATCTTGCCCCATTGCATTTGCAATGTGAGGAATTTTCATTTTCCTGTTAATCCAATTTCCTACTATGGTTGATTCTCCTAACCAAAAGGAATGAACAATTGCTACTTTTTTGTGAGGAGCTATTTTTTTAAATAATTTAAATGCCTTAAAAAGTGTAAAAATTTTCGTTGGCCATTTTTTATTTTTTCCTCCTATCGCATATACATTATTCCCATTCCATTGGTAAACACTCTCCTCATATGGATATTCCAATGCTATAATTGTGATTTTTATGGATGGATGTTGTTCATTAATGCCAAGAATTAAATCTTGTAGGTAAGGTACAGCAGATGTGTCTTGCTCGTTCTTAGCGAATCCAGGAACAATATATACAATATGGCTATCTGATTTCATAAACTTTCCAGCCGTTCTTAAACTCTTTAATTACTACCAATGAATTTTCTTTATTCATTTTTTCCCAATTAAGATTTGGATTTCTTCCCTCTAACTTGTTTTTTAATTCATCAGGATTAAATAATACATAGCTTCCTTTTTCAAATGTTTCATAGCGTACCATGAACATGTTTTTGATTGGTTGTTTAACACCATAATAGGGGAGTGGCACATCAAAGGAATAGCCATAAATGAATTTGTTTTGATCTGCTCCTAAAAAAAAGTTAGCCATCTCTTGCTCAATGGAACTGCGGTACACCACTTTTCCAAAGCTGTAGGTGAAAACAGCAATTTGCATTAGTATTAATCCTGTTGCTGATAATAAAATTGTTTTTTTAGCATACTTTTTTGTAATCACATGAAATGGTTGTGCCATAAAAATAATTGCTAATGGAAATACAATCATTAAAAAACGCATGTTTTGAAATGGAATTCCAGCAAGAAAAATTAAATAAGCGAGGATTATTAAAATCAATAATAAATGAAGTCCTTTAAAATGCTCTTTCTTTATGCCAATTAGAAGTGGAATTCCTGCAAGCAAATAGCCTGGATGAAAAAACACACTAAATACATACATTAAATTAAATGCATTGTTTATTGCAGTCCCTTCATTCGTGGCAAATTCAAAACTAAAGAAATTACTTACTGACCAGGAAGATACCCATTCATGACTTACAAAGGCACTTGTTGCATCTGTTTTTAACAGGTACTGAGGAATGAGGGTTACAATTCCTGCGAAAATAGCAATACCTGCAATTAAATAATTTTTGTTTTGTTGTATTGTTTTGTAAAAAGCGATGGCACACAATGGTAATAAAATGACGATGCCTGCATATCTAGTGCATATTGAAATTCCTGCAGCTACTGTTAACCAAATTAAATAAATTGATTTTTCTTTCATCAATAAGAAAAAGTAAAATGCAGCAGTTATAAAAAATGCAGCCAGTAGATCACTCATACAAAGTATACTTCCCCTAAAAAAATAAGGACTAAATACTAAAGCTGTAATCAAATAGAGGGAGCTCTCGGTAGAGCTCATGGAAGGTACTGTAATATGAATTATTTTTTTTAATAAAATACAAATTCCAATAAAACTTAGAAATGAAATAAGCTGACATGCCAATGCAACTGGCATGACTAAATTAAATATGGAGGAAAATAATGGGTAGTTTACTGGCCAAAAGTAATCGCCAGGTTGTTGCCCTGTTTGAATAAAATTTGTTAAGCATTCTGTATAACGAGCATATTCATAACTGTCCTGTCCATACAAGCCATGAAAGTCTATTATTTTATAAATTCCTATAAAAACAATAATAGGAATGCTTAACCACCAATAAGATTTTAGGAACGAATCTCTCATGAAAGCTTTTTGGTTTTAATAAATTTCTCGATGATATAGCGTTCGATTGGAAATTTATACAAATCATTCTTTACTCGGTATTGTGCAATTATTTTTAATGGAGCTAGAAATACATTGCTTTTTTTGTAAGCTACTTTTAAGTAAAATTTGAAATGTTCAAAATAATGGTATTTTTCATTGCTGACCCATGGTCCAATTGAACCTACATAATCAAAATCTGCCCAATCAATTGTTTCAACTGGTAGTTGGTAGCCTTTCGCTTCCATATCTTTTGTAATTGCTGAACCTGGATAGGGCTTGAAATAAAAAATAGGTGTGTCGAATCCAGGATGCATTTGTCGTAGTTTTTTAATAAACTTAACGGATCCATTTACCGCCTTCTCCGTTTCATTTGGAAATCCAACGATGAAGGGGAAAATAACATTGATGTTAAGCTTTTTGCATAATTCAGCACAAAATTCAATTTGTTCAATTTTAATATCCTTCTTTAAAAAATCCAACATCTCCTGTGTTCCTGATTCTACACCAATTAATAATCTTCTTAAGCCACTTTTTTTGCAAAGTATGAAGTCTTCTTCAGTCATTCTACTTCCTTGATCTGCTCTCATCGTAGCAGCCCAAGTGGTGGCAATGTTTTTGGAAATTAATCCTTCTGCAATTTTTTTTATTCGGTCAGGATAGGTGAAAAACGTTTCATCCTGAAAGTTGATGTCTGTAAACTTGTATTGTTTATGAAGTTTTTTAAGATGGTCTGTTAAACGCTCAGCCTCCATTGCCATAAACTTGCGTTTAAACACGAAAGGATCAGCACAAAAAGCACATCTAAAAAAACAACCAGTTGAAGTTATATAGTCTAATTGACGCGTGCCTTTTTTTTGAAAGTAGCTTTCAACATCTATTAAATCATAGTTTACCAATGGTAATTCATTATAGTCACATAAATTACGTGCATTGTTTTTTATGATTTTGTTGTTAGAATCTCTGTAACAGATACCATCAATTTTTGTAAAATCAGTTCCATTAGTAATGGCCTCAATTAACTCACGGAAAGTAATTTCTCCTTGTCCTTGAACTGTTACATCAATAAATGATAAATCGATTAAGGGTTGCTCTGCAAATAAGGAGGTATGCCAGCCACCCCAAATAATGGGACATGAAGGATTAATTGTTTTTACAAATTTGGATATTTCAATTGCGTCTTTCAGTGGTGAACCTGTTAAGGAGGTTACTCCAAAACATATTGCATCCTTGATGTGATTTGTTAGCAGAGGCTTTGGGTCTTCGTGAAAACGGCCATCTATAATTATCACTTCATATAAGGAAGCATCTAATGCTGATCCAATTGCTAATAATGCAAGAGGCATATCGAAAAAAACAGATTTCGGATTATATAGAACTACTTTTTTCTTATTTTGCATTACAATGAATATGGTTCAAACAAATTTAAGTAAATTTTCGAGAGGTAAACTCGATTTCCATCAAATGCAAAAGGATGGACTAAATAGTTATTTATTTGTTTTTTTGATAGCAGTTTCTATCCTACTTCGGTTTTTCCATTTTGGCGAATTAATCGATGAACCACATAGCTGGAGACAATGCGATACGGCAAATTATATTTGGGATTTTTACAAGAATGGAATCGATTTGTTTCATCCCTCTGTTTGTTGGATGGGTTCCTATAAAACAGTATTATTCGAGTTTCCACTTCCTGAAGCACTTTGTGCATTTTTGTATCATCTTTTTGGCCCCTATCATGTTATTGCTAGAGTATTTTTTCTCTTCTTTTTCCTTATCGGTATTTATTATTTTTATAAAATTCTACTTGTTTATTTGGATCATCTAACTGCTCAAATCGCAGTTTTAATTTATACGCTTTTACCACTTTCAATATTTTATTCAAGAGCAGTTCACATCGATTTTTTTGCATTGAGCTTTGCGTTTGCAATGTTTTATTATTATTCGCTAGGAATTAGAGAAAAAAATTGGAAACGTATTCTTATAGGAAGTTTGTTTGCTACAGTTTGTTTTATAGTGAAAGCACCTTATGCTTTTAGTTTTTTGATTCCACTTCTATACATTGTTTCCAAAGAAAATAGCTGGAGATTTTGTTTTAGGCATTTTTTATTATTTCTTTTTCCTGTATGTATCTTTTTATTCTGGCTTTACAAATCAAATGAAATTAATTCACAAGCTCCTGACTGGTCCTACATTCCAAACTATCATAAGTTCAATGATAATTTTAATTGGTATTTTGGGAAAATAGAACATCGATTTATTGTTCGAAGCTGGACGACATTAATTCATCGTTTCTTATACGATGTTTCAGGTGGATTTATTGGATTAGCATTAGTTGTAATTGGAATCATTGCTTCGTTTTACCAAAAAAATAACATAGTAGTTAGGCTATGGTTTTTGGGTGTATTGGTTTACTTTTTTATTTTCTTCAACTTAAATGTTATCCATAATTATTACCAAATACCATTTTTGCCACTTGTTTCCGTTTTTATGGCAATGGCATGTGTAAATATTGCTGGTAGATTTAAAAAAAGTTCTTTTGTTGTTTTATCTCTGCTGCTTATTGGTCTTTTTTATCAATCAATCACTTTTGCGGAGAATGAGTATTTTAAAATTGATGAGGAGCAGCATTTTATTGGTGATTGTATCAGTAAAAATTCAACAGAACAGGAGTTGGTTTTGGTTTCTGTGGATGGATTGTCTGTTCATTGTCCTACTATTTTGTACAGAGCCAAACGAAATGGTTGGTCGGTTCCCATTGCTGATATTACTGGTAAAATTGTGTTTAACTTAATGAAAGAAGGTTGTACACTGTTTGTTATAATTGGCGATAAATTACCTTCAGAAGATCTTAAAAAAGTGTATGATTATTTTTATAGTACCACGATTCCAATAAAGAATGGAAAGAATCTGTATTTGATTAATTTTAAAAAGACGGCCGATGGGAAAGTTTATCGGTTAAGTGATTATTTATAGTCTTATATTTGAATTATGGCTATAGTAGAAAAAGGCTTAAAAAAAATCAATAAAAAACTGTTTCCTTCCAAACTGTTTTTCGGTCCAGAATATATCGTTTTGGGTGTTAATAATGTTTGCAATTTGCATTGTAAAATGTGTGATGTTGGCACAGGGAACTTGGAAACAAATTTCGCTCAGAATTTATTAGGTGCATCGCCTTTAAATATGCCTATTGAATTATTCAAAGCCATTGTAAATCAAACAAAAGCTTTTTATCCAAATGCAAAAATTGGCTATGCATTTACCGAACCATTGGTGTATACTTTTTTAGGTGAAAGTTTAGAATACGCTCATTCAAAAGGAATCTATACTTCTCTTACCACAAATGCATTGAATTTAAAACGAAAAGCAGATGAATTGGTTAAGGGTAATTTGAAAGAGCTATTTATATCTCTTGATGGATTAGAAAAAACACATAATTTCATTCGAGGGAATAAAAATTCTTTTCAGAATGCAATTGAGGGGATTGAGCTGTTACATACTTTAAATCCCAATATTCCAATTTCTGTTTTTTGTGTAATAACCGAATGGAATTATACTGAATTATACGACTTTGTTGAATTTATGAGTCGTTTGCCGATTAAACAGTTAGGTTTTATGCATCAAAATTTCACCACCAAAACTCTGTCTGAACACCACAATAAATTATTTGGCCATATCTACCCATCTACTCATTCAAATATTGAACAAACAACAATTGATGCAATTGATTTAAATGTATTGGATGCTGAGATTAAAAAGATTAAGTCCTTAAACAGTAAAATTGAAATTTCGTTTTCTCCTAATATAGATACCATTGAAAAGCTAACTACTTTTTATAAACATCCAGAAACAAAAGTTGGAACAACCTGTAATGATGTTTTTACCAATATGATGATTAAATCGGATGGCTCTGTTATACCAGCGCATGGAAGATGTTACAATGTTTCGATGGGAAATGTGAATACCAATACTCTTCAGGAAATTTGGAATTCGGCTATTTATGGTAAATTTAGAAGTGACTTAGTAAAAGCAGGTGGCCTTTTCCCTGCATGTAACAGATGTTGCAGTGCATTTTAATTATTTAGAATATCGAGTAAACAAAAGGCATAATCACAGAGCCTTCTCCCAAGATTAGAAGTATTCCTAGTATTATCAATACAAGAATGAATGGGAGCATCCAGTACTTTTTCTTTTTGAAAAAAAAGCTAAGTAATTGACGAGTTGTATTTACTTTATTCATTGTCTCAAAGATACTTATTTCTAAGATAGTTTTTCAAAATCTGTTTCTTGTTCAATTACAATCCATTGTGCCATTTTTTTCTTTCGAAACAATCGATAAGGTATTCCAATGAGCAAATAAATCATAAAATAGAGAATGGTACTTATGATTGAACTCCAAATTAAACCCAAAACCATCCAGCCAATCACCAGTTTTTGGGTGAATGATGGAAGAATTAATTGTATTATTAATGGTAGAATGGAGATGACATAGAATATCCAAGGTGCTTGTTGAATAGCAATGATTGTAATTATTCCTATGCAAACAATTCCAGCAAAAATCCATTGCTGTTTTTTGCTTTTTGAAATTTCAATGGCTTTATTATAAATTGACTTAATCGAGTTCATAACCCTCCTTGCTTTTAAATGCTGATGGAATTCCGGTTTGTTCGTTTTTGAGGAGCATAAAATCTCCCATGACCAATATATCTATTTGTGTATTAAAAAAACAATTGATTGCATCAGTCGGACTATTTACAATAGGCTCGCCTCTTTTGTTGAATGAAGTATTAATAAGACAAGGCAGTCCTGTTTTAGCTTTGAATGCTAGTAATAAATCGTATATATTTTTGTTTTGTGCTTGATTGATGGTTTGTACTCTTGCCGTATTATCCTCATGCACACAAGCAGGTATTTGTGTTTTGTTTTTTGCTAAATAGGTGAAAAGCATATACGGTGATGGAGTATTTAACTCAAAATAATCAGAAGCATCTTCCTCCAAAATAATTGGTGCAAATGGTCGAAAGCCTTCACGCATTTTTATTTTTAAATTTAAAAAATCTTTCATGTCTGCAAATGCAGGACTTGCTAGAATGGATCGATTGCCTAATGACCTTGGTCCCCATTCAGCTCTTCCATCAAACCAGCCTACAATTTTTTTAGATTGTAATGCATCAGCTACTACTTCGTATTTATTGATATTGCCTAGTTGGTGGTACTTTATTTCAGGATGACTTTTTAATACTGTTTCAATTTCTGAATTTGTAAATGATTTTCCTAAATAGGCATTTTTAAATTCAACTCTTTTTTTATTGTTTAAATAGTGGTGATGAATCAACAAGGCTGCCCCTAAAGCTCCTCCGCTATCGCCAGCCGCAGGTTGAATCCAGAAGTTGATTTCTGGAAAACGAGTGAGTAATTTTCCATTTGATGCGCAGTTTAATACCACACCACCCGATAAACAAATATTTTTCGATGGATATTGTATCAATGCAAATCGAACTAGGTTTTCCATTATATCCTCCGTGATGGATTGAACAGAAGCAGCCAAATCTTTGTAAGATTGTTCCATGGATTTCGACTCCGCTTTTCTGGCAGAAAATCCTAGTATCATTTGTAATTTTCTTTCAATATTTTTTGTTGATCTGCTAAAGGAAATATTTTTCTCATTTATTGTAAGTTGACCCTCATCGTCAACTGATATAAAATGTTTTAACAATAGTTCTTTGTAAACAGGTTTGCCATAGGGAGCTAAGCCCATTAATTTATATTCGCCCGAATTTGCCTTGAATCCACAAAAATGTGTAATGGCTGAATAAAAAAGACCAAGTGAATTGGGGTATTCCTGCGCTTTTGTTGTTGTTAATTTATTCTCTTCAAAATATCCAATGGTGATGGTTTCAGATTCTCCAACACCATCTACTGTTAAAAACGCAGCACTAGTAAATGGTGAAGTGAAGCAGCTGGATGCAGCATGTGATTCATGGTGCTTAGCAAATAATATGGAAGTTTCTTCCCCAAAAGTTGATTGTATTTTTGAAGAAATCCAAAGTTTTTTAGTCAGCCAACTCTCTAGACCATTTTTAAATAACTTGAAAGAAAATGGGGCATTTGCAAATGCGGTTTCCAATATGCGTTCAAATTTTAAAAATGGTTTTTCATAAAATACGGCATGTGTTACTTGCTCAGCTTGAATGCCTGCTTCCTCTAAACAAAATTTTATAGCATTTATAGGAAATGATTGATCGTGTTTTACTCGTGTGAATCGCTCCTCGGAACTTGCAGCAATTAGTTCACCATCCTTTAAGAGGCATGCTGCCGAATCATGAAAATAGGCTGAAATTCCAAGTATGTAATTGACTTTACTCAATGTGATTCCTAAATAATGAGATTAATAATGTCCTTTTTTAAGCACAGCAAGTTGATTGAACCATGAAATGTAAGGATTTAATCCGATTCTGTTTTCTATTCGTTTATCGTTAATGTCCTCTTTGAATAGGTAGTCCGCTGCCAATTGGTAGCGATATTCCAATGCCTCGGCTTTACCTATTAAACTTCTTGTGTAAGAACCATCGGGATATGCGAGGTGAACTATTTCTTTACCAATTACTTCTTCTAAGTAATTTTTCGATTCCTTTAGTTCTTGGATGGCATCTTTTTCTGGAATTTCAGATAGATTGTTATGCCAACTTCCATGAGCTCCTATAGTTATGAGTGGATTGCTGCTTATTTCCTTTAACTGTGATTCATTCATTAATTTCCAATAAAGATCAAATTTTTGATCCGTCATAAAATCAGTATACATTTTTAATCCATTCAAAATTTTGATTTTTTCTTCGGATGTCGATAATCTCATTTGTTGTTTTAATGATTGAGACTGCACATTAAAGAAGACTCCTCTTTTTTTGTAGTATTTATTTTTGTCAATAGTTATTTCATTTGGAGCAAATCTACTTGCTAAATCTAAGTAATCGGGCCACAAGATATCGTATCCATGTAGTTGGATAGTGCTTACAAAAATGGTAACTGGTATTTGTAATTCTTGAATTATGGGGAGTAATAATTCATAGTTGTTGTAAAAACCATCATCAAATGTTATGGCAATGGTGTGTTTTTTTGATTTGTTGTTGTTTTCAAAATAATCGGTTAATGAAACAATGTTTGTGTGCTCTTTTAACCACTTAAACTGATTGTAAATTCGTTCTTTGCTAATAAACTTCGAGTTAAATGTCCGATTGTCTTTTAAATCAACCCCATGATAAATTAAGATGGTTTTTTTGTCAGGATTTAAAGTGGGATATTTAACGATACCTAACTTAAAAGCAAAATCATTTATTCCGCATCGAAGAATGGTTATTCCTTTTTTGATATGGTGTTTAGTTATTTTCAATTTTGCTTTTAATAAGGTTGTAAATTAGTTGTTGTCCCTTTTGATTCAAATGTGGATCATTCTCGAAATACATTCTATTGCCCTTTTTTTCTTCTTCTATAAAATTACCAAGTGGATTAATAAAGGTAGCTGTTGGAAAGCTTTTGACAAGTTCATTGTAAAAAGGATAATTGGTAGCTGTTAATGCGCTTGTATTTGTAAAAGTCATACCTAAGGATTGGTAATTATTGCGAGCATATTCAGATGCTTGAACAACATCAGGGATGACTAAAAAGTAGATTTTTGTATTATTATCTATGCCTTCTACAATTTGCTGGTAAGCATGAATTAGCTTTTTAAATTGTTCGTTTTTCTCTGCAAGAAGAAAAGCCGATTTTTCGCCAAAATTATTATCAGCTAAAATATGAAGTTTTGTTTTCGAATCATATAAGCTGGTGCTAAATGGCTTTTCTTGAATGGTAGATGGTAGTTTATTCATTTCAATTTTCACTGCATCTAGCTGCGCTATTCTATAATTTAAGTAGCCAATAACTGTGAACTGATCTCTAAGTAACCAATATAAGTTCCTCGTAAAACTTACTTTCTCCCAATTTAAAGGATGGGAAATATCTAATAAATCATTACCAACATAAACTTGAAAAATAACAGCATTAGGTTTGTATTCGTTTATTTTTTTTGATGCATACAGTTCGTGTTGCAAGGCACAACTGCCAGGAATGGATAAATTGATTAAATTGATGTTGGATGAATCTTGTAATAAACGGGAATAAGAAATTTCCTGTGCACTAAACGAATCTCCAAATAATAGGAATGTCTTTTTTGAAGGGATTATAGGATGATTTTTGTTGAGGGCTTTAAATTCTGTTTTGTAAAAATCTATCCAATAATAACGATACGAAATTTCTAAAACAATTAATGTAATCAACGTAATCGCGAATGCTCTCCAGAGAAATTGGAGTGTCTTTTTTAAAATACTTTTATACGTCCATTGATTTTCCACTCTATTTTTAAAATATGATTGTGTCGATTCTTCTGTAAAATTAAGAATGTTGAATAGAATAACAAGCATATTGTTTAGAAGCCTCATTATTACAAAATGATAGGCTTTTCGATACTATATAAAATCTTTGTAAATTGCACACTTTCAGTTGTAATAAGTTAAAATAAAATTGAATATGACTACTGCTGCAAGCGAATATGTTTTTGAACGATTGTCAGAAAAGCATTACAAGGATTTACAATTTCTTTTCAAACACTGTTTTAATAGAAATGTAGCTGCTGATTATTTTGTAAAAAAGTTTGATACCAAGCGCTTTGGTGTTCAATACCTTGGATATTTAGCTTATACAAAGGATGGTTTTCCTGCTGCATTTTATGGACTGTATCCACTAATGATGCATTACCAACAAAAAGATTATTTGTCAGCAGTTTCGGGTGATTCAATGACACATGAGAACCATAGAAGAAAAGGGCTTTTTGATTTGTTGGCAAAAATGACTTATGAACTGGCTCAAGACCTAGGAGTTAAATTTTTGTATTGTTTTCCTAATCAATATACATTGCCTGGTTCAAAAAAAATAGGGTGGGAATACGTTCCTGAAGAGATGATGGTAACCTATTCTATCAAGGTGAAAACTCTTCCAATGGCTAAAATTTGCAGAAAAAATAACATTCTTAATCAATTATATAAAGGATATGTAAAACTTATCTTAGGTATATTTTCAAAAGCAGGTTCTCCCTTTCAGAACTCTTTGAAAAATTCAAGTTTCGGTTATGTTTTACATGATTCGAACTACTTTGCCTATAAGACATATTCCGATACAAAACTTGTTAAGTTAGCGGGGAATTCCGTTTGGTTAAAAGTTGATGGCGAACTTAAAATTGGGGATATTGATTCTACTGAAAAAGAGGCTATTCTAAATGTCATAAATAAATTAAAAACTATTGCTTTTTTTACAGGTTGTCAGGAGCTGCAGATCACCGTTTCTAAAGAGTCTTTTATTCATAAAGCTTTATCTGAAAATTTTAGTGGTTTTGATTCTTTTTGTATTGGACGAATTAATTTTGGTCTAGATTTCCCAAAGGAAAATATAAAATTTTTGATGAGCGATTTTGATTCGTTTTAGACTACAATAAACATTTAATTTTAATAATAGGAAGTTTTGATAATTTAATAGTGGAGAAGCATAATTCTTTATATCTTCAACCAAAATAACATAGAACAGTGTCGGTTTTACTTTTTAATCCATTAGCTACTCGTCATAATCCTCGTATACCTAACAGTATACTTCAAATTGCAGCATCAATTGATGGGCAATTCGATTGGTTCGTTGTAGATGGTAATATCGATAAAGAGCCATGGGATAAGATTGAATCCTATCTTAAATCGGGAAAGATAAAATATTTTGGATCAACGGTAATGCCAGGCCCTCAGCTCAAACAAGCTATACCAATTTCGAAAAAAATTAGAGCATTATATCCTGATATAAAAATTATTTGGGGAGGTTATTTTCCTTCTAATCATTCAGAGGTTGTATTGAATAGCGGTTATGTGGATGTGATTGTGAATGGGATGGGCGACAAATGTTTTCCTGCTCTACTGGATGCTTTTGAGAAAAATAGTTCTTTGGATGGCATTAAAAACTTAATCTATTTAAACGAAGGGAAATTAATACGCACGCCCAAATCAGAAATTCCAGAATTGGATGAATTGCCATTGTTGCCTTATGAAACATTGAGTCGTTTTTATTCGCTAGATAAATATTTAGCTAAAACTTATTTGGGAGCTAAAACAATTGCCTATCACAGTAGTTTTGGTTGTCCTTTTACCTGTTCGTTTTGTGCCGTTGTTCCAATTTATAATGCTCGTTGGAAAGGTTATTCTTCTGAACGAATTATAAATGAAGTTACTGCTATTAAAAGAAAATACAATGCTGACGCTGTTGAGTTTCACGACAACAATTTTTTTGTTTCTGAAAAACGTGTCGTAGAATTTTCTAATGCAATAAAGCCTGAAAAAATGGTTTGGTGGGGCGAGGGTCGAATTGATACCATTAGTAAATATAAAGATGAATCCTTAGCCTTGATGAGTGAATCGGGTTGTAAGATGATTTTTTTTGGTGCTGAGACAGGTAATGATGAGCTTTTGAAAAAGATGGATAAAGGCGGAACGCAAACACGCGAACAAATTCTTTCTTTTGCAAGTCGCCTAAAGAAATTCAACATTATTCCAGAGTATTCATTTGTGCTTGGTTTTCCTGGGAAAGATGATGCAGAGGTTTACAAAAATATCTTAGAAGAAATAAATTTTATTAGAGAAGTTAAAAAGGCAAATGAAGCCGCTGAGATAATTATTTACGTCTATTCACCTGTTCCAACAGAAGGAAGTGAATTGTATAAAGAAATTACGGCAAAAGGATTTCGTTTTCCTGAAAAACTTGATGATTGGATAAGTCTTGAATGGGAAAATTTTGATTTAAGAAAAAATCCTTTAACACCTTGGATTAAAGCTTATATGGTCAATAAGATCAAAGATTTTGAAACAGTTTTAAATGGTTATTATCCAACAGCAACCGATATTCGATTATCACCTTTGCAAAAAAAAATAATTAAACTAGTTAGTACATGGAGGTACAAGCTTGGTTTTTATGCATTCCCTTATGAAATAAAATTCTTACAAAAACTTTGGAAGTATCGTCAACCTGAAAAGGAAGGATTTTAATGGATTCACTTATTAAATATTTTGTTCGTTGGTTTGTTAAGCCTGTTGTAGAAATCTACTTAAAAAAAGATAGAATATTTAACTATAAAGGACTCAAGTTAATTATCTTAAAAGGAGTATTTCATCCACGCTTTTTTTTTAGTACGAAATACCTCGCATCCTTCGTAGAAAAACTTAATCTTACTGACAAGCAATTTTGTGAGCCATGTGTAGGAAGTGGTTTAATTAGTCTAGTTGCTGCAAAAAATGGAGCAGTAGTGACTTGTTTCGATATTAATCTAGTTGCTGTAAAAAATACAATATTGAATTTTGAAAGAAATAAATTGATGCTTTCATCTTCCGATTTTCGCGTAATTGAATCCGATTTATTTTCTTCTATTTCACCAACAATTTTTGATTACATTGTCATTAATCCACCTTACTTTTTTAGTGAAGTTAAAAATCCAACTCAATTGGCTTGGAATGCTGGAAAAGATGGACAATTTTTTATGAAATTTTTCCAACAATTGAAGGATTATACCAATAATAATTCGGAAATTTATATGATTCTTGCTGATAACTGTGAAATAGATCGCATTATCCAAATTGCAAAGGATTACAATTGGAATTTTTCTCTTGTCGAGAAGAAAAAGATACTATGGGAAGTCAATTACATTTATCGAATACAAGTACTTTAATCCGCCACGAGGAACAATTGGTTGCACCTATTATTAAAACAATTTCCTATTTTGATATTTTCGATTTTCCATTGACTAGTCGGGAAATTCATCACTATTCTTCTGTAAAAATTGATTTTGTTGAATTTCAAAAGACCATTGATTTTCTTGTTTCAAATGGCAAATTGAAACAAGTAAGAGAGTATTATTTACCTTTTTTTAGTGCTGCTGAAAATGTCGAAAAGCGATTAGAAAATGAACAACGTGCAAAATCCATTGAACCCAAAGTAAGGCGCTATTCTTCAATTATTAGTTCCTTTCCATTTGTTGAATGTGTATGCATCTCAGGTTCTTATTCCAAAGGAGTAATTGCGAAAGATGGTGATGTGGATTATTTTATAATTACCAAACCAGGTCGATTGTGGTTAAGTAGAACTCTGTTGGTATTATTCAAAAAAGTGATTCTTCTTAATTCACGTAAATATTTTTGTGTCAATTATTTTATTGATTCCAATCACCTCGAAATTCCTGATAAAAATTTGTTTTCTTCAACAGAAATTAGAACCTTGATACCTGTTTACAATGAGTCTCTTTTTGCTAAATTTCTAAACGAAAATCAATGGGCGAGGAAAGAATTACCAAATGCACATTATTCGGTAAATAAAAACCTACTCATTCATCAGAACTCCTTTATTAAAAAAATTTCCGAAAAAATATTTGGTGGATTTATTGGTGAGCGACTTGATAATTTTTGTTTTCGAATAACGTTAAAACACTGGAAGAAAAAATTTGCTCATTTCGATGAAAGCGAGTTCGATTTAAATATGCGCACAAAAAAGAATGTTTCAAAACATCATCCACAAGGATTTCAGAAAAAAGTATTAATTGCATTGAATGAACGTATTGATAAATTTAAGCTTGTTTAAATCACTGTTATGAAAATATTGTTTACACATTCTTATTTTTTAAATTTTGATTCCAAACAGCTTTTAGCTGCTAGTCCATATCCACCATTAGGAACAATTTATGCAGCATCCTATTTGCGTTCCCATGGTTATGATGTTTATTTGCACGACATCCAGTTTGCTACATCACCTGATGAAATTATAAAAAGCTTCGAAGAAATTAAACCTGATTTGTTTGTTATCTATGATGACGGTTTTAATTATTTGACAAAAATGTGCCTTACCAATATGCGTGAGGCTGCTTTCCGAATGCAGCAATTAGCCCATTCCTATAATTGTAAAGTTATTGTATCGAGCAGTGATTCAACGGATCATGCAATGGATTATTTAAAAAATGGAGCAGATTTTATCATACGTGGTGAAGCAGAACAAACCTTATTAGAATTGACAAATGTTATTTCTGGAAAAAATTCCATTGATTATAAATTGATTGATGGAATTAGTTTTTTGAATAACAATGAATTGATAATCACCAATGCCAGAGCTGTTTTAAAAGATCTAGATCAATTGCCACTACCTGCTTGGGATTTAATACAAATTGAACCTTATCGAAAGATGTGGATGGACAAACACGGATATTTTTCCATTAACATGGTTTCTACACGTGGTTGTCCCTACAAATGTAATTGGTGCGCAAAACCAATCTATGGAAACAGATACAATACCCATTCAGCTGAAAAAGTGGTGGAGCAAATCGTTCAGTTACAGAAGAAATTTAAGTTTACTCACATTTGGTTTGCAGATGATATTTTTGGATTAAAACCAGGTTGGTTGAAAGCTTTTGCAGAAGAAATAAAAAAAAATAAAATTCAGATTAAGTATAAAATTCAATCACGTGCTGATTTATTATTAGAGGAGGATAATATATCCTATCTAGCAAAATCAGGTTGTGATATGGTATGGATGGGAGCAGAAAGCGGTTCCCAAAAAGTATTGGATGCCATGGACAAAGGAACCAAAGTTGAACAAATTGCTGAAGCAACAAAAAAATTAAAAAAGTTTGGAATAAAAACTGCTTTTTTTCTGCAATTTGGTTATCCTGGCGAAACCATTGATGATATTAAACTTACCATTGATATGGTAAATAAACTCTTACCATATGATATTGGAATTTCTGTTTCTTATCCATTACCAGGAACAAAATTTTATGAATCGGTAAAGGAAGAATTGAAATCAAAATCCAACTGGAGTGATAGTGATGATTTAGCGCTAATGTTTAAGAATACTTATAAACCTGAGTTTTACAGACAGTTGCACCGATTAATACATAAATCATATCGTAAGAATCAATCTTTAAATATGTTATCCTCCCTTTTAAAAGGAAAGTTTGATGAAGTAAACTTCAAAAGAGTATTGGCATATCCCTATTATCATTTTGGAGCTATCAAGGAAAAAAACAAATTGAAATCTATTGAAAAAGATGTTGCAAGAAGCCTTTGATAAGTCCTCCAATTCATACGATACTGATTTTACGTATACTAAAATTGGGATGAAGCAACGGAAGCAAGTGTATTATCAGTTGACTAAGGAAATCAAAAATTGTAGTTCCGTTTTGGAGGTTAATTGTGGTACCGGTGAAGATGCAATCTACTTTTCAAAGAGAGGCATGAGGGTTATTGCTACCGACATTTCTACAAAAATGATTGAGAAAGCAAAAACAAAAGTGGTTGAAGGCAAGGTGAAATTTGAAGTTTGTAATGCTATTGCTATTGATAAGATAAGTGGAACTTATGATTTGGTGTTTTCAAATTTTGGCGGACTTAATTGTTTAAATGAAATTGAACTGATTCAATTTTCCAAAACGGCTGCCTTAAAATTAGAATCCGATGGCAAACTTATAATGGTTTTTATTAGCAGCAATAGTTTCATTGAAAAAGTCTACTTCAAAATGAAATCTCGCGCAATCAGAAGGCAAGAGCAACATGGAGTGGAAACAATAATAGAAAATCAAAAATTTATGACCTATTATTATTCACCCGAAAAGCTTATTAAATTGTTTAGTAATCAATTTAAAGTTATAAACATAAAACCTATTGGATTTTTTGTTCCTCCATCTTATTTTGAGAATAAAGTTGCTTCAAGACCTCTCTTATTCCGCTTATTTGTTAAATTAGATAACTTTATTAAAAATTGGTCATGGCTGGCTAATCGTGCAGATCATTTTTATATATCGTTTGAAAAAAAATAGATGGAGATTATTTTAACACATGCATATTTTATTTGTGAGGATCCAATTGAGCAATCCATCATGAAACCTTATGTGCCTTTAGGTATTTTGAGTATTTCCTCTTATTTAGAACAGCATAATATTCCTCACGATGTTGTCGATAATACATTTTCAACATTTGATAAGTTTACAAAGTTGCTTGATGATAAAAAGCCCGATTTGATTGCTATTTATACAAATCTTATGACAAAGTTAAATGTCTTAAAGATTATTAAATATATCAAATCAAATCCTTCACTTACTAAAACAAAAATTGTTTTGGGTGGGCCAGAGGTAAGAAATCACGCAGCTAATTTTTTAACATTTGGTGCAGATGTATTAGTAATAGGCGAGGGGGAAGAGACGTTTTATGAGATAGTCCAACATTTTTCAAAATCATTAATTATTCCTACTTCCATTTTAGGAACTGCGGTTTTTATCAACCAAAAATTGCATATAAATGCAGAACGCACACTAATCAAAGATATCAACCTTCTAATTCCTCCTAATCGCAAAAAGGTGAATTTGCAATTGTATTTAGATGCTTGGAAAAACAGACATGGTTACAATACCATTTCTGTAAGTACCATGCGTGGTTGTCCATACACGTGTAAATGGTGCAGCAGAGCTGTTTATGGAGGCACTTATCGAAGACGCAAGCCAAGCCTAGTAGTTGATGAATTGGAATCGATTTATAAAACATACGTTCCTGATCGCATTTGGTTTGTTGATGATGTTTTTACAATTAGTCACAAATGGCTAGCTGAATTTGCAGAAGAAATTCAAAAAAGAAATCTTACCATTAGCTACGAAATTATTACTCGTGCTGATCGAATGAATGAACAGGTGATTGATCTTCTGAAAAAAAGTGGTTGCTATAAAGTATGGATTGGGGCAGAGAGTGGTTCTCAAAAAATAATTGATGCAATGGATCGGAGGGTTGATGTTAAGGAAGTAAGAGAAATGATTAAGTTATCCCAAAAAAAGGGAATTAAGGCAGGTACGTTTATAATGCTAGGATATCCTGGCGAAACAATTGCTGATATTAAAGAAACGATATTTCATTTAAAAGATTCAGC